>ULRB01095163.1_pt1 | contig 92762 bp, 146 predicted proteins | sample 1955051 | NCBI WGS metagenome assembly ULRB01 (sample SAMEA4835671, study PRJEB28245) | human gut metagenome | biome: gut microbiome; material: fecal sample | place: Denmark | collected 2008 | reverse complement strand
AAGGACAGTAAGGTACAAAGACGTAAAGGATGTCATATGACTAAATAGATTAGAGCATATGGAGAAGGTCTTATTCTAGAATGGTTACTTGAAGAATACGAACCTGGGCATCCTAACGTAGAGAGAGTATATAGCGAACCTTTAATAGAAGAACTTATAGAAAATGATGGCGTTAAGAACGTAGACCGTGTTATAGCATTATGCATGGTTATGATATATCGAGAAGAGTTGTACTAGGTGAAGGTTAGCAAATCACAAGAATAGAATAAATAGGTTGAACTCTTTGAATTGCCATTGTTCGGAACACAGTGGTTCTAGGACAATAGCGTACAAGATGATATACCGATATTTAGTTTTTAACGATGGTTAGAATAGAAGATAATTTATACAATGCAACATTTCCGCAACAGAAGTTACCTCTATCAAAGAAGAATGAGGATTGGCAACACAGTTGTGTGAATTATATTATCGGAGAAGGTAATATTGTATCCGGCGGAAGATAGAATACACAATTCGGGGAGCTGCAGACTTATTATAATCTATATAATAGTATTTTCGACGAAAAAGATTTTAAACGTATAACAAACCCATTTAAAGTAGACGATGGATTCCCAGCAACACCTTAGGATTTTAATATCATACGCCCTAAGATTGACCTACTCATTGGTGAGGAAACAAAGAGACCCATGAACTTTAGAGTAGTGCGTACATCTTAGGAAGCAGCGTCTGATTTAATGGATAAGGAAAAAGATATGCTGATCCAATATATGATGTCCGCAATAATGGCCAAAATGGATCCCGAACAACAATAGCAATTTCAACAGCAATTACAAAATGGCGAAATAATGCCTCCTGAACAAATTGCTAAATATATGGATAGTACGTATAAAGATGTTGTTGAAAATACAGCGTATCATACGCTAGTCTACTTAAGAGAAAAGCTTAATCTAGACAATGAATTTATAAAAGGATGGAAAGATGCACTTATCTCCGGTAATGAGATATACTATATAGGTGTTTAGAATGATGAGCCATATATGGAACGTGTTAATCCGTTATATTTTTCATATGACAAAAGTCCCGATCTAGAATTTATTGAAGATGGTTCATGGTGTTGCCGTAAGATGAGACTGCCCGTAGCAGAAGTGTATGATAGGTATTATAATAAATTAGATGAAAAAGATCTAAATAAACTCAATGAAATGCTCACTGGAAAACCAATGGGTGATATGCGAGAAGGCGATCCTGTAGATACAGGCGGAGGAATACAATTGCATATATACGATAATCCAGAATTCGATCAGAAAAGTAGATACTGTATAAATGTGTGGCATTGTTGCTGGAAGTCTTTTAAAAAGATATTTTACGTAACAGTCATGGATGAGACAGGCACTCCTCAGGTACAAATTGCCGATGAGTCGTATAAAAAGATAGGCAACGAATTATCTGTGGAACCAGACTGGATTGTAGAAGTATGGGAAGGATATCGTGCAGGAAATGATTTGTATTTTGGAATATAGCCTATTGAGTATCAACATGTAAGTATTGATAATCCTAATAGTCAAAAGCTGCCATATTGTGGTTGTGTATATAGTAATACTAATAGCAAACCTAGATCACTTGTAAGTATTCTTAAACCATTACAGTATATGTATATTGTATTATGGTATAGACTTGAATTGGCTATCGCTCGTGACAAAGGTAAAGTTATCAACATGGATATTACGCAGATACCTAAGTCTATGAACATTACACCAGAACGTTGGATGCATTATCTTTCTAGTGTTGGTGTTAACTTCATAAATCCATATGAAGAAGGCTGGAATGTTCCTGGACGTGAAGGCGGAAAGCCTGCTTCATTTAATCAGATTACAGCATTAGATCTTACAATGTCTAATGTTATATCTGAATATATTCAGTTGATGGATAAGATTGAACAACTTGCTGGAACTATATCTGGTATTACAGAACAACGACAAGGTGCTATCAGTTCTTCAGAACTTGTTGGTAATGTTGAGCGTTCTGTTGTACAATCTTCACATATCACAGAGCCTTTATTCTGGGCGCATGCTCAATGTAAACGTCATGTATTAAATATGCTTTTGAATACAGCTAAAGGTGCTTGGCAATAGACTGGTAAAAAGAAATTATCGTACATATTTGACAATGGCGAACGTGCATTTCTCGATATAGCTGACAAATTCTACTATGAAGATATGGATGTATTCGTAAGCGATACTTCTAAAGATCTTGAGAACATACAGAAGCTCCAACAGCTTATACAACCTGCTATGCAGAATGGTGCTAGTCTACTTGAAGCAGCTGAAATACTCACTAATGATAACTTTAATATCATTAAACAGAAACTTGCAGCCATGCAAAAACGTCAAGAAGAACAAGCACAACAACAGCAACAAGCTGAAGCACAAGCACAGCAACAGCTTCAACAGATGCAGAATGAAGCTAAACAACAAGAGCTCATGCTTCAAGAAGCTCAAATGGATCTTGATAGATATAAGATAGATCAAGACAATGCCACTAAGATTACTGTAGCTGAGATATCTGCATATCGCGGAACTGAAGATAAAGATGCTAATCAGAATGGTATACCAGATCCTATGGAAATAGCTAAAGATGCTACTGCACAAATGAAGATACGTGAAGATGCGTACTCTAAGCGCTACGAATCTAAACAGAAGAAAGAGATCGAAGATGCTAAAATACAGCTTGAGAAAGATAAGATGAAACATGAATCGCAACTTCAAGCGCAAAAAGATAAAGCTGCTATGGAAAGAGAACAACTTAAAGCTAAGACCGCTTTGCGGAATAAAACGGTAGGAGAGCGTTAATTATGACAAAACCAAATAAACGATTATCATATCGTAGATTATCTACGCTATTAAATACTAACAACTCTGCTACGTCAGACAATACACGAATATCTCATCCAATATTACCTGTAAATAGAAAAATAAATCAAGGAGAAACTGTTATATATAAATATAAAAAAGGATTGCGTTTTCCTACAGGTATTGTCAAAAGCAAACAAGAAGTTGTATCGCAAGACAATAGATCTAGTTATTAGAAGAGGTAGGATGATATTGCGCTATAGAATGTCAAAAGACGAATACACGAATAGCAGAATTATTAGAATGCTGCAGAGGGAGTTTCTGCAATTGGTAAATTAATTAGTCCGTCTACATATGTTGGAGCTGCTGCAAGAAGTTTAACAGGTGATGGTACTTTTGGAGATAATCTTGTTGGAGGAACTGGCTTTAATAATATGACTGCTAATGTTATTTTTGATGTAGCTAGTCCTTTTATGTTAAAAGATGGCATTGGAGCTGGTACTGAGTTTTTACAAAATTCTATGCCTGGGCTATTTGATCCTTATACAACATTTAGAGGATCTCTTGGTTATTACGGAAATTCATTATCTGATAGAGTCTTAGGAACTTTTGGAAGAAGACTTCATTTGCCAACCAAACCTAGGATGCCAGAATTATTTAGAGCTGAGAAAAAAGGAATAGATATATATAACATGCCGACATATGAAAATGGTAGGATGGTAAGATTTCCATGGTAGAATACTACTACAGATACAGTTGTCAGAGACCACCCAAAAGCACATTGGTCAGGTAGTGATGTTATTGTAAAAAATCCAGCTATGTATGATCCAAAAGCGTATTTAAGTACGTAGCCTTCCGACACATTTATATTACAAGGTTTTAATAATGACCCGTTTAATCTGTCCAATTATACTATTGTAAGTGGCAATACTGATCTTTTACGAGCAGCCAAAAGTGCAGGATATGAAACGCTAAGTACTCCAAAACTAAGAAAGCGATTTGCAGAAATGTAGGCCGCAAGAGATGCAGAATAGGAAACGTTTGAGCAAACTAGCTAGTCTAATATAATGAGAGCTTTGAGCTTTAGAAAAGCTGGATATTCTGATGAGGATATAAATTATACTGAAACTTTAAGAAAACTACTGTAGAAACGTGGATAGCCAACTTATAAAGATTATATGTATCAATCTGAATAGACTGGATTACCAATTACTGTAAGTAGAGAAGCTACATAGGTGCCAAACACACCACTAGAAAAAGTTGTTGGTGGTAATATGTTGTTTTATAATAGAGCGACTCCAATTGAAGCACAGTTAAGAAAAGAGTTAGGGATTGGATCCAGTGGAATAAGTGCTGAAACTGCAACAAAAAAAGGATATGACGCTGATTTTTTGCGCAAAGCAGCTGAAGATTTAAACAGACGATTATATGAGAAACATTAAAGATTTTCAAGCACGCTATGATAGATGGAAGAATGGTGAACGTTACTGGGATATAAGAGGTATTGATTTGCCTAGGTATGATACTGGAGATAAGAACACAGTGGTCACTGACGACGGTAGTGTATTTAATGTAGACCCTAGCGCAATTGATGCACGTAATCTTGAGGTTACTACACCTGATGTAGAAGTTATAGGCAAGAAACAATATCCGTATCAATCAGCATTTAATCCGTACGCTTTAACAGAAGGTATACAATATGCACTTGGAAATACTGTAGGTAAAGTAATGGAGCCGGTTAGTAAAATCCCTGGAGCAATGCCCGTGTTAAGAACGTTTACACCAAGTAATTGGATTGGTACATTACGCACAGGAATACCTATGTGGGATGAAAAGAATCCTGGGTTTGGTGATAGTTACGGAGATAAACAACTTAACTTGTTGTTTGATTTGGGTGCATCGAAAGTTCCTATTTCTGGAGCAGGGCGAGTCCTATCTAAAGTACCACATTCATAGGTATATAGAATACTCAATGATACAGGAAGAGACGCTTTAAACTCTGCTTTACAGTGGCAAGCAAAACATCCAATCTTTAATAGAACTATACTGCCGCCTAATCAAGCAGGACATTTTTATAGGGTAGGTTCTTCTCCGATGATTGATGATGCTGTTAATACAGGAATTATAAGATCTAGAACAGGTTGGTATCATGGTGCTTTAGATAAAGCTATTGAGCATCATCCACAGTTATTGAAATATTTTACCAGAGACGAATTATCGAACATGAACCCAGTAAATTTAGAATAGGCTTTAGAAGACTTAGGTTTAGATTGGAATTCGTTTGGAAGGCCCGAAAGAACGAGTAAATCGGGGATTAACCTAGGATATCGCCCTTCTACTAATCATGAAGGCACTGTTGGTTTTGTAAAAGGTGAGTATTTTTATGATCCAACAAATACCGATTATATTATAGATGGTACAAACGCTTCTAGATTTGCAAAAGGAATGCATGGTAGCTACGATACAAAAGCTCCTATGTATAAAGGAACTCCAGTCGTATTGATAGAAAATGGAAGTCCTAAACATGCAAGTGCACCAGCATCTGAATTTAATTACTGGGAGAAAAACGGTCCTTTTTGGCGTAGGCGAGATTTTAATACTTAGAGAACTGGGTATGTTCAACCTGGAATTACATTTGATCAAGCTGAAGATTATGACTAGTTATTAAAGTTTGTAGACTCTAGGACAAAAAGTTTGCAGCCGTTGTAAACCGTATAGATAATTATATGAAAAACTGCATATGAAAAAGAAAAATGATTTTTATACTTGGCTAGATTAGATAGCTGATAAGAAAGCACAAGAATGGACACAAGCTCCAATGAAGCCCTTGTCTACAGATGAAGTATATACAGAGATGTTGAACGATCCTACGTATAACTATAATGAGTTTTATGAAGGACGTCCTTTTATGGCCAATGCTATGTTATATGCTCCTGCATTTGCACATTTTGACGATTATGCAAAAACTATGTATCATCCTACTTTTTCTAATTAGTCTATATATAGCGGAAAAGTAAGTGATTATAATCCGTATGGAATAGTTGGTGGTAGCTGGAACGAAGCTGGTACTGAATATACACCTAGTATGTCTTAGTTAGCTAACTACTGGAATTATAACAGAACTAGAGATTATTTAGATCATGCAGAAGACCATCCAGTAAAGATAAACTTGCCTGAATATTATACTGGAAAAGGCGGTCCATCACGATCTATTCGTAAATATATAGCTAGTGCTGAAGGTTCGCATTTTGCCGGGTAGAATCGTAGATGGGGAGGTGATGCAGTAGGAACGTTCTACAAAAGATTGGGAAATATTATAGGAAATGATGCGTGGGACGCATTGACACAAAATCAGCGCGATGCGCTTACTTCATATTACTATAATATAAAGCCATCTAGTTTTAATCCAACATTGAACGCAATACGACAATGGGCTGCAAATGGAATGAAATATGACGATTTGTCTGCCATTAGAGATACCATAAATGTAGGTATGAATAATAAAAAATTATCTGGCCTACGTAAGCGTAGATTATATGAGCAGGATTTGTTTATGAAAGGCCTTCAGCCTACAGGTGTTGTGAACGGTAATATTGTGCAATAGGTACCGTCTAATAATATACAAATACCAATGAGTCCTGATTATAACATAAGTACTGTACACGTACCAATGTCACAAGACATACGTACAGTGTTAAATCCATACATAAACATACCATTAAAACCTATGTTATATCCCGATCAGAAACCAGATGGCTCTTTTGATCACGGTAAATCTGGAATATATATAAATCCAGCTAATCGTGGTAAGTTTAATGCTACTAAAAAACGTACAGGTAAGACTACAGAGGAACTTAGTCATTCTAAGAATCCTTTGACAAGAAAAAGAGCATAGTTTGCACTAAACGCTCGTAAATGGAAACACTAATACACTGAATGAACAGTGAATAAAATAAGTATAACAAATTAAATTATTATAATAATTTATGGCAAAAAAGAATACTACTCCAACGCCGTTTGATGATCTATTGAATAGTGTATATGGTAATGAAGGTAACATGCCTGAAACTACCAATATGGATACACAAGATTCATTTATAAACGTCGTTGAGGATGACGATAAACCAGCAGATAAACCTGCTGAGGATAATAGTGCGGATGACACTAATCCGTCTAATATTAATGACGATGATAGTGAGATTCCACAGGACGTCCTTGATAGAATGGACGGAAAACCAAAAGAAGAACCAGTTCAGGAACCTGCTAATGCTACAGTAGATAATACTGAAGATGTGCAAGAACCATCTGATGCAGATGTACATGAAGCACAACAAGTAGGTCTCTTGTTTGACGCAATTGGCGAATCATTTGGTTGGAACATGGATGATATAAAAGAAGAAGATCGTCCTTTAACAGTAGATGATTTGACAAATTACATGCGTGAAGTTGTACAGCAAAACTCTGTACCTCAATACGCAGATGAGCGAATATAGTAGCTCGATGAATATGTTAAAAATGGCGGTAAGTTTGAAGACTTTTATGGTAAACAACAGCAGTCTATTTCATACGATAATATGGATATGGAAGATGAAGATAACCAGAAAGCTGTTGTAAGCGAACTTCTACGCTATAGTGGATATACAGATGATCAAATAAAAAACAAAATATCACGTTACGAAGACGCCGATATGCTTGAAGAGGAATCTGCTGATGCTCTCGATAGGCTCAAATAGATTAAACAGCATGAGCTTGAAATGGCTCAACAGCAACAGGCCGCATATTTGCAGCAACAAGAAGAGCAATCTAAACAGTTCTATAATGACTGCATGAATCAAATCAAGTCACTTTCAAGCATTAGAGGTGTACAGATACCAAAAGAAGATAGAGCTAAACTTGCTGATTATATCTTTAATGTTGATCAAAACGGAATATCAAAGTTCCAAAGAGATTATAACAACAAGGATAACTTTATCAATAATCTTCTTACTACTGCATATATTACAATGAAGGGAGATTCGTTCGTGTCTACTGCTAAACGTGACGGAGAGTCATCCGCTACAGAAAAACTTAGAAAAATGTTAAGACATCAGGCTAAAAATCATACAGCCTATAATGTCGAAGATAAACCTAAATCAGTCGTAGATCTTGCGTCAAGATTCTTTTGACAATAAATTTAAAATCAATTAATATATTATATGAATAACAATTTGCTTAATGGTCTCCAGCTCTATCGCGGTAAGCGTTTTTCTGATCTGGTAGACGAGAATATGATTTCTAACGCTTTGCTGACAAATCCTCATCAGGTTTCAGGTCTGCTTTCACTTGTATTTGGTACAAAGGATGATGGCGTATCTACTGCCATTGACATGATTACCGGTGGTCTCGGCAAGACTATGATTATTGATAATCGTGAGTATGAGTGGTCTGTGATGATTGATGGTGACCACGCAGTTAATATTATGTGGGCTAAGTGTGACGGTGTAGATGTAAATGAAAATACCGCAGCTGGTCTTAATGGTACTCCTATCTATATCGCTCTCGAAGAGAAATGGTACGGTCCTGGTGCAATCCTCGCATTCGATGACATCAACTTCCAGGTACGCGTAAAGGGTATGCCTTATCAGGATGGTAACGCTTGGGTATACGAGTGCTATGTAGCTGAGGGTTTTGCTAACTCTTATATTCCTGGTATATATCTGCTACCAGGTCGTCAGGTAGACCGCGTAGGTTCAGCTTACGAAGAGTACAGTGATGAGGCTGATATCATCAACTATCAGACGCCGTTTAAGATGCGCAATAATCTTATGACTCTGCGTCTTACTTATGATATTACTGGTGATGCTTATTCTACAGTACTTGCTATTGCTCTGACTGATCCTGAGACTGGTAAGAAGTCTTATTTGTGGTCAGATTATCAGTACTGGAAGGCTCTTCGTGAGTGGAAGAAACGTGAAGAGAAGGCTCTTCTGTTCTCTAAGTCTAACCGTAATGCTGATGGTACATACAACCTTAAAGGTTCAAACGGACGTCCTGTAGCTATTTCAGCAGGTCTGTTCGAGCAGATTTCGCCCGCTAACATACGTTACTATACAACTCTGACATGTGAGTTGTTCGAGGAATTCCTTTTCGATCTGTGCTATAATCTGCTTGGTACTAATGAGCGTAAATTTATGGCTTTGACAGGAGAAATGGGTATCCGTGAATTCGACCGTATCATGAAAGATAAGGTAGCTAGCTTCCAGATGATTGATACACACTTCATTACTGGTTCTGGTCAGGAGCTTACTCTTGGCGGACAGTTTACAACTTATAAGATGACTAATGGTATTGAACTTACTGTAAAGCGTTGCGCTATGTTTGATAACATGGAAATGTTCCGTAAGCTTCATCCTCTGTCAGGTAAACCTTTGATGTCATACACATTCTTGTTCATTGATCTTGGTCAGCGTGATGGCCAGGCTAACATTGTTAAGGTTTGCCGCAAGGGTCGTGAATTTGTTCAGTGGTGTACTGCTGGTTCAGTAACTCCTGCTGGATACGCTAACAACATCAATACTGTACGTTCTAACAGCCGTGATGGTTATCAGGTACACTTCCTCGGTGAGGAGGGTATTATGCTCCGTAATCCGCTGTCTTGTGGTATTATGTACTGCGATGCAGATGACGCTGAGCATACTAATAATGGCATGACTACAGTTGGTGCTTAATATTAAACAATAAATATAAATAATGTTCGAGCCGGGGAGTGTTCCCCGGTGTACGACATTACAACATACTAATTTAAAATTATGGTAGTTGAATTAAAGATTAAAAAGAAAAACCCCTGGGCAGGTCTTCTTAAATATAAAGGATGCGTTGATTATATTAGTCCGTATTGGACTCGTTCTGGGATGAGATATACTGGTCTTACGCCAGAAGATGAAGAATATTTTGAAAAAGCTTTAGGTTATGAAAAAGGTAGACTTTCACGTTCTAGCGATTTCTGGATTAATTATGCTGTAAAAATAGGTGCTCGCACACTTATACTTGATGATTCAATTCCTAGTTAGGCTTTGGCAATTAAATTCCTTAGTGGACATAAGCGTGTAGCTACATCACTTGACAAATTTACTGAAGGTAAGGATTATCTTCTGATTAATCGTCAGGCTGAAGCTATTGAAGCTAATAAGATTAACAAGCAGCGTAGAGAGGCTATTATCGAGTTCGGTAAGCTTACTCTTGATCAGATGCGTAAGTGTCTGCGTCTGTTTGGTATTAACGGTGAGCGTATGTCTAATGAGCTTGTTGAGTCTACATTATTTAATCTTGTAGATAAGCAGCCTAAGAAATTTTTTGATTTGTGGGTAAACAATAAGTCTAAGGATACTCAGTTTATACTTGAGGAAGCTATCGCTAAAGGTGTTATCCGTAAGCAGCGTACATAGTACTATTATGGTACTGAGATGATTGCCGATTCACTCAATGATGCAATCGCATATTTGGATAACAAAAAGAACCAAGACCTTAAGCTTGCAATCATAAACGAAACTAAGAATAAGTAATATTTAGAATGAGATATGACGTATAATGATATATACAAAAATTTTTTGATTGAATATGACAAGGCTGATGTATCTTCGTCATATCCTTCACTTACAAAAGAAGAGATTGCAGTTATCTTAGATAAAGCAATGTATGCTTTAATAGCTCAAAAAGTAACAGGAAATAATCCTCGTAAAGTAGCGTTAGATATGGATTCTAAAGCTATGTCAGATATAGCTCCATTAATAGATATATGGACTCTCACCCAATCTACAAATACTACAGATCCAAGTATTGCAAGCAATGAGTTTGTATATGTATATGATAACGGTGTTACACCGCCTGTTTATATATTAGGTGGTAAGATAACATATACAGATAAACAGAAAGAAACCGGCAAAGCGGAAGGCTCAAAAGATACAAATAAATATGAAGAAACGGTTTAGTTATTAACAAGTGTAATAGCGGATAAATTTAAGGAAACTGTTCACAATAAACCTTGGATAAAAGAACCTATAATGTATGTATAGCGCGAAAATACTACTTCAAAAGAAAATAGTGAAAATACTACTTCAAAAGAAGGTACGTGTATACACATACTTATAGATAGTAGTAAAGGTAAAATAACTAATAGCTCATTGCACATACGTGGAATTATGATGCCGACCAGTTTTGCACAATAGAAAACAAACACTGAGAAGTTCCCATTATCAAATACTGTGTGTGAAGAGCTTATTAATCTTGCTGTAATATTTGCTTGTAGAAATGTACAAGATCCTAGATTAGCAACAGTAGTACAAACTAAATCATTAGAGGCATGACATTAGAATAGACAAGACAATTGGGGATAGAATTTGAACGTAGAATTCAAACTATACTTCCGTCAACTAAAACAGTTGATAAGATTGATACTGAAGATATTTATGCATTCTTAAATGAATATCAAAATCAGTTCGTTAAAGAGTTATATATAACAAAAGATCGCGTTTAGCCTAATTCAAATGCTTCTAATCGTATTGATGATTATCTCAAAACACTTATTGTTTGGGGAGAATGTGTCCCGGATGAATATAATCTGTTTAAGTTGGATGATTTCAATATGTATATTGATTCTACTTCTTTAATAGAAGGTTCTTATGCAAAACCATATGACGAAGAAGATTCGCAAACTTAGGTTTGGGTTGGCAATGATTATATAAATTCACAGCAATATAACCAAATAATGCGAGATCCTTATAATAAAGGTAAAATACTTCGTAGACCATTACTAGTTATGAAGAATGCTGGAAAAGGAACTACGTTTGAAGTAATTACAGATGAATATACTAAAATAATAGCTATAGACATTAGGTATATCAAGATACCGGCAAACTTTACTATACTTGGCGATGGCGTTGCTTGTGAACTTCCGTACGAGTGTTTTAATGAGCTTGTAAGCGGCGCTGTTTAGTTATTTATAAACTATAAGCGCGGAGGTGCTTCATAGCCTTAGACAGCTTCTAAATAGCCTTAGAGACAATCTAATCAATAGAATAACCAACAAGATGAATAGGAGGATGAATGATGACAAATATATAGATATTAGCCGCATTTGAGCGAGAGATAAACCAAATAGATGATACTCTCAATAAGCCTGCTACTGACGATTCTTTGTATTGGTTAAATCAGGCTGTTTATAAATTCTGTAAAACTAGATTTAATGGCAATGCACCACATTTCACATCATATGAGTAGAATGAGAAACGTACTAAAGATTTAATAAACCTATTTGTATCAAGCAATTTAGATTTAAGTAGTGTGGATGAAAGTCGCGCTACGTATAATAAGTATACAGTAACTTATCCTGAAAATATGATGTTTGTACTAAATGAGGATGTAGTTATAGATTCGATTGATGATGGACATGAACTCGATACGTCAGTATTTGAATGTACTGCAGATAGCTTTATGTATCGTGTAAATAATACACTTACTGACTTCCATTATCGTCATTATAAAGCTAGGCCATTGCGTATTAAGACACAAAATGGATGCGATCTCTTAACTGATAAGAAATATAAGATAACTAAATACACATTAGGTTATCTTAGAAATCCAAATAAAATAAGTCTGGATAATCCAAAAGAAGAGTATTCCGATTTTCCAGATGTAATAATGCCAGAGATAATCAAGATGGCAGCATAGATGTACATAGAAAGCTAGATACCTATGCAGCAACGCTATCAGACTATTTCTAATGAAGTGAATACTCAAGAGTGATAAATTAACGTGGAAATCCCAGCTAGTTGGGTCTAGCATTTTATTTAATAGGGAAAGTAGAAAATTTAAAACATAATAAATTATGATTACATATGTAAATACAGTGTTTGTTAGTAACACAAACAATCCAGGTGTAATAGAAGGAACTAAGACTCTTAAAGGAACTGAAACGAATGTTGCTGGAAATGTTGGTAAGTTCGTATTTGAAAAGAATGAGAAGAATTCTGATGAATTCCGTATCGGTCTTGTTAAAGATGGTGTACTTCGCGTACATGGTGCAAAAACCGAAACCTATACCAATATCGTAAAGTGGTCTAACTGGATTGATAAGAATTATATCAAGTCTGCAACGTTTATGCTTGCAGATGCTTACAAAAAGAACACAAAACTTGCTGAAGAGGATACTATAACTATTAATTTCAACGGTGCTTTTACTGATGATAAAAATGAGTTTGCACAGGGCAATCGTCGTATTGTAGTACGTCTTACTTTCAAAGATATGCCTACTCGTTTCCGTAAGTGGACAGAGTCTTATGAATATCTTACGAAGAAAGGTGATACCGCTGATGATGTTGCCAAAGCTTTTGCTACAATAATTACAGATCAGTATAAGCGTGCTCGTGTAGAGGCAAAAGCCGGCACTAATGTTTCTGCTGAAGCTGACGATGCTAAAGGCAAACTTATTCTTACCGCAATGCCTTATGATGATGACAATAGCGTAGATACACTTAACGTAGCCAATAAGGTCCGTTTCAATGCAAACGTATACTACACTAATCCTCAGGCAGCCGGTTTTGCTTCTAAGAATAAGTATTTCCCCACAGGTCTTACTATCAATAAGAAAGAGGGTTATAACGATCCTATGAGCGCTAAGAATGTACGTGACCGTGAGGCACAAGCTATGGGTTATGAGGGAATTCTCAATCGTGACTGCTGCACAGATCCTATCATCAAGCCTGCTATGATTACCGATCTTTCTAAGAAGTACGATGGTATTACTATCGAATTTGAGACAAAGTATCGTGCTGCTGATGATATTCAGCGTCATACAAAACAAGCTATTGAGATTTATGTTTCTGCTGCAGGAACTCCTGCAGAAACAGATATTAAAGCTCTTAAAGACGAATTTACAAATGTTGGAGTAAATCTTGAAGAGATTGCATATAAAGCTGCTTAATTTAAATATTAACAAACACTAAAGCTAGGGTGGGGATTTACCCATTCTAGCTTTTATTGTTTTAACACGAATAATATGAAAAGAATAAGAATAGGCAATGATATTCGTGTATAGACTACATTACATGAATTAACGGATTTTGATGCTACGATGATCAAACAGTTGAGATGTTATTTCATACCTGAATCTGATAGCAACGTTAATCCGTTTCCTCAAACATATGATCCTGCACAATATAATATATGTAACTGTGGCAAACCGATGTACAATGTATTCCCATGCAATATAGACGCTCCTCACTGGTTTCCTGGATACAATGGTTTTGGCGTAAATTCTACGCCTTTTATGAGCATTAAGAAGGAATATTTAGCACCGTCTAGACTGTTGGCCGAACAGAATAAGATAGAGGCTTATTTTCCTGCTGTAGACTAGAAGCTATTAGGAGAATATCGTGTAGTTATTGTACTTACACTGTATCAAACAGGATGGGGCGCAGATAACTTACGTACGTATACTATAGATAAAGGCGTAGTATTTGCATTAACCAGTAATGACCAAGATATTGACACAGATACAGTAATCGACTTAGATACTCCATATATAACAAGCATAAGTATTCCTAACACATTAACACTTGAAACATAGCAAGTATTTAATATTGGAGATGAGGATTATAACCATGTTGTATATAGTATAGAGCTTCATTACTCGAACGGTGCATCTAAAGAAGTAACTCCGGATGAATTCAATGAATTGTTTACTGTTGCCATGCATGGAGGTCCATCTGCTATAGCTGTAGGTGAAAACGGGCAAATTAATAGAATTGATAAATATAGTGATGTGAATACAGAGATTACATATTTATTGAGGGACAATGTAGCTATAAATGCGACAATGAAGGTAGTTAGTTCTGGAAAATGGCATACTGTTAAATACGTTCATGAGAGTACTGTTACTGTTGAAGGCCCTTCCGAAATATTTGTAAACAATAATTGTCTGTCAGGTGACCCTAAACAGATAATTTAGTTTGAAGCATTTAAAACCCCAGGTGCATCTGTAGGAGATGTTACTGGTGCTCAAGGTGACGGGTGTACTGTTAATACTAATGATAATCGCACGTTCTGGATATATAGTCCTATTACAAAGAACAATATTACAATAACTATTACTAGTGACCCTGGTAGTTGGGAGGATTAATGATATGAATATATTACTGAAACGTATAGCCAAGAAAGAAACATATACTATTGGCAAGTTATATATTGACAATGTGTATTTCTGCGACACGATTGAAGATAAAGATCGTGGATTAAATCAAAACATGTCAATCAATGACATAAAGAAAAAGAAAGTGTACGGTGAAACAGCAATACCTACAGGTACATATTCATTAATCATTGATTACAGTAATAGATTTAAACGTAGAATGGCACACATATTGAATGTGCCAGGCTATGAAGGTATAAGGATTCATACTGGAAATACAGCCAAGGATTCTCTAGGATGTATAATAGTAGGTAAAAATAAAGTTGTCGGTAAAGTGGTCGAATCAAAGATTACATACGACAAATTATTTCCGTTATTAGAAAAAGCTTATAAAGAAGGTAAAATTAATATTACAATACAATGAGTTTAGGATAGTCTATAATAAAAGTATGCTCAAGTATCTATGAAGTTATAAATACAATAAGTGGTAACACAATACTAGGAAAGATTTGTGTTGCTGCTGGAGCACTTATTACTGCTTACTTTACTCCTATTATAGGCTTACTCGCATGTTGTTTCACTGCATCTACTGTAGATATGTTCTATGGAATAGCTGTTGCAAAGAAATAGCATTGCAAAATTACTAGTGACCATACTAGGCATGGTACATGGAATAAAATAAAAGCTGAGTTCGCTATAATATGTTTAGCACGAATGCTTGAATATGCAGTTCTTGGTACCGAAGGCGTATTTGTATTGACAGGTGGCGCGACAGTTATTATAACATTAACTGAAATATGGTCAATACTTGAAAATTTAAATACATTGAATCCAAACGGTCCTTGGAGAGCTTTAAGTAAATTCTTAAAGAAGAAAGGGGAGGCTTATACTGGAGTAGAAATTGAATTGAAAAAACATGATGACGATAAAAACAATACTGAAGTATCTGTTCAACAATCGTAAGACTCTATTTAAGGCCATTTCCGGGCTTTGTGTTGGACTTTTATTGTGCTGGGGAGTAATTCTTCACAATTAGAATAAAAAGCTGTCACAGAGCTTAGAAACAGCTTAGAACAACATTGAAGCCTATTAGGGGTTGCTTAGCGACTCTTAGTAGGCTTCTAATGTATTAAAGCTTACAGTCGAACAATTACAGAATTCAAAGGATTCTGTACTTCATAAATTAGATAGTGTACGTAAAGAATTAAAAATAAAACCAAAGCAGCTACATACTGCAGCAACTCAAACCTAGGTATTAAACGTTATAGGCAGCAAGGGGGTAGGGGGTAATATTATAGTTAAAGATAGTATATATACAGATAGTATATTATATAACCCTCTAACTAAAGTTAAATATACTATAGGTAACGATACTGTAAATATAGCAATAGACTTACAAAATGAACAATATCTATACGTATATACTAAAAGAGAATATAAAAATAAAAAGAATTTCTTTAAACGATTATTTACATTGGACTTTAAGAAAGTTACTAAGTATAAATACAACATAGTAAATACAAACGACTTACTTAAAAGTAAAGATGTAAGAATAGTTGAATCAAACAATTAATAATTATGACATATATTTCACTAAGAGAATTTATAGATGATATACTTTTAATAGTACGCAATAACAATATTAGTGAAAGTGAAGATTTGTCAAGACATCAAATAGCCGTTTGGATTAGAGCTTATAAGTAGATGATCCTTAAAGACAGGCTTGATAAATAGAAGGAGTAGGCTGTCGACGACGAACTGCTTGAGGACTATATAGATGATATATTTATTAGAGAAAAAGGTCCCTTAGAGTTAATAAATCCTACAGACGATGATCATTGGCCAAACAACACTAAGCGTACCAAGGAAAAATTAGAAGGTATATATAATAACGACGAATCAAGCATACTTAGCGTGCATGATCAAAATGGTTGTATAATACAGTACATGAATCACGTACGTAAACATTACCAAGCATTTAGAAAGTACACAGGTAATGCTATTACTGCTTACTATGATGGAGGCTATATATACGTACAAGGATTGCCTGATGATAGTAAATTTAAGTATATTTGGGTAATGGCTATATACGAAGATATAGAAGATGCTGAAGATGGAGATGATATCGATGAGGATGAAGTAAAGATACCCGCATGGTTAGTTCCTCCAATCAAGAATAATATACTTAAAAACGAATTGTCGTTTATGTTAAATAGACCTAGCGATGATAGTAACAATGCTACATTAGCCAGTGTTAAACCACATGGACCACAAGATGAACAATAGTAAATCAATTACATTTAGAGACATGTACAAAGGAATGCCAATAGAGATTGATTACGTTACGTATAAGCGCATATTAGAGTGTATGTGCTAGATTATACTAGAACACGTATTCATGCGCTCAGAAGGCTTTAAAATGCCTTATGGATTAGGTATGATATAGGTTGGTAAATATAGACCTAAGAACTATGATGGCAAGTCTCTATCTGTAGATTATAAAGCTAGTAAAGAGTACAATAAGCGAATATATTATTTAAATGAACATTCAGATGGGTATAAATTTAGATTATATTGGTCTAAGATACCTAGGACGTTCCCAGACAGATATAGATATCAACTTAATTTAGTACGCGCTAATAAACGTAAACTAGCTTAGTTAATATTCAACAAACAAGATTATATAGATATCAATGATATACAAGTATACTAAGTGTGAGGCTGTCATAGCTAAGATTATGGCAGACCTAGATTCGTCTGAGGTAAGATAGCGTATTGAGGATATTAGAGAATGGATATTTGAAGCTACTGAAAAGATAGGCGCACCTATGCAATATATAGTTAGAGAGTCTGGCATAGATGGCGTACCTATATTTAAAATACAAGACTATCAAATACCGATGCCTGCCGATTTAATTGTATTAGATGGTGTGGCATATTCTAAGAATGAAAATGGACCATGGCAGCCAATGAGTACTGCTACAGGGTTGTTTAAAAGCAAACAAATACCTAAGGCTCAAGAAGAATACGTACTTCCTACAGACCCAAATAATTTAGCCGCAGAAAGGCAAGAAATTAAGCCCGAACACGAGGAGATGAAGTATAAATATCCAACCACTCAATCACAGTTTGCAACAGTAAACGGAATGAAGTATTTGCGCAATAGACTTAATGAAAAACCAGAATATTTTATTAAGCCAGGTTGGATTGCTACTAATATGCGAGATGGGTACATTAAATTACAATATAAAGCAATCGCTACAGATGAGCGTGGGTATCCACTTATCCCAGATACGACATCGTATCAAGAGGCAATATATTGGTATGTAGTAATGAAAATAAATTTCTCAAAATACCTTAAAGGAAAGCTCGGCGGTAAAGGCGTGAATAATAACGGTGCTGTTTATTCTTACTTACAGCAACAGTGGAATTTTTATAGAAATCAAGCATATGCAGAAGCTATGATGCCTACAGCAGATGATATGCAGAACATAAAGAGAGACTGGAATAAGTTAATACCAGATTGGGATGGAGATGAAACATTCTTCAGTAATATTGGTAAACAACAGTCTTTATATAATGATTATTACTATGGCTACTGAACAGAATAATACGTTTATAAATACTTTTACTGGTGGTATGAATACTGATTCTGCGTATGACACTATTAAAAATAACCAGTACATATATGCTGTTAATTTGCGGCCGTACGGTACGTCAAAAATAAATAGCTACAATGATATCGCTGCATATGGAAAATACGGAGTAATGACTCCAGTTAAAGCGTTAAATGAAGACATTACTTATACGACTTAGATTGTACCTAAATTCGACGACGATAAAACTCAGCGGATAATAAAAATAATTACGTCAGGAGACACTAATATCTTAATTAAGCTACATAATAATTACATATATTTGTATAAAGTAGAGGCTTCTGATGAATTACCAAGATACAGATGGGCATTCTTGTGCAAAATAAAAATTCGAGAAAAAGTAGAAGATGCAGTTGACTTGCGAAATGTTTCGGCAGTATTACAGTATGAAACTGACAAAGTAGTAAATCTATATATTGCAGACGGCGAGCATAAGATAATGATGATCAATGTAAAGGATACTGATTATATTAAAAGTCTGTATAAAATAGATGAAACAACCCATAAAACAGATGGAGAAATTGATATAGATTTAATTAGTCAAAATAGGTATTTCCCAAAACATGCTATTACATATAAGGCAATCGTAGGAGGACAACTTAAAACTTCATAGGTACAATATACTTATAGATTCTATAAGAAATATGGAGTAACTAGTAAATTAGCACCATTAAGTCGTAAATATCAAGTCATAAATCCTTCTCGTGATACTGAAGTTGGCTGTGCTGAAGATACAGTTACGTCAATAGGTTTATAGTTAGGAATAGCAGTTGATGAGAAGATAGATCAATTCGATAGGCTATAGGTATATAGAATACAATATATAAAACCTAATTAGAATGCTTAGATTGATCTGATATATGACGGTGAGTTTACAGGCACAAACATTAGTGTTATAGATAACGGGCGTAAGACTTTACAGACTATATCCGTTGAAGAGTTCGCTTAGATACATGGACAGGACATTATACCTAAATTACTTGAACAAAATCAAGGCTATTTATTCGCTGGAAATGTAAAGGATGATACTATATTTCAATTAGATAGAGAAGATCTTAAAAAGTTCTGGGCTATATAGTTTACTCCGGTTAGCGGTAATAAGTATAATATTCCGTATCTAGATGTAAATACATATAACAAACCAGAGTCTAAATCTCCTGACTAGGTTGACAATGGTGATAAAGCAGTTTAGGCTTTTATAAGCGATAAGATGTTCAACAATGCTGATTATTCAAACCCATATGCCGATGTAAATCATAATTTTGATAATCAGTACAGTAACGCCATGTTTGATTATAATAATTATATTGGAGGTAGCGGTGTTTATATCTCATGGAGGTTATAGTTACTTTAGATTGATGACGATGAGGCGATAGATACAAATAATTCGTATTATCTACAGTACGATTTGTCCGATGATAGATTTGTACCTGTTTTTGATATCAAGCCCAAAATACCTCAAGACCAAGAAGAAAATGTACCTCTACCGAATGCGTATGATATTATTTCTGATTGTGGGTTTCCACGTCCAGATAAGGTGACTCATAATGATGCTATTACAAGTAGTTGTATCAAATCTCTTAAACGTGGTGAAGTATACCGATACGGCATAGTATTGTATAAGAACGACGGTACAAGAAGTGACGTAATATGGATAGGTGATATACGAATTCCGCATCCGGGCATAATTAAATTAAACGAATTAGGCACAATACAAATCGGTATAGAATTTACATTAAATGATGCATTTAAAGATTTTGCTAATACAAACCACATATGCGGATACGAAATAGTACGTTGTCAACGTACAGATGAATATTCTAGATCACTGCAACAGGTTGTAATAGCAAGTACCGTTAGACAGAAACTTGTTGATGGTACGTACTCTCCATATTATCCTACAGGATTTATTATAAGTAATCCTTAGTATATAGGATATACTCCATATCCGAATGGCAATGCAACACAATGGCCAGAACAAATGACTAGTGGTGCGTCTGATAATAGACTATATTAGGTATATTGCCCTGAGATACAGACGTATGTGGATGACACGTTAAACAAACTTAAAACAAATCAAATATCATTAACGCCCGCTTTGTATTTGTATTCTCCAACCGAAACAGATATAGTAAGATTTACAAATGATGATGCATATGATGATTATACGTCTAAGTGTGCTGTCGCCTCATACTAGATACAAAAAACACATATATTTTCGTTAAGTTTTGTTCCTGTTATAGATTTTAGTAGTGACGGGTTTGATAAATACAGCTATACATTTGGCAAATATACAAATGTAAATTATAAAGCGTTAAGTTATTCAAAATCAGACAAATCCAATAAGGTAAATAAATTGTCGTACTTATACTCAGCAAATACTGTATATTCTAGGCGATTTTTCATGCTAGATTCTGATAATAAAATTGTATATGACAACGGTGAGCCAGTATTGAGGCCTAACAATATAAATTCCGGATACAAAGTAGACATAGATAATGTTTAGTTTACAAAAGATACCAAATTTAATCTGAACCAAAATAATTATTCTATGTAGATACGTGAAATATCAAACGTAAGAATGCTTAATTGGGAGGATGGTTTTTCTAATCATGTCATGGATGGAAGTAAAATAAGTAACGCTGTAAAGAAATATAAATCATATGCTAAAAATATATCTACGTCTAGTTATTTGAATTGGGTTTGTAGTAGTAAATATGATATTCCTGTAGGGACAAATAATGAATTCGGATGGACAGAAGGTACATGGAAGGATGTCGTTGAATTTACAAACGTTGAGAATTCAGGTAACCATGAACACAGGAGTTTCCCTTCTATTGGGCCAATCGGTCCTGCCGCAAGGTGTTTGATAATATAGTTATCTGATGATAGAGAACAATTGGGCAAATTAATAGATTCGTAGAACGGGGGAATAATAAAATCTCACAGTCTAAAATATATTTTTGGAGAAGTAATAACGACCAATCCTATAACAAATTATTACAGTCCATCGGCTTTAGGTGGAATTTTAATACCATCATTCGACCCTCAAGTAAATTCTAAAGATCCGGAAGAAGTATCTAAATTAAATAGTTATCCGGGAACACTTCTATGTGAGATCACACATCCTGCTATACACTATTCTGGTAAAGATATGTCGTCTAAGCAATATGATACGTATTATGGATTTGGTGATTATAAAGCATGTTCTTTAGGAGAAAATGACATCAATAAGATGAGCGTATTTACAGGTGATATGTATACACAGATATATGAGATCGAAGGCATGTATAAAGCGTATGACTTTAATGACGATAAGAGTTCATTGCAGTCTATGCAGACAATACATTATATTCCGATGGAAAGTACTATCAATCAGTATTTCGATTATGGAATGAATTATCGTAATACAAATAACGCTAACTTACAAGCTGAAGCTGGTGAAATAAAGGGTGTAACTTCACAAGATAGACCAGTACATCAATATAACCTTATTTATTCTGACAACGGAACCAGTAACGATTTATATTCTCCATAGAGCACTACATATCTGTAGAATACTTATACACAAAGAATATGTTATTCACAACTAAAGACTAACGGAGAACTTTTAAATAGTTGGAATATATTTAAACCTGTGGATTACATAGACGTTAACCCAATATACGGAGAATTAACTGATTTATTTACTACACAAGATACATTGTATTTCTGGCAAACTAAAGCATTTGGTAAGTTATCTGTTAATGAGCGTTCACTTGTTAAAGATGAAAATAGTAACCTTATACAACTGGGACAAGGAACTGTATTGCAGAGATCTGACTACTTAAGTACCAAGTTTGGAATGAGGGCACAAGATATGTGTAAAGTAAATGTCGATAACGATATATATTGGTTTGATTACGGCAATAAATGTATTGCAGCATACAAAGCTACATCTGGCGCATATGGTAGCACTAAAATGTCAGTATTAGACTTTACGGAAAATTGTAATGTAAAGACACTAATGTAGATAAACATTAATGGCGATACTCAAGTACCTACAATTACATACGACACAATTAACGATGAATTATTGTTTCACCCAATTAAAAATAACGCTATTTTAAGTGAGGAAATGACATTAGCATTTAACTGCAAATTAGGTATAGCGTAGTCTATGTATGATGTGTTAAATGGACAATTAGCTACAGTATATAATAATTTAACAAATCAGACTGATGCAATTTCGATAAGATCTAATTTTGCATCATATACACGTTGGTGTAATGATGGCGAAACTCCAACAACTGATGATACAGCCAGATTGAACTTTGTAGTAAATCCAAATGCATCAGTTACAAAAGTATTTGATAATCAGCAAATAGTCTTCCCGCAATTATATAATACGACTTCTAGTCATACTAAACAAACTGCTGATTACGATAATTTCAACTGCAATCTCTATACAGATTTAGATGAAGCTGGAATGATCGATAAATATACAAATAGAGAAGGAAATATATGCTTCCCGATACCAAGGTGTGCAGATGGAATTCGTAGATTACGCGGTAAATGGATGATAGAAGAACTGTTGATGAATAGTAATGACAATGATCATGCAATATCACATATAATAACCAAATTTAGACAATCATACAATTAATTATGAATAAAAGAGATAGATTATTACAATATAAACAAATACGAAACGGACTACCTAGATATGATTTAGCAGCAAAATAGACTGCATCTGGTTATTAGCAAAGTGATAACTTTAATGTAGGTACTCCTTCAATATAGTAGGGACAAGATATGTCTGCAGAGGCCAGAATGTATAAACCATCATTGCAAGGTGCTGTAAGTACAGGCACGCCTTATGTTACCATGTTAAAACAACCATTGACTGGTGCATTTAAATATTCATCAATAATGGGCGGGCTAGGTCAAAAAGCTTCTAATGCAGCATTATAGGCCTCTACAAAAACTATGATGTCAAATATATCGAAGATGTCTACAGATCAGATGTTGAAAGCTGCTGCAAATAATACACTCGGATAGGCAATGTCTGCCGGTGCAAAATAGGCCGGAGAAGAAGCTAGCAAAAAAGCTATACAAGAAACTACAAAACAAGCAACATCAGCTTTAGGAGGTACTGTTGGAACTGCATTAAGTGCAGTAGGTGCTGCGTACGGATTATATAATCTCGGAAGTGGCTTTGCAAAAGGTCCGAGTATTCCAACTTCAGGCATGATAGACCAAAGTCACAATGAAATCACTCAATCTGTAAATGGAGTTGATTATACTACTAAAAACCTCGGAGATACTTCTGCGTACGATAGAATGCTGAAGTACGGAGAAAATAACAGAGTATTATCCAATAGTATTTCTGGAGTAGGAGCTGGTGTAGGATCTGCATTAGCAGTAGGATCGTTGCTTGGTACATCGCTCGGTCCGCTTGGAATTATAGGTGGTGGATTAATTGGTGGCCTCGTAGGTGGTTTAGGATCATTATTTGGACGTGACAGACGTAAGCGTGAATTACGACGCAGAAAAGAAGCTTTGATTTCAAGTTACGCTAATCAGAATAAGCAAGCTGAATCTGTAGCAGCATCAGAAGGACTTAGAAATGAATTCGATAATGATACTTATACTGGTACATCTTTATATAATGCCGATAGAGGAAAAACAGCTGTAAATTATAACTTAATAGATCAACCTAGCAAAAGTAGATATGGAATGGTATTCGATAAAGATGGATATCATCTTGGCCCGATAAACTCTAAGGTTGGTAAAGGAGAGACTATTGTAAACTTCGATGAAGGTAAGATGACCTATATAGATAAAGGAAAGAAACGTGCAGATGATCAATATAGTTCGGTACAGGAAGGTGACAATAACTATATTGCAGGTAATGATATAGATTGGACTAATGGAAAATCATTTGCAGACCAAGTAGCTCCTATGTCTAAATAGTACGCTAAGAATGAAAAACTGCGTAAGTTGATTGAGTCTAATAAAAATGCTGATAGCAAAACTAAAGAGCTTAACCTCAAGCAGTTAGACTTGATGCAATAGCAGCTTGTAGAAAGCACGAAAGAACCATTAAACAGACAAGAAATGCAACATAAGATATAGAATATATATGACGGTACAATGCCTCAGTATGATAAAGGTAAATTTAATTTAAATTGGCTATAGCCATTAATATATGCTGGAGCATACGGAATACCTAACAGCCAATACAACTATTATAAAAATTCTGCTCCACAAGCTGCTAATAGCTATGTCCGTAATAGCAATGCTGATAGAGCATTAAGTATACTTGGACAAATGTATTTTGATCCGTATCAACAAGCTCAATAGATACGTGATGCATATAGACAAGGTATTTATAATATAAATCAACAAGGTGGACTTAGTGCTGGACAACGTACTAAGATGTTAGCTGCGCATGGTAACAACTATATGATGAATATGGCCAAATTGTACGGAGAAGCTAATGACATAAATAATAAGTATAAACAAGCTTATGCACAAGCATTAATGGAGGCTGGCGATAGAGATGCTACTAGACGACAGACTGCTCTTGCTCAACAACAGCAAGCTTATAGAGAGGCTATAGCACGTAGATTGCTTGGTATGGAGAATGCTAACCAAGGTAGACTTAATATGCTTGGAGCACTTGGAAAGAATTTATTTTAGCAGCAACAATTTGCAAGCGCACAAGATTATAATAATAGACTTATTAACTTATACGATCGCAAAGCAGATCTGGAAGAAAGAAGATTTAATAGAACATTATATAAATAATATAATAATGAATATATTAGGACAAGAACAACCTGTTATCTATAAGATGGATGACATGTTTGATCCTGCAACTGCACAATTATTCTTGGCAGCACAGTAGAATTATGCAAATGCTGTGCGCCAAGATTATATGCAAGGAATGCAAGATTTAAAAGAGTATGTAAAAGATACACGAAGTTTTTCAAGCCCTTTTGCTAAAGATAATGATGCGTATTATAATCTTACTTTAGGCGGAGCATCTAAATTATATGATGATTTACGTAGATAGGGAATAGACCCAATGAGAAGTATCGAAGGTAGAAGTGCAATATATGACTACATTTATAGTAGACCTTATTAGGATTTAGCTAACTTAAAACGTTCTGCAGAAGCCGCTAAAGAGTATATGAAAGATGTACGTGACCTTCAGAAGGCTGGTCAATATGATCGTGAATTCGATGAATATGCTAATGCATTAGAAGGAAATAGTCCGTTTAAAGATTATGACACATTGAAATCTGGTCGAGCATGGAACGGTGTTGCGCATAAATATACCGGAATACGTGGAGATACTGAAGGATGGTTTAAAGACGTAGAGCCTATATATAAAGGTATGGAAGGTGGCAATAGAGTGTACGAATTAAATTCTGATGACTTAAAAAATATAGCTAAAGCGCAGATGCCTGTATATCTTAGTAGTGCGCAAGGCAAATTCCAACTACATAAAATTAAAGAAGAACTTAGGAAAGCTAATCCAATATTGTCCGATAAACAATTAACAGAAGAAGCAAATAATAAGTTATTGGATGAAATAGTATCTACAAATCGAAATAAATTAAAGAAGAAAGAGTACGAGGCTGATCCGTTTAAGCTAGCAAGTTTTAATAATGCATTAGATCTCAATGCGTATGAACAGAAAAAGATAATTGATCAAAAATACGATGTAGATGGAAATGGTGGTGGAGTACGTGTAGATATATTTGAGGATGCGGATCGTAGAATTGGTACAAATACTGGTGCCATATTCCCTGTACATAATGGTCCTGCATACAGAGTAAATCCGCCATCTGGAAGAGGAATAACTAGAGTATACGATAATAGCGGCCGGTTTACAGGTTATTATAATGTTCCAAAGGATGAACTTGGAAGCGTACTTGTTAGTAAAAGATGGATGTATACAAACGATAAAGGTTTTACTGACGGGCCACACAAACATCGCAGTACTAGTAATAATTTACTGAAAATGATGGCAGCATAGGCTGGCGTAGATGAAAGTGAAATTGCTCAAGTCGGAACTTACGCATTAGGTGAACTAAAATCTAAAGATTATAAACAAGATGGAGTAAATAAAAGATTTAGAGGTGAAGCTGTGAATATATGGTTCCGTGCACCTAGGAAGAAAAATGGAGAAATTTAGATTGATGATAAAACTCATAAACCAATTCTTGACAGATACTTCTTATAGAGGTCGAATAAAGATAATATAGTATACTATTAGGATACAGAATAGGGTACAGCTCCATATATGCCTACAATGGATAAAAGACAAGCTACTAATGTAAAATAAAATAATTATGGCAACAATTAGTTATAAAGGACCAAGAGCCTACTATGCTCCACTAAAAGCACCTATAAAAGATGGATATATTCAACCGGCTTTTGCAAGTGATATGGAGCGTGAAAAGAAAAAGAAATAGCTGGAAGAGTGGATAAAAACTCAAAATGCTATAAGAGAAGGTGCTAAAGTTCGTGCAGAGGCACAAAAGCGTTATGATACGTATATACAAAAGCGTAAAGAAACTGCTAGACTTAATGAGAAAAAACGTTAGGAAGAGATTAGAAAGCGCCAAGAAGAAGAGGATAGATTGCTAAAGGAGGAAAATGAACGCGTTGATAAGATGCGCGATAAAGAAATGTCTGAAGAGAATTATCAAAAATTCTTGGATAGGAAAGTCGAGCAAGGCGGATTTCTTGGATATGAGGCAAAGCTTGCAAAGCAAGCTAAGGATCACGTATTTATCGAAGACTGGCTAATGCGTGGATTCTTTCATTTACAGGGCCATATAAATAATGCACTTAAGGGTGGTATAGACGCTAACATGGAAACGTCTATAGGAAATATTTCATTAGCAGATGCTAATATATCTGGAGCAGAAGCTCATCTCAAGATGCTAGAATTACAATCGTCTATTGACAAAGCTGCTGGCTAGATAGATATGTATAAAGAAATATATGCTCCTAAGGCTGGCGAAACTCCTGAACAACGCGCATAGGCATAGCGACAATTACAATCAAAAATTAATGAGATAAATGCAGGCATTGCTCAGCTTAAACAGCAAATGCAGGATCCATAGTTACAGGCCCTAGATTAGGCATATAAAATAGATAAATACACTGATAATATGGGTGTATGGGATACTGTCAAATTTGGAGCAGGTGTATTGTGGGATTCAGTAAAAGGAGCTTCTGTTCTTGACAGTAAGGCTGCTAATTTACGTAAGGATATTGCTAAACGTAGAACACAAGAGTATTTGGAAGATTATGATAGGCAGCTTAATGAACGATATAATCAAAAAGATACTTTATATTCTTCTGAAGATAAGTATATAGATCCAAAAACACAAGCATACATTCCTGCATATATTGCACAAGATAGAGAAAACAGACAAGCTAGTGTTGAAAGCTTTATAGCTGATCAACGCACACGAGGCAATCTTACTAAATCAGAAATGCATATTTTAGATCGAGAACGATTTATGGATTTTGATAAGACTGATACAGAACACTATCTTGGCGAATAGAATATAAAAAGGGAACAAGCTAAGCAAGATTACGTAGATACTGCGAAGTTTTAGGCAAGAATGAATTAGATATTTGAGCCATCTAAAGCCATACAAAAAGGATTACAAGTAAATCAAAATGCAAGCATATTCGATTGGAATTATTGGAAATACGTAATGCCTAATATGATAGGTAGTTCTAACTCATCATTGTCTCAAATTAAAGCTAATGCCATGTAGGCAGCTGGAACTATTGCTGGAATAGCTTTGGCTCCTGTTACTGCAGGTGGATCATTAGCACTAACGAACATTTCTACTATAGCAAGTGCTCCATGGCAAATAGAAGGTGCACTTGATGAAAACCGTGGAGAGGTTGGATCAAGAAGAGTTGACAGTTTAGTGCAGGCGATGCGTGAGTTAAATGACGATAACGGAAACAACGATATCGTTAATGATTTAAAACGCCAATCTATAGCTTATTGGAAATCACAAGGAATGTCTGACGATTGGATTAATTCAAGATTTAATAGTGGTTCAGACGAAGACGTTGCTAATGTAATGCGTGATTTTATAGCAGGATATACTAGGAACAATAGCCCTAAACTAAAAGCAGCATTTTTTGAAAGCCAAAAAGGACTTAAGGCTCAATACTGGGCAGATAACTTACGTACTGCAGGAGAGTTTCCAGTATAGTTTATGATGCAGTTAGTACCTACAGGATCAGCTAGAAAATATATGTCTATAGGAATAGACCGTAAAATGTAGACAATAGCAAGTAAGGTTAAATCTGGAGCTATTACAGAAGAAGTTGCTCAGAGATGGATGCGCAGATATGGTGCAAAAGAGGCCGAATCAAATGCTAGTAAGTTTGCGCATGGATTTAATTCTGTAAAGTCTCAGATGAGCAGCGGATTTGAAACAGGAGCTACTATAATGGATTCTCTTGGATTCGGATACGGTGGCCATGTAATAGGTGGTACAATCGGAGCAATTACTAAGCCAGTATTTAAACTAGGAGCAAGTATGCTACCTGAAACATTTAGGGCCGATATTGCAGATTTAGGACGTGCGTTTATGCATAAATACAGATGGGTCTATGATAAGTTATTGCCTAAGCAATGGATGCGTCTTGCAGCTAAATATGGACTTAATGCTATAAACAGAGGAGTAATTTCTGGATTGTCTGAAGGTGCAGAAGAAGGTGTTCAGTATTTGAACTCACAAGAAGATTTTGCATCTAAGTTTGGATTCTCTGTTCCAAATATTGCCGATTTATTGGCAAATGACTGGGCACAAGGTAGACGAGTTGCTAGCGCATACATGGCATTGCTTGGATTAAGTAAATCTGAATTATCTGATGATGAGTAGTTTTGGCAGAATGTACGCGGTGGATTCGCATTAGGATTTGCTCATCCTGCAATAATGAATATTGCTGGTAGTGTACCAAATGCAATTCGTCAATACAATGCTGATCAAGTGCTTACAGAAAGCCTTGTTATGGGTCGTGAACTTGATAAATTAGATCGTGCTGCCAATGTTACATTTGCTAAATGGGCAATGAAAGGCAAAGGAGGCGCTCTTTTATCTGAATTGTCTAGATTATATGAAGAAGATAAACAGCGTGATGGTGACGAAAGAAAACACTCAGATGAAGATTACGACGAAAAACTTAATGCTATACGGACAATAAACAGACTTGTTGAAAACAAGCGAGTACGTGGAATGCTTGAAGCAAAAGGATTTAAATATGGTACAAGTGAATATGCTCATGCTGTAGCTGATATATATAATACGCAATCTTCATTACTTGAAAACAGCAAAGAGACTGTATCACAAAATAATGCTCTGCAACAGTTATACAATACACCAGAATTCCAAGAAGAAATGGGCAAGATTGTTACTAGCGCACTAGATACCGATTTTGGAGTACAGATGCTTCTTAAGAATAGACAACTTTAGGCTGCCGATGAAGTAGAAGCAAATCTAATGAAGCAAGCCAAGGAGTCTGGAGAGCAAGTTGGATCTAAAAAATTCAAGAAGAAGGTATATGATGCAAGAAAGGCGGCAGAAGAAGAAGCTAAAACCAACTTTATTGATGAAGCTAAGCAGAAAGTTTTGTATCAAACCAGACTTGCAAATAGACTTAAGGCATTAATTAACATAAAACGTCAGGAGCATTCTCTTAATTAGATTTATGCTAAATTAGCAAAGCTTAACATAAAATCTAAAAAACAAGATTCTAAGCTGGTATCAGACGATATCGATAAACAGATAAAAGAAGTTAAAGATCTTTTGTTAAGTATTGATGATACTCTTGATTTCGGTAAGACTAATGAGGATGCATTAAAGACAATAGATTCTCTTCCATTGGTTACCCAATACAATACAGATGAATCTCAGCAGCTTGAACTAAACTTGGCAATGTTGCGTGCAGACAGGGCTGTCACAGAGCAGACGTTGAATACATTCCAATACGGTATCGTTAAGGATAAAGATGGTAAATATCAGTATAATGAAAAGCAATATCTGAAAGAATCTGATAGAGATAGACGATTAAACGCTGCTAAAAAAGCAGGAGATGACGAACTTGTAAAACAAATCGAATCTGAGGATACTACGATGGAGTATAACCCAGATGACGTTGCAAATAATGCTTATAAACATCGTATCTCAACTATCATGCAAGCTGAAAAGCGTAATGATAAATTGGATACAATGGTAGCCGATATGTACGCAGGTGACGCTACTGCAAAATATATGGAAAGCGTTGCCGAAGAACAGGAACGTGCAGCCAAAGAAGTTAGTAAGCTACCAATCAAACACAAGAAACCAGAAGGAGATCCATTGGCAAGTCCTAGTAGTAAACCTACTGTATCTCCGGCTCCAGCTACAACAGCACCTTCTACTGAATCTAAATTAGAACAGACTAAAGAAAAGAGAAAGGAAGCTTTTACAAAATCTGAAGAAAAATTTCAGCGTAATAAACAACGTGCAAAAGATGCATATGAACGTCGCAAGAAGCGTTATAAGAATTGGAAGAAAGGTAATCTGAATGCAGCAATAATTCCATTCCAAGATGCTATGGTATCTATTGCCAATAGCCTGATGAAAAACGCCGAAATAGGTGCATATAAAATATAGCAATTTATAGAAGACGTAAAAGAGATTGCAGGTGATATTGATATAAAAGACTATATACCTCAATTAAAGCAGTTATATATAAAGAACGCTATAAAAATTGCATTTCAACAGCCTGATTTTGCTAGCAATGTAAGTTCTGCTGATGAGGTTGTGGCATATGGTGTTGTTGCAAAACCACCGTATATACGTCCTGAGACACAGATAACAAATCCTGTTCAGCATATATTAAATCAAGATGAAGCTAAGATTGATAAAGCTACTGCATCTTATTTTGATGTAATTGTTGAAACTGAGAATGGCCCAGTATTATGTACAAATAAAGAAGCTGCTGATAAAATATCTGATACAAATAAGCTAACTCTCAATCAGATTATAGCTGAATTAAATAATGTTAAGAATTCAGACGAAGCCTTTTTAAATAAACTCGAATCTATATTTAGAAATACTCCTGTACAATATAAAGAGTATCTAAAGTATAAAAACATTCCTGGTATAATTGAAGCTATTGCTAGAAATGCAATCGCAGTACATCCTACTGATAGTATTATAGCCGGAATTAAAGTTAGAAATGCTGTAATTGCTACATTGCTTGGTAGAGAATTGGAACTTGAACCTAGTATATATGGTCCTGATTTTAATGAACTAATATAGGATTGTATAGGTCTTAGGAACACATTATCAATGGCTGGATATACTATCGTTACTACAGCATAGAATGTATATGATTTGGACACTAAAACATGCGAAGAAGCCGACATTATACTTACAAATGAAAAAGGTGAAATTCGTATAATAGATGTATTATCATCTTATACAGATATACTTAGTAGATGGGAATATAAACCTGGAATGTAGGCACATTATCGTATACGTGAGCGTGAAGAAGACATACTTCATAATCTACAAGATATGATTTCTAAGAAAACAGGAAGAGATGTTACATCATTGGGCGTATTACCGGTACTGGCAGACGGACGTTTTATTTCGATTCAAAAGCAAGGCGACATAATTAAATTCCTACCTGTTACTCTCAAGAATTCTCTGGAAAAAAATGAATATGAAGGATTGAGCCAAGATGAATGGGAAGAACTTATGCGTGTAAAACAGCAAGCTATTGTTGAAATCGTAAATAAGTATAACGAAACTGCACTTGCATATAACGATATACTTAAACAAGTAAAGAAATTAGGGCAAAATTTATACGATAATCAGAATGAGATACAGACTATTCAGTATCCTATCCCTGTGTCATTGAAAGACTGTGATGAAATCGCTGATAAACTCAGTCAACAGTTACAAGAAATTCAAGAGAAGCAGAATGAATTAAATATTCACTATACTGAAGTAAAGACTTAGCGAGAAGCATAGCTTAGATCCGAAGAAGAGGAAGAGTATTTCAAGCAATATGTAGAAGCAATTTCAGAATCGCAACCAACCTCTATTGAATTAGTAGAATTCTTAGATGACAGCTGTAGAGAATTGGATTTGTTGCTAGATGAATTTACTCCAGGAAAGCCAATTAGTGCAGAAGATAAATCTTTAATTAATAAAATATATAAAGCTATATTTGATGCTCAATGTGCACTTGATGATGTACTTCAAACTAAATCTTTGGTAGGAGTCGATGTCACTGCAGAAGAAGAACTTATTGCATCTGCTGTTGAAAAACTTGTTTAGAATAGATAGTATTTCGGAGCTGCGTCTATGTTCATGCAAAGATGGTGGCTAACTACTTTTGCAGGAGCACATGATAATTATAATTCGTATTTCACCCAATTGAGTTCTTGGGAAAAGACGTTGAGAGATCATGTGTTACATGATTTATACGGACATGAAAAATTACAAGCCTGGTATAATTCGTTAATAAACAATTATCTATCAGTATTGCTTGATAATGCTTAGGACTTCTTAGATCATCGTATTGGAAATGATCCTGTACAGAGAGGTTCACTTGCAAATGTGATTAAATCTGTACGCGATTTATCTAATGAATTCAATATTCTCTATGGTGATGTAGAAGATGAACAGTTCCCAGGACCTCCTAAAAGCGAATTGGAACGAATAAATAGAATGCCACATGCATTTAAAGATTATTATAGTATATCTAAGATACATCCGCTTTCATGGAATGCAATGAGCATAAATAATAATTATTACTGGATGTCAAAGCAGCCTGACTTTTTAGAGAAAGCAACGTTTAGTTTATAGTTAGCAACTAAAGACGGGGGTTACAAAAATCCGCGTACAGGTGCTTCTTATGCGATAAAACGTGGAGAGCCTATTGTGTATATTGAATATATTGATAAAGACGGCAAAAAACACTGGGCAGATATTCCATTAATGATAGATGAATCGTACTATCCAAATGCTACCGAAGACGAAAGACGTAGAATACGTAATGTAAATCAAGGACAGAAGAAGTTTATAAAACGTTACCTTGAAATGGTAGAATACGTTAAAACTCATCCTGGAGCAAAAATAAATGTTACATTCAATACAAATAAAGGTAGTATAGAATACGATAAAAACGGTAATTACCATTCTCCAATGGAGTTTGTATTTAAAGGATACGGTAACGAAATAGATTTATATACTGTAGCAGCTACTCCTAGTAGTAGAATTGGTATAAGCGATTTTAGACGTAAACCAGATGGAACATTTAGTTACGATGTATATACAGGTCCAAGTATGAATTAGCTTATAACTGGATTTGATGAGGAATTTAAGAAGCAAACTCTTAGAATCAACAGTGGTGCTATTATATATAAATATTATACTGGAAATAAGAAAACTATAGGCATTCCAATTGTAGGAGCTACTATAGGCCAGGTAAACCCATCAATGGCATCTAAACTTGCTGACATTCTAATAGCATTGTATAATGGAGAAACTACGTATAAAGGATATGATACGTATCAGCTTGCCCATCAGTTATTGTATGTGCAAAATCCAAATGATACCAGGATTCTTTCCCAATATAACAAAACAACCAATATGGTTGAAATTGTTAAACAAGGTAATGTCAATGGTATAAAAATTGGAGATACTTTATTTAATATAAATGATTTTAAAGAACGCGAAAGGTTAGTACAAAAAATAGCTTCAATGAGTGTGACGATCAATGCCAAAGAATTGAACTTTAATGTAGCTTAGTCGTCAAACAGTTTATTTGAAGCAGTTCGTTCACAATTCTTAAATACATCTGTAAATGAAATAGAATTACCTAACGGGTTAGTAATGACTCGCGATGATTTTACACATTAGAATGCTAATTCTGTAGGATCTACTTGGTTAGGATGCATGCTCAGAAAAGGTTTGCTTGTTACAAAAGCTATAGGACAGTCTTATACATAGGTGAATATTACTAGTTGTGAACTAGTAAATGAGAACGATATAGATGCTACTAGCAATCAAGCCGCTGCTAATCAAATTGCAGAGCAAAAAATTGATCAAAAACAAAAAGAAGAGAATAGACAGCGTATATTTGATATACTTGATGGCGGTCTATCAATGAAGCAGAAAGAGAACCCTGCTAGTAGTGGATGGTCACAATCAACTAAAGATGATGTATTAAACTTTTTTGATGAAGTCTTAGGTGATTTGGCAAAACATGGATCTACATTAAATCTTGAAGATGATACCTGTTTAGGGCAGATTGGCAATGAATATATTATGGGTGTTTGTCATGCATTATCGATTGATTTATCTACGCATGCTCCAAAGAGCGCAGCTTATCATGAGGCATTCCATAAAATATTTGAATTACTTGTTCCTGAAAATACTCGTGATAGACTATATGAACGATTTAGAAGTCGTCATAAGAACGCTACGGATAGACAAATAGCAGAAGAATTTGCTGATCTGTTCACAAGGTATATGGCAAATCGTAGAGATTCAGACAAGTCTAAATGGTATAAACGTCTATTCTCATGGTTTAAGAAAATAGGTATAACTATAGGTATATTACGAAAAGTAGGCTTACGAGGAACGACAGAACTATACCAAGTATTCAACGATACTACAAATGGAAAATATCGTAATGCTACTATTAGTGAAAAGCAAAAAGCTAGGTTTGATAAATTGTTCAAGGGAGGTCTTCATTATACTGTAACAAACACAAAGACTGGAAAATCTGTTAATTTTACAGAATTACATAATAGTGCTGATGTATAGGATATGGTTGAGTCATTAGGATTCTTTGCAGCTAGAGTGCTTAAACTCGATGCATTAAACGCTTCGGATCTAAAACTACAAACTTCTAAAGATCTCATTAGAGCATTACCTTAGGAATTCATAGATGCATTATGTGGAAAAGGAATACCAGAAAAAGATCTTACTTATTCACAAAGAGCATATAGAGAAGTATTTAAAGCTGATATCACATATGAATATGCACCTAATGCTAAACAAAATGATGCACCGATAGGTAAGAAAGTAAGCTATCCTAACTTAGATATACTTATTCCAAAAGTAAATGAATACATTAAAAATGCCATTACGAGATATGCTGGAAAAATAGATGAACGTGACAATGAGGATGAAGATGAAAAAGTAATGAACAGCAATATCGATAAATTCGATAGAGCTTCATACGAATTTTCTAAACTTGATTCAATTCCAGATAGCGTAAAATTCTTCTTCGCTACTGTACCATATCTCACATGGTAGGATACTGAAAATGGGCGCGTTGTTGCATATGATTTGTCTAAGAATAAATTCCAATCACCTACATTTATGCCACTTGAAGAAGTTTATAATGTGCTTATAAATGAATTCGGAAAGGTTACTACTGCTGAGGAACTGGACAATGAATTGGCTAAAAAATCTAATGCTAAACCTATGTATAAGTTCATATACGACAAGTTCCATGCATTGTATACACAAGCATATGCTGTTGATGAAAACAATAACGTAAAGATCGACTATGATAAAGAGGCATATATGTTGCAAATAGTTGGAGCTTTGCATAGTATGAAGCATACTTTCGTTTATGCTCAATCTGAACGACAAGCTGATGGTAGTAAATCAGTAACTATAAAAGAATCGTCGCTTGACCGTGACAAACGAATGTTCTCTACACAATGGACTAACTTCTTAGTTTCTGGACAGGTATCTGTATTCAATAGAAATAGAGATTAGAATGGCCATTTAACATTTAGAGAAGGCATGGGAGGCCCAAAAGGACAGGATATATTTAGTAGAACTGCTAAATCATTATCTGATATTAGAGAGTGGATTACATCTACAAATGACGAACTAACTCTTGATGGAATAACTTATCATAAAGCTGCATATCGTGAAATAGATGTACTAAAAGATTAGATTATATCTAAATTAAATAAGATAGGTATAATATTTACAAAAGAAGCACTCGATCATATGCTATCTACAGCATATGGAGACATAGGATATGAAGGATTAGCTTAGATGTTCACAAATAAAGGTGTATCTCAGATAACTACATTTATAGATCTATTGAATTCTTTTGTAAATCCAGATGGATCTGTAAACCAGCAAAATGTATTAAAGGGTTACGTCAATAATGGATTCGTAAAAGAACTTGGTAATATGCAAGGAGCATATAATCGTATTACTATTAGTAACATGGCACAAGGCCTTGGTGGAAAGAGATACTTCTCTATTTCACAGAACAATAGTATTACGACTATTGTAGATGCGCTTAATACAAATGACCCAAATAACCCGTTAATTCAACGTTTAAATAGGTTTGGATATAATATATAGACTGTAAATGGAATTCCTTCAGGCTCTATAATATTACGTAATAAGAATAACAAACTGCGTGTATTCACATACCTTGGTCTAAAGACTGATAACCGTAATGACAATGGAACGGAATATAAGTTGGAATCTCAGATAGACGACTATATTACTAAAATGGCAATGCTTCAATAGGGTATATTAATATTCCCAACATTGGCAGATAAAGGTACGTGGATGTGTATTGACGGTGTAAAGATACCAGGTATTGAATTTGGAGAAACTGTCGATCAATTTGGCAATAAACAATGCACCGTAAAAAATGTTCCTACTATAATATGGTAGAAAACAAAAGTAGGTTTTGTTCCACATTTACGTCCATCTAATGCAGTACTTGATCAAATGATACAGTATGCAGAAGGTGAAAAGCTGGCAATATGTCAATGTATGGATGAATTAGGATATCCTGAAATACCTGGATATGAAAAGGTTAGAAAAAGTGCTATTCCGAAAGCCGCTCGTATAAAAAACTATCATACCAAGAATAAGCAGGGAGTAGAACCTAATGGTACTAGATTCTTATCGTTAACTGAATTACGTGTATTTAGAAACGATAAGGACAAAGATGGAAATCAAATACAAAAAATAGATACTATTAATCTAAATAATCCAAATATCAGCAGCGTTGATCTATTAAAACTTGCAAACGAACAGTTCTTTAATAAAACGCTTGAAGAAAAGCGTGAAATTATGGCGCTAACTCTTGAAAGTCAGCTGGATGCAGAAATAGATAAAGCACAGTCTCTTGGTTTAATAGAACGAAAAGATTGGGATAAAGGAGATGGTACTATTGGAGCTTACGCTAACGATACGCTTTCTAAATTAAATCTTACAAATGTACATCTCAATAATAAGTAGATTCAAACAGTAGCATTGTAGATAATGAATTCCATAGAAGGATTTAAGAACATGCCTGCTGGTGCAGAAAAAAATGCTAGATTTGAAGCTTGTAGAAGTCTTGCTATAGCAGCTATCTTATAGGATGGTACTATTCGTAGTATTATATCATCTCAAGAAACACTTAGATGTTTTGTAGGACATCCTGGAGAATTTAAGGTAGCGTACGATATGAAGCGTGGGTGTATTAAAGATAGTACAGCCGATCTGCAAAAACGTATTGGTGGTCTAGTATCTACTGGAGAAGATAACGTTCCAGCACCGTATATGTCACAGACGTATCGTTGTGCAGAATGTTCCGATTATACAGTAGGATCTACTGCAAATATTGCAGGTAGATTACGTGAACTATTTAAATCTTCATGTGCTAGAGAATCTGCAGCAATTGCGGCAGAAAATGTAATTGATGAATATTTCGCTGAAGATGAATCAACCATTGGTAAAGATGCAAGATCTGCTAAGTTAGTTTTTGAAAACTAGGCCGAAATAAAATTATAGAAGCTGCTTAATGAAAAAGATAGTGTAAAGAAAGAAATCTGGCATAGTATATATGCACTCAATGACATATCTAGTTTAAAAGATCGCGACTATTTAAGAAACATTTTAGGTAAATATTTAGGCGAAGAAGGTAATATTGATAAAATCATAAAGGCAGTTAGCAATGCAGAAGAATTGTCTGAAAAATTTGCAGCTGCTTATGATGAAGATATTAATGTTGCTGATGGTGCATCTTATATTACAGCGAACATGTGCGAAAGTTTGTTACGTATGCGTGGACAATTGACTGGAAAAGTTAAGGCTGCATTTGATTTGCTTAGCGGTAAAGAAGCTGGAACTTGGACATCTAAAGTTGAAGCATATAATACTGTATACGAAGCTGTAAACATAGTTACAACCAAATATACTGCATATGGATTTAGAGATCATACATTAAATGACGAGAAGATGTCAGATGTATGTGTGGCATATTACAATAAATTTGCATTGTTCCCATTGTTCCCAGGTATTGCTACAGGACATATGGCCGGTATCTATCAGAAAATGTTAAATGAAAAAGTGGACATGCTACTTATGGATTCTGCTGTAAAGGTTGGTTCTTAGGGAGCAGTAGAATATAAAGATGGTGCTATAAATGAACCATTTAATGTGTACGAACAGGATTTCACATTCTTAAGACGACAGCTTAATACTGATCCAGAAGAGGGTGAATTTGCAAATATCGGTACACAGATGATTAAGATCGTACTTCAGAACTTACGTTTGTTTAGAGATAACTACATTGATTCTCGTACTGGAAAGCCTATTGATGGCAAAACTATTTTGTCAGAATATATGGGTGCTATTAATAAATTAGAAAGACTTGGTGTAAAAGAGTTTGACGATAAGTTCTTTACTGATGGAAAATTAGACCAAAAGAAACTATCTGCATATTTACTTGATCAATTAACTTCTAGAGATGCTGATAAAGGATTGCTTGAAGCACTGTAGTTAAATAATGACGGTTAGATTAGTTGTCCAATTGCAGCTACATAGGATTCTTCATGGATAGAAAGTATCTTTATATCTGCGATTAACAAAGCTATTGTAAATATTCCTACACCAGGTAATTCGTTTGTACAGCGCTCTGTATTTGCAATGGAAAATTCAGCTACAGAAGGTGGAAGTATCCAAGGTGCGAATAAGTATAATGGAAAGAAGTTATAGATGATCAATGAAGATCATTCTATGGATGCTGTGATATCTATAGATTATTTCGATTATATTTTGCCAAAGCGTCCTATGTCATTTGAACAAAAACGTCAATGGCTTATTGACAACAATATCATTGGAGAAAATGCTAAAGCAAATACAATAGGTTATCGTATTCCTACACAGGCCCAATCTTCTATACATGCATTACGTTTTATAGATGTAATTGAAACGGTGAAGAGTACAATTATTCTGCCAGAAGAATTTACGAAAATTACTGGTTCGGATTTTGATATAGATCACTTATATTTAGCAAGCTATAACTATCAAACTGACGAAAACGGAAATGTTCATGAAGTAGTTGACGGTGAAAGTAAAGAAGCTTATCAGAACAAATTGCTCGATTGCATGATGACGCTATTGAAAGATACAGAAAATTCAATTAATTCACTGTTTAAGTCAATTGATAATGACACTACTCTTGCTAAATCTATTGCAGATCAAATTCCAGTATCTAGTTCAACTAAATATTTGGCATACAACTTCGGAACGCTACATGAACAAGCTGAACGACGACTTGACTACATTACAGGTAAGTTCGGTATTGGTCCATTTGCTCTTAATGTAACTAACCATGTATTAACATGCTTGTTTGGAGTGAGATTCAGAGATACTGAATTTAGTAGAGCTACTGGTATATTTAATTTTGATAAACTAGTTGATTATGATGGAAATGCAATATCGTCTTGGATTTCTGCATTTATTAATGCACACGTAGATATTGTAAAAGACCCGTGGGTATCTAGAATGGGTATCGATAAGTTTACATATAATATGGTTAACTTATTGGTTCGTAGTGGATACGGAGAAGCAGGTATGTGGTTCATAGCACAACCGATCATTAGAGATATGGCTACTGCAAGCAGTAATGCCGAGAGTCAATTCTCTAGAGATGTATCTAAATATAGTTCTGTATATGCTGCACAAAAAGACGCTGTTGCACAATCAGTACTTCAGTATTTAAGTAAAGAAGAAGCGAGCGAATCTAATCTTAAAAAGTATATTGAATCTTCTCCTACTAATCTTAATACAAGAATAAATGCTGTAAATTTCATCCGGAATAACCAAGAGGTATTGAAGTAGATTGCAATAAATCCAGGAGCTAATATAGTAACTGTAGACGGCGTATAGTATGATGTAAAAAGTGTACAAAAGAATGTATTTTATGCATGGAAGACTCTCGAGAAATATTCTTTAGCATTAAATATGTTGGTACAATATACAAAAATTGATACAAAGAAAGAAGGAAAAACATTCCTTGAAATGTAGCGATATCTTGATCAGTACACTAAGCTTACTACAGATGAAAAGTCATTGTGGGATTTGGATTCAATATAGCGATTAGTGCAAAACACGTGGATTGATTCTAAGACAAAAGATGCTTGCAATTATCCGTTTAAAGTACTTGGCGCACAGATGTTCAATGCAAATAGAACGTTTATTAACAATCTTGTATTGCCAATAACTAGAGCATTGCAAGGGACCGATTCGTCGTTAAATACTGATTTAATGAATGAAGTTAGCTTAGCTTTGTAGACTCGTATCAAATCTATGTATATCGTAGACTATGCTAAACGTGTACTAGGCAAAACTGATCAAGACCTAACTAATCTATTCATCGGTAACTGGTGCATGAATCATAGATTTAGTATGTTGTGGGATGCAATTAGAAATAATCCGAAATATGCAAGACTAAAGGATAACCAATTGCTTACACATTTATATGCACTGCCTGAAGAACAATCGGTATATGTTGATGGGAAAGAAGTAATGAGGCCGGCATTCTTATCAATATCTGATAGTATTGAAGATAGTAGATTAAATACTAAGTTGATGAAGGATGCTTGGGAAGATCTATTACGTGACCCAGATGTAAATGTGCAAAATTTTGCAAAAGATTTGATCGTATATTCGTTCTTATCTACCGGAGAGTATTCTGGATGGAATAAGTTGTTTAAATATGTGCCAGAATCATGGCGTACTGGTCAAATTGGAGATATACCTAATAATATGAATAGTTTTGCTGATTATATAAGAACACAACTTTCTGATGAATCGTTTATGTTGACTACGATGGATCAGTATCTTGAAGAAATTATTGCTAATCATTATTAGGATTATAAGTTCTCAAGAAGAGTCAATATGCAAAATAAAGACGGTTCTTCTAATTTCATAAAAATCAATAAAACTATTGCAATAGGAGCTAGAGTTACAGATATGACAAACTTGCCAACTTTCATAACAACAGTCGTACCAGGACGAAGTGGCAGAAATGCAAGTGATTATGTAGCATATCGTTTGGCGTATACAATAACTGTGAATGAAGATTCCAAGACATATGGTTATCCTGTATATGTTCGTTGTAGTAGAAAAGGTTATACCAGCTCAGATAAACGGAACAACATATATGAATATGGATGGCATTTTAATTACGCAGAAAATGAACGTATTGAATATGCAAACTTTGATTATACCGCAGGTATTAATAGAGTTATAGATTATCTAAACTCTAACATTATACGATTAGATGACCTTAAAACTAGGTTACCTGAATTATCTGATGCAATAGCAAAAGTTTATGTAGGAATGCCTGCAGAAAATATCAATCCTATAGATTCTGCACCTGAACAATAGCCACAACAAACAGGCCCTGTTAATGTATATTATGGTACTGGTGATAACATAGCATTAAGTAATTTTGCACAGCGACCGTTTACTACACGTATAGGAGAATTTAAGACTGTAGAAGGAGCGTTCTAGGCATGTAAATTATGGTATACAAACGGACTTAAGTATATAATTCGTGACAGTAGTGGAAAGATTACTAAATTTACTGATGAAGGCGTTCGTATACTAAATGCTTTGCAAAAAGCATCTGGTGCAGAAGCACGTAAGATAGGACAAAGTATACAAGGTTTAAATGTTACAGAATGGGATAAGATATCTGATGATATACTTGAAGATTTGATGCGTAGATCTTTTGAACAAAATGAATCTGCTAGAGAAGAATTGGTATCAACAGGAGATCGTTAGATTACACATATCGGTAGAGATGGAAAAGAAGAAGATAATGGTAGATTTAGCAGAATTCTTACTAAGATTAGAGATGAATTTGCTTCGTTACGTCCACCAGTATCATCTAAGATATTTATAACCAGATTATATACTAGACAAGCTGTAGAGAACGATAGAAAAACGTTATATATATTTACAGATAATACAGATAGAGATAGTGGCAGTAAATTAATAGATCCGAATTCTGAATACGCTAAGAAATATGGTAAAGATAAACATTATCCTACAGTAACTCAAGCTACTATACGTGGACTGGACAATGCTATGCCGTTAAGTACACAGCGTTGGTTCCATGGCGAATATAAGCGTGAAAAAGGTAGATGGACTGATAATGATTTTGCTGAATTCAAGAAAGTAATTGACCAGGAGATACAAGATATTATGGATAAATGGGATACTGGTAACTATGAAAGATTAGCTATTGGTGGAGCAGATGGATTCTTTAACTCTGGTATTTCTAATATTACTATAACTAGAACACCTAAGTTATATCAATATCTAAAACAGAAAGTACAAGAATTGTATAAACATGTTGATAAAGATGCTACTAAAGCAACATTAAATGGCCCACTAAATCAGCATGATACAGATCAATTTGGAACTATTTCAGAACAAGTTTCTACATTAAATTCTAATAAAACTATATTAACTAATGCAGAAATACTTGCGCTACATCCGTTTACTGGAAATGATACTAAACCTAGAATCGCTGTTGCATCCGAACATACAGATCCTGCATTCTTCTCAAAGATGATATAGGATTGGGCAAAAGGAAGTCATGAATTCTTAGATTATAAGCAAAATCCGATTAAGTATGAGGATATTGATGCTTTATATTTAATAACCAAACATGACGGACTTCCAATGAAAGAGTTATTATAGTTGGATAAACCTAAAATTATTCATTTTAGTGTTACTACACTTGGTAATACTAAATGGGAGCCTGGCGTTATGAAATGGCAAGACATGATTGAGCGCATTGGTGATTTCATAAAACAAGGATTAGATCCAGAATATGTTACATTGAGAATAGACCCAATCGTTCCTGGTGTTACTAATATGACTGAAGTAGATAGTCTAATGAAACGTGCTAGTGAATTAGGACTAAAACACGTAAGATTTTCTGTATTAGATTATTATAAAACTACAGCTCAATTTATGGAAAAACTTGGATATGATTATTCGAAATATTTCGATAGAAACAGCTCTGGATTCTACTTTACGCATGCTAAAAAAGAAGTAATAGAAGGCATTGCAAGACAAATGTTAAGCATCGCCAAGAAATATAATTTAGATTTATCATCATGTGCCGAGCCTTGTAGAATGGATGGTATAAGTATAGAAGGATGTCTAAGTGTAAATGCAATTAATAAGATGTTAGGCACACATATACCAAATAAACTTACTGGAAACAATAACTTTAGACCAGAATGTGCTTGTTATGGTGGAAAAACTGACTTATTAAGATACAACAGTAATTGTGCGTCTTCTTGCGTATACTGTTATGCTCATCATAATACAGATAGAATGTTAAATTATTATAATGAGGATGGTACACTCAAGCAGAATAGATTTACAGATTCTGGTTTGAATAAGCCAACTATTAAAAAAATAGCCAAGAACTATCAGGAATACATAGATGTAATATAGAAGTATTTTGATATAGGTTATACTACCAGTAGGATTGGTAAAGATTCCGCTAGTCAAGTAATACAGAAATTACATATACATGTAGATGAAGATAGTGATCTGTTTGATGTTATGAAAGATAATAATTTATCAGAAAGAGATTTATTGAACGCTTTGTACGCATTAACTAAACACAATAACGATGCTGCTAATATCAAAGGAACTATTATCATGTCACAAGAAGAAGTTGAAAATCTTATAAAAGAATTAAAGGCTGTTAATGAAACTGCAGGCGAAATTATGGAGCATTACTTTGATGGAGGTTATTTGGGATATGGCTACGAAATCTACAATAAAATAGGTGTAGTAGTAGATAAAAAATTCTTGTCAGACTATAACTTTATGATGAATCATAAATAGTATTTAAACATGTATAGAACTTTAGCAGAATATATTCATGGTCTATACGACGAATTCCAATTAACTCTTGAAACTGATAAATATGATTTGTCTGATTTAATGTCGGTAGATTCTACATTTGATAATATAAATCAGCTTGAATTGTTTAGCGACGAAGATATGAAAGAAGCTAAAGAAATGAAAAAATATTGTAAAGGAGGAAATTAATTATGGCACCATTTTGCCCAAATTTGAGTAATAAAAAAGTAAGAGAGAAATTTGAAGAGCTCACTAATATATTTGGTGAAGATATGGCTTATTTCCTCTGGGGTAAGAATGGAGGGTACCCGTTAGACTACGCGCCTAACGGGGCGCCTTCTATTTTATTAAATGAACTAGAATAGTTTTATGGAAATAGAGAGGAAGCGCTTGTAGCTAAAGCTAAAGTGTATTCTTCTAATTTCATACAATGGTTTGGTGATTGGACCGCAGAAGATAAAACAGATGTATCCAAAGTAGTAGATGAAAATGGCGAACCTTTGGTTGTTTATCATGGACAAGTATCTACCTTTAAAGAATTTCATCCGCATAGTTCTGCAAGATATGACAAAACATTAGAAAATGGATTGAAGAAAAAATTCTATGCAACATCTAATAAAAATATTGCATCACAGTTTGCTGTATCTGATGATGATTTTCTTTCTATTCAAGTACTAGACTTAGCAAATGAAGGCGTTTCTGAATCAGAGATTGCATCTAATTTGAATATTTCAGTAGAGAAAGTACAAAGTTTATTGACTTCTGTAGACGATAATATAGATGATAAAGTTTATCCTATCTTTCTTAATATTAGAAATCCATTAAAAATTGATGCAAAGAAAGTTGCAGTTCATGAATTGGGAAAAGATATAATAACTAAAATAAACAATTCAGAGGGGGTTATTATAACAAATGTACTAGAATCTTTAGACTCAAATATTCTAGAGAAGCTTCCATATGAATTTACAGAAAAAGTACTTGATAATCCGTATACTACAGATTATATAGTTAGCAATCCTAATCAAATCAAATCAGCTACATATAATAATGGTGAATTCTCATAGTAGTCTGATAATATATACGAAAACCGATCAGTAAGTAAGATGGAAGCATTCTAGGCTGCAAAAGAATGGGCTTAGAAATATGTAGATCCACAATTGCCAAAATTACAACCTTTATCTAAAGAACAGAGAAAGCCAATTGAAAAACAACTTAAGGAGGATTTTCAAAAAGCACATCCTAGCTACAAATTAAACTTCTCTTAGAAAGAGTATGGCAAATTACGTTATTCAATTAAACGTAAAGAAGAAGATGATAAAACTAGATTGGCTAAAATACTATTTGGAAAATCATACAAGAGTTTATCACCAGAAACTATGGATACTGTAGCTCTTATGAAAGAGTTGCTTAGAAGTGTTCGCGGACGAAGCGAACATGAAGAAGCTATAGTTAGAATAATAGGAAGTTTGGTACATACACTTGGTATACGTGTCGGCTTTAGTGATACATTACCTTCTGATATAGCTGCTAAATATGATGCAAATACTAAAACAATATGGATAACAAATAAGAACGTTGGATTTGTTAATACAAATAAGTATGAAAATACTATTATCCAGACTGTTATGCACGAATTACTTCATGCTATTACAGAAGAGGCCATTAACCACAATTAGGCTTTATATGACGAAATAGATACATTGCGTCGTAAAGTAATAAAGGAGCTTGGTGATGATGCTAAGATATACGGATTAACAGATGTACATGAATTTATTGCTGAATTGTCGAACATGGACTTTATTAAGATACTTAAGCAAATAAAAGCTGACAAAAAACTTAATATGTTCCAAAAAACATTGCGTACAATAAGTGCTGCACTTAATGCACTACTCGGCAAGGTAATAAATAAAGATAATGGAACAGCCTACAGCGAAGCTATGTAGCTTCTATTAAAAGCTGCATATCCGAAAGAGTACAATCTCCCACTTGTAGATACGGTATAGGATAAAAAGACTGTATTTGCACAATAGACTGTTACAAATATGTCAAACATTTAGGAGTCATTATAGTCACAGATAATAAAGCAATTTTCTAAACTTGAAAAGGTCTATGAGAAAATGCCTAATAAAACAGATGAACGACAAAAGATATAGGACGCTATTTTTGAGAAAATAACACAACTGAAATCTGCAAGCGACTATGAAGCTGCCAAAATGGCTGTATATTTTGCCTTGGATAATCTTGGAACAATTGATAGTACAACAGGTAATCCTACAAAAAAAGAATCCGTATTAGGTTTCTTAAAAGAACAATCCGAATTACCAGAACCATATTCTGGAATCACTCCGCAGATGTTAATGGATATGTATCGTGACGATATAGCATTTTATGACGAATTAAATTCAAATATTCTTCCGCAAAATACATCGAAAATAGTTGATAAAGAGTATCGAGATGCAAGAGATAAGCTTGGTCCAGCTATTAATGCAGCAAAAAATTCCTGGAAATAGGCTATGGTAGTTGTTGTAGATAGAATACTTGATAAATACATGGCTATTGATTTTTACGCAGCACATCCAGAACAAATAGAAGGTCATAGAAAACTTTTGCGTGATTACTTCCATCAAAACCTTCAATATGAAGACATAAGTGTAGTTTCTGAATGGATGGAAGACCCATCGCACTCTGAAAGTCTTGTTATAAAATATATGTCTAACATAATAGACCACGCTGAAACTAAAACCCAAATTGAAGCGAACGATGCTGCAACTAAAGTTCAGCGTGATTACAATAAAGCCAGCAGATTAACTAAGTTGTTCGGAATAAATTGGCAAAAAAATATGATGGAGTTTGATAGAGAAGGAATTCCTACTGGATTCTTTGTTCGTCCTATCAATTACGGCCAATATCAGTTAGATCTAAATAAATTTATTGAAGAACTGAACGATAAATTTGATAATATGCCTGGCGTCATGCACCATTATATTATTGATGAGGCTACTGGTCAATATATGAATAGTGTAACAGGTTAGCTTGCTGAAGATGAGGAATTTGGCGATAATGGTGAAATGCCAGATATATATAAGTATCTTACTGAAATAGAAAAATGGAAGTGTAGCCATGCAAACAGACGCTATACTCTTAAATATTATACAGAACGAATGAGTGCTCCAATATAGCAAGTAACTGGCGACCCTGTTATAGATGATATAGCTTCTAAACGCCATGGATTATCTCCAAAAACGCTCATTCGATATAATAGAATTCAGTCAAATATCAACTATTATTTGGATAAATGTACTGACGAAAATGGATTTACTAGAATAGAAAAACTTAGTGATGAGGACTTAGCTAAGTTGAAGATACAACAAGCAGAGCTTGCACTATTACAAAATGTATACGACGAAAATGGTAATTATAAGACTGGAAAAGATCTTCAGATGGCTATGGAGATTCGGTCATGGCAGGCTTATGTGAATAAGTCTGTTACAACCAATGTAGACTATGCGCAATTTGATAATGAGCTGTCTTAGATAACAGATCCTGCAGAAAGATAGAGATTTATTCAGTATAATACTAGATATATGATAAATCCTACATATATGGAAGATTATATGCCTAAGAATCTACGTGGAGATGAACCTCTCGATGTAGTATTAGCTAGGTATGAATAGGCTGCGTTAAAAGATTGTGTTAAATACGATAATGCAGATACTATAGAAAAGGATTTAGCTATAAAAGAAAATGATTTAGGCTTCTGGAAAAACTGTAAACGTGTAGAATAGACTATTGAGTACGGTAAATATGAAGACCCAAACCAACCTAAGAGCGATTTTAAAGATTATTTCCAGTATGTACCACAAGTGTACAGAGATCCAGCAGGTAGAGTATTTCATAAGGATGGAACACTTGCTACAGACAGTGAAGTAAGAGATTATTATAATGCGACAACAGCCGAAGAACGCAATAAACTCAATATTAGAACATGGTATGACTATATGATAAAGAAATATTATGATAAGGCAGTTACCGATGGTTATATACGAGATTTTGTTGACGATAACGGTGTACTTATAGATTTTAGATCTATGAGCGCAATATAGATAAGAGATGCAATAATAAATTTCTTTTCATATATTGATGCAGATGGTTATACTCATCCGTTGCATATGTTTAGTAATATATATCCTACACAAACAAGTACTATGTTAGCTCGAGGGAAAGATGGTCAGATTAGTGTACGTGGTATTATCGATAGAGTTCCAATTGGACGTTTTGCAGAAAAACATGACCCACTTTTCTTTAACGATCAATACAACCATGCTGATCATAACTCCGAATAGCCAATGAAATAGTTTTATGATAATTCAGAAGCATGGAGCAAGGTTGAAAAAGATAGAAATTTACACAAATTATATAATTCATTGATAGAAATGATGCAGCAATCACAATAGGACTATGGAGCTAAAAATGCTATATTTAACTATCGTCTTCCTAAATATGAAGCATCAAACATTGCTCAAATGTCAAGAGTATTAAAAAAAGGTTATAATATGGCTGACGCATGGGAAGCTGTTAAAGATAGTTTTACTGGCAATAGAGCTATCGATGAAGATGTTCGTGTAAATGACGGATACCAGTATTCAGCGGATGGAACAGGCTTTGGGGCAGATATTTCACTTAGGTATGTAGGTTCTCTTGAGAATCGTAAACGCTATTCGTTTGATGTTACTGCGGCTGTACTGATGTATATGCATATGGCTAAAAACTATAAATATAAAAAACAAGTTGAAGCTGAGTTGTGGTCATTGCGTCAAGCTCTTAGAACAGAGAATAGAACTGGTGTGTTCAATGAAATTCCAAGAACAGAAGCTTTAGCTGATAACTTACTTAATATGAAATTATACGGAGGAACTCCTACTGGACAATCTGCAGCAGCTGCAAAATTAAGCGCTTAGGTTCGTAGTATGGCATCTTTAGGTGTATTGGCTAATAACTTCCTTTCTGCATTCCATGGCTTAACAGATGCTTCTCGTGTATTGCTCAGAGATGCATGGAGCGGACAGTATATATCTATGCGTGATATAACAAGCGCATCATATCATGAATTAATAAGATTACCTCTTATGCTTGCAAATATTGGAAATCCTTTGGCTAACAACTTGTAGTCTGCATTGATGCGACGTTTTGGAGTTGGTACTTAGTTTGATAACAATGTTGCAAACATTGGAGATGCAAGAGCCGTAAGAATAGCCAAGAAGTTAGCAATGGCGTCGTTCTCAATGGTAGATCACCATATGAATGCTATATTACTGAACGCCGTAATGAGTTCATACAGATTCTATGATGGAGATAATGAAATTCCAGCTGGATTTTATACTGCAGACAAACTAGAAGATTTATTCGTTTTACATGGTAGAACTATAAATGCCGCTAGTCGTAAAAGATTATTTGAAACTCGTACTTTGTGGAACGCATATGAATTTAAAGATGGAAAAGCTGTCATAAAAGATAAATACAAATAGTATGTTACACCAGAGCTAGAAAAATCTCTAATAAAAACTGTTAAATTAAGAGGTGGTATGGTTAATGGACTTGGAGTCGAAGGTGAAGCAGCAATGTATAAAAATAGTATGGCTGGACAATTTTTCTTAGGTATGCGTCACTGGATGGTACAGCGTAACCAAGAATGGTTTTCTGGAAGAGATGATGTGAACTATAGAGATATTTCTGTAGAAAAAGAAGAATATACACAAAACGGAAAAACTAAAGTTAGATATAAAGTTAAAAAAGCTCCACTGACAAGACAACAATTAGAAAATGCTAAATCTGTTAATATTGCAGAAGGAGGAGCTCGTGAACCTGAAATAGCAAAAGCATCATGGCGCGCTCTTGGTGTATTGATTAGGAATTTTACACATTACGTTACATTCGGTATAAAATACAAAAACGAATTTAGACATCTGTCTAAACCAGAACGAAAAGCTATTAGACAAAATTTTGTAGAATTAGCAATGTTGTGTATACTGGTAGCGTGCGCCCAGTTTATGGCAGCATGGGCATTTCAAGGTGGAGATGATGACGATGATGATTATTTAGATAGAGAAGACTCTTCATTATCAGAAGTTATTACGCATGACCTTAAAGATTATACAAACTTTTTCAGTAAACATAGATATAGACATGTCATATATAATGGTTACATTCGTACTACAGCAAGTGCTCTTGAACAACAATCTCCATTTGGTATGATGTCAGTACTTAAGTCTGGTACTGTGTATTATAAAGCACTTGAGGATGTAGGTAAAATGCCTACTGCATTATTGAAACTAATGTTTGATGACGATAGCGATGAAAAAATAAAGAATAGTTCATATAAAGGATATACAAATTTTCAAAAAGATATGTACGTAAGTAGTATTATACTGAATCAATTACATAAATCTCTTTCAACACAAGGTATAGATGAGAACTCAAGTTATTATATAAAACAATTCTTACTTGATGCATTCTTCTTGAAAGCTTTTGGTTATGACTATGACGCATTAAAGAAAAGCACGTACAGTAATACTGTTACAGAAGGTGTTAAGTATGATGAATTCGGTAATCCATATATAGATGATGGAGGAGGCGGATATGACCCGAATGCAGTACTCAGTGCGTCTGACGCATCGCCATTTTAATTCATTTTGCCGATAATAAAATAAAAAATAAACGAAAAATTTTTTCGCTAAAATGTGCCATTCTATTTATGGCATCAAAAAAGGGGATAACTTCTTACGAAGTTACCCCCTTTAATCGTATATATACCATGGTGGCGGAACGAACTCCGCCAATGGCATACTATGTTTTTTATCTAACGCAAGTATTGAATTTTCAGTAACGGTTTCTTTGTCTTCATCTAATTTACCCCAAAAGTCTACATAACGGTTCTTTTGGTCAAACGATAGAGATACGAGATTATTATAAAATTTAGATACTTCTGGGTTTACAAAAAACGAATACACTACATACGACTTATTGTCGATTACTTTATTATATGTCTTCTTTACACTATAAGAAGATGCAAGTCTTCGGAACAAATCTATAGTATACTTATTGTATACAGAATTATCAAACATTATATAAAACTCATTGTTTCCAGTAGGATTGTCAGGATCGTATGTATAACAATCTTTAAACCCTACCGAATTTGTAAAATCAAGTTTCTTTAATTCTGGTGCGATAAAAGGTATTATTATTTTTTCAAAAAGACTCATAGGCTCAATTTTTCGACTCCTGTCCCCTCATAGTACGCTCTACTATGTTCCCATAGATTATTTTCCATGTGCCATACTATGTCTCGTATTGCACAATCTACTCTATCAATGTTGTTTTTTTCATAATATATTTGATCTTCATCAAATTCAAACACACGGATATCGGATGTAAAACTATCTATGGCTATGATATACCAGCTAAATTTCCAACTATCTGGATTTTCATGTAATTCATTTTTAATGTACCAGTATAATGCTAATGTATAATAATACAATTGTCTTGTATAATCATACGTATTGACAGCATCTGCAAAGTTGTGTAAATGAGATGTTGTCTTCAAGTCCATTAAAATAACTTGTTTCTTATCAAAATTAAAGGTAACACTATCAAGTAAAGACTTACAACGGCAAGTAATAATACCGTCTTTGCCATTTGATGAACTACTGTACGTCCAATTGATATGAAATTCATGAAAAACTTTTTCATTGTCTGCTGGTTTTAATAGTTTTGAAGCTGCTTTATGTTTAGATATATTAGACTTAATTGTCTGGAGTTGCATAGCCTGATAATTAGTAATCATCTCTCGCCTATCTCCTGACTTCTTAAAGTCAATATAATCCTTAAGCGTAGAGGCCTTTTTAAGGGCTTCTGAGAGGACTTTATCGTCGCTCTTTCCACTTGTACTGTAAGCTGCTTTATATGCGCTTATAAGGGCTTTATTTGGTTCTATTTCAATGCTATCTGCTAATGCCTGACAGAACATTTCTTCTTGTACAGAAGAAGGTCTACTTTTATCCCAGACTACATAGTCTTTTTGGAATTCTTCAGGCTGTAAAAGATACTCATGTATCATTGTACCTTTAGTCAAAGCTAAAGATTTTTCCTCTTCACCTTTGCCAGATAGCATTTTATGTAAATAGGCTGGCCCCTTGTTCAGAAACCAGCCTATGTTCGAATTGGACAATCTCGTGTTGTCCGAGTAGTAATCGTTAGTAGAATTATTCATAATATCTCCATTTAAATCCTGCACAATGGTTACGTTTACCCATACAACAAGAAGATATATTTGTAGTTTCTATGTTGTAAAATTTGGCAGCTTCTATAATACTGTCCCATCTTTTTAACTCATGCATGTCTAAATCATATTGAATTATTCGCCTATTTGTTTTTTTACGTCTTAAATGTATATTCTTATATGTATTATTATACGTATAAGTACACCACTCAAGATTTTCTACAGCGTCGTTTCTTGGATTTTCATCTTTATGATTTACACATGGAAGATTATCTGGATTATCTAAAAATGCTTCGGCAACAAGTCTGTGTACTAATGTTGTCTTACTTTTACCATTTTTAGCTAGTGCTACATAAGCGTAACCATATGTACTAAAGCTTGGTTTTAATATTCGCTCTTTTACTTTTTGTTCTGAATAATGGGTGGCTCTTCCATATATAGCTTTTATACGTCTAGCCAATGATTTAACTCTACCTAAACTACTAACTTCATAAATGTTTTCAAACCCTTTAACGGGTTTCCAAATTTCGTTTTCCATATCCGTTACTATATTAAATGTTCAACATAATAACGAATATTAAACTTATTTGGTTGCGAACTTATACGGGTAAGATCCTCGTAGTATGGGATTGATAAATCCATCATATTAGTCTAAGTTATTCGTCATAAAGTTTGCGATCTAACTCTTTAAGTCGTTTTATACAATTTTTTACTTCTATAGCATTCATACTACGTAAAGCATTTATTATTTGTAATCGTACTTGAGTTATCTCACGGCGTATTTCTTTATGCTCCATTTTTAATATCGTTTATCATCTCGTCAACTTGCTTATGATTACGCACCATATAGCATTTGTATTTACTTCGATGACGTTTTAAATAATATTTAAAAAGTTTCCATCTGAGTGGGAATGACTCTGTTATCATTCCTTTACATTCTACTACAAACTTATTGTTTTTATAACTTCCAATAAAATCTGGTAGATATGTAATTGCTCTGATTTTTTCTTTGTTGAACTCAAATTTATTAAGTAAAGTAAAATGCTTTGGCTCATACTCAACTGGTATTCCAGCTTTCATAAAAGCTTCATAAGTATAGCATTCGAGTTTACTGCGAAAGTGCAGACCATACTTATCGACTTTAGTCGCATTTTTAACTCTACCTTCACTTTTTGGCATAACTTATAGAGTTTACACCATTTTTATCACCGAAGAAGTATACAGAATTATTCTTCGATTTAATCGATACAGAGAATTTGCCATTTTTATCTCTGTATATATATCCATATGTACCAGTATTTATAGTAAAATAGTGTTTCTGTCGTAGTAATGATACTACTGCTACTAAAATACCTCCAGCTAATCCGCTTAATACTGATAGAATCAAAGTTTCAATCATATTTCATCAATGTTTGTGTTAACCATTGTTTGACTTCGTTGTATGAATTATCTTTTACAGCATCAGATATATCTTTTGCTTTAAAGCGTTTATGTACAAACAAAGCATCCAGTTTATACTGTTTACTATATTTGCGAGATTCTAACATTCCTGTTTTATCTCTATCATACAACATTATAACATTCTTCCATTTATGTCGTAACGAATCTAAAATATCGTCTGGAATAAACGTTGTTTCGCTAGATGCAGCTATTGCATTAAAACCCATCTCATATAAACACATCACGTCTTTAAGACTTTTCGTGATTATAAGTAGATTACCTCCTTCCATAGGCAATTCGGATAGTCCCTGTACGTTCCGATTTGTCAGATTGGTACGCCATTTAGTATACTTGGAAGCAAGCGGACGATATATTTTAAATTTATCATCCACTTTATATGCATACATAGGACTATTCTCTTTGTAGGTTCCTCTGACGACTCTATTACAAAGAAAGTATTTAATGCTGAATACTTGAAACTTTTTCAATGTATCTAATGATATATGAAATTGTTTCCAATATTGTTTATCTACATCTGTAAACGGTTGTCTTACTATTCCGATATCTGTCGGCCCTGAATCCACCGAGTAGGAGTACGTGCGTATAGCATTACCACTATTAGGATTCATTTTTCGGACGATGCGCAACAATTCTCGTTCAAGTTCATCTTTTGTATTGATGTTCTTGTATAGTTTTACAAACTTAATAGCATTTCCGCCTTCTCCGCTACCATGATCTTTGAAAAACAACCCTCCGTTCATACCTTTAAAGATAGCAAACGAAGGGTTTTTATCATCAGATCGTAGTGGACTATTGAATAATTTTCCTATTTTAAATTGTCCAACATAGTAAGAATATATGTCATAATCAGTCAATTTATCCAATAAATCTTTTAGACTCATTGTGATAGCTGTTCTTGTACTATACATGACTTATAAGTTCTTAGTTAGTATTTGTGGCTCAAAGGGGACTCGAACCCCCAAGTTCCTTTCGGAACGCAACATTTTAAGTGTTGTGTGTATACCAATTTCACCATCAAGCCAGATGCTATTTTTGTACCAAGCATAGCTGCTTGTTGCTACCTTTGCAGGCCGTACTGTCGGATAATGCACGTTTTATATGCCGACTCAATTGTCTAAAAGAAAACTTTTAATAAATCTAACATAGAGGGTTTCTCAACCTCACGTCCGCCTTAAGGACGACATTTATAACTTTCCGCTGAAAGCATTTTCGGGTTAGACAATGTTATCGGGAGAGGAATCGAACCTCTCTAAAACCATTCCGATACCCCGGAGTTAACCGGTCTCCACCAGACCTATTAGAACGGTAGGTCGTCCGTTTTCTCAGTAACCGGAGTACTGCTTATAGTGGCAGCAAGCGGGTCTACAGGCTTCTCTTCATCAGCCTTTACAGGACGTTCAAGAAGATCATTCTTGAACAATTTAATCTGAGAATCTTTGACATCCATAGGTTCTACATATGTTCCATATTTAGATACCTGTGTATATCCTTTCTTGTCGTAAATAACTTTAAGTCTAAGCTTTTTATTGGTAGGAATAAATGGGTCTAAGGTGGCTTTAACCCAATTAATCATATCTGTAAAAGAATTCAATTCTACATCAGGAGCAGTAGTAAAACTATTGATAAGTTGCAGAATACGACCAAACTGAATGTTATCTCGATTTTGCAAATCCTCATCTGTTTTAATCCACATATTCTTTTCGTTTTTCCACTCTGTAAATTCTGCAGTTTGTCCTGCGCCATTCTCGAATGTTACACGAAGGAAGTCTTTTCCCTGTGGACTCTTTTCAACTGCTACTAATTTTAATGTTACATCGTTGTTAATGCCTACAGGCATATAATTTGAATTAAACTCTTCGTTATTTACAATTGCTGTTTTAGTATTATACATAATTTCTTTATTTTGACTTATAGTTCTTAATCTTTATATATTCGATCCCAATGAGTAGTCAAGACACCTGTTTCATCATCCATTTCTGAAATGACGATGTCTTTGTTTTTAATATGATCGCTACGGCAACCCATAGCAATATTTTTATTTGCTTTGAATTTTATATGTACTTCGTTTCCGTCTCTGTACATATATCCTACTCCATCACATTTTCGACATACCATTCCTGATAGTCGTCCTACTAAATCTAACGATCGTTCGGACAGCTCTTCTTCTGTAGCTGGATCAGTTACGATATTATCTCTAACATGACCGATTAATATAAATTCATCGCATAGTTCTTTGAACATATCGATAACCTTTAATACGGCTTCTCGTAAATACAAATAGCCAGAACCCTGTGGAAGAGTTCTAACATCTGTACCTGTCCAATTTTTACCCATTGGTTGTTGTCTATACAACGTAGCAGCATAACTTAAACACATCTCCTCGAGAGAAGTTGCATTATCTATAGTTATGTGTCTATAGAAATTATGCCCTACTTCCTTATTCTTAGCTCTAATGGCTTGAGCAGCTTCACCTAAATCGTTTATATTTCTACATTGTATTGCCATTGCATCGACAAATGTAGAACCGCCTTCTAGGTCTATGATTAGATTATTGTCCAATTGTGCTAAAGCAGAAGTTTTTCCGACTTTTTCACGACCGAACAATACTAAAAATTTTGGATTAGTTGTACTTGCTGGAATTTTCTTAGTAGGTAATATTAATGGCATGGCTTATAGCTCTATTTTGTTATTATAAGTTAATATTAATGGTCAAGTTACGAGCATTGGTATAAATATCAATAATCGTATTCTTCATCTTCGGGGCAATCGCGCTGATAAAATCAGTTGACGTAAAGTCCGAATACTTAAACACATCAAAACCGATCTGAATCTCATCATCGTAGAAGATAATGGGCGTATTGTCAGACAGATAATATGTTCGACCAATAATAAAGTCATACAGCTTATTCTTAGGCTCCTTATAGTTTGCCAAGAAGTTAGCTGCCTTGAGGAAGTCAGAAGTGATATCCTCTGCGTAAGAGTTACATACAGTAGGTTTAGTAAACAAATACTGATTCTTCTTGATCACATCAGCACATATAATGTCGTCAATAATCTTAGAATAGTTTGTAGACTTACTTTTGCCGATAATCTCATCGATAAAATTTTTCTTACTGTTGTTAAAATCACTCTTAGTAAATGTATATGTTTTCATAAAATTCAGCCTTAATTTTGTTTTACTTAAGATACACTTTCAATCAAGTTGTTATACATTAGATCGTTCTCGAATTCAAGGATACAAGGTTTACCTGCATCTCTATTTTTCAAGATATGCATATATACCTTGTTTTGTGTAGGTAGATGATTTGGTCCATATTCTGATATATTTAATATTTCCGGTCTATGGATTACTAACACATAATCACTTGCTTGAAAAATTGCATCAGATGATGATAAATCGCTACGCATTGGGTAATGCGAAAGCGGGTTATTAATTCTTTCAGGCGCTTCTATATTTCGATTCATCTGTGCTAATTGTATAATCGACGTAAGTGGTAACTTTTTAGCTTGAATAAATACACGCTCAAGTTCACTAATAGTCTCTATTACAGAGCCTACTTGTTTCGTCAATAGGGCATGATCATACAATATCACAAAATGTTTCTTTGTTCCCTTTACATAGGTGTTATAGAAACTAGATATTATTTGCTCAACTTGCGTGGGAGTACACGGGTTATCTACAAAATAGATAGGATACTCCTTTAGCTGGTTGGAAACAGCGACGACTTTTCTAAATGTTTCTTCGTCGAGGTCCGTTTCCGAACTATACAGAGTCGAAGTAGTCTTTCGTAATTTATTAGAAAGAGTCCTTCCAACTTGCCTAAACCCAACCATCTCAAGTGAGAAGTTTAGCACAATAACATCTTCTGAAGAATTTAAATCAATCACATCACTTTGTAGTAAGTTAGCAAAACTAGACTTACCACTTCCAGAAATGCCAGCAATAGTATAAACAGTATTGGGTTCTATACCTCCCATACATTGCTTATTAAACTTTTTCCATCTAGTCTTAAGCGACGTAACGGTGTGATCTCGTCTTGCCGCAATGTAGTTTATAGCTTCTTGTGCTACAACTGACATTGGTCTAACGACATTACAATAATTCTGTTCCATAAGCATTTGTGTTTGTTGTACTATTATCTGCCATCTCTTCCTCAGTTTCTTCCCATTGATGGTCTATTAACCATCTCCACATCGTTTTCATATAACCAATTTTACCTTCACGAGTTTTTTTATTTATCTCGTATTGAAGACAATTGATTAGATGTTCCTTCATTGCTATACTATTACCAGTTGTAACAGTAAAGAAATGACGACATTTATTTACGTTTGCACGAAGATAGCTTTTAACACCATCTGGACGTAATACGTATACTGGGTATATATCATAAAACAGATCGAAATAGTCTTTATCGGGTGCTATTTTTTGTTTAAGGAGGTCTGTTTCCTGATATATCTTTGAACTACCTTTCTCTATCAAGGTTACAAGTCCCTGAGAAATTAAGTATGATATTTCATCGTCGCTAATAAGGCTGACAATTTTGCGAACGTCTTGATTTGGAATTTGATTCTTATTCAATACCATACTTAGGAATATCAACTGATTTAGATTGATATTTGGTGCTGCATTTAGCAGCTTTGTATCTACTTCAATAATCATCTCTTATACTCTTTGGTTAACAAGCTGGTTACTAAAACAGCTCCAATTGTTGACAGACAAATTCTGATATGATTTTATTTGCCTCACCAATATAATACTGGTAATTTATATGTCTGTTTTCAATTGGGATATCATTCATCTCGTTTAAGATAGTTACGCCAGATTTGGTAAGCATATTCGCTACTTTACCTGTGTCATCTACCTTGAACAAGGAGTAATCGTTTGTTGATGCATAGAATCGATTTATCCGTTGTACAGGTTTATCACCATGTAGAACTTTGAACTTCTTATCTACGCGCTGGTACATCATAAAGTCTTTAATGTCTTTGGACGATTTGATGTACTCAAAAGTTGGTTGTTTGGTTAAAAAATAGTTTATCACAGCTTTTGGAATAATGGCTGGTGCTAACCCTTTACCCAATCTAGGATCTGTGATAAACATTCCCTTTTTCTCTATCAGTTTAGGGTCGTGAGATTGTGAATACCCTTTTTCGACACCAAAATAGTCATTTATGGCGTACTGATAAAACGCCTCATAGTCATCGGACTCGAAAGTCAGTTGTGTTAATTGCTCAACTTCTGAAATAGCTTCCTGCACTGCTTCTCGTTGTGTCTTTTGAGCAATATACATCACACCATCTGTGTTGACCTGCACAATCTTACAGTTCAACTCCAGCAGTCGATCCACTAACATCAATAGTATCAATTGTCCATTGATACGTATCTTAAAGACACTGAATGGGTCGTACATCCAACTGGTTTCTTGTTGCATTTTCCCGGTAACAGAATTTAAAGTTAACTTTAGAGCTAAGTTCTTTAATTTCTGTCCACTATGTTTTGCTTCTATTCGCTCTTTATATATTTGCGAATATACTTGCCAAAATTCTTTACCTAAATGACGTGGAATCCATTTATACTTTATGATAAACGAAGGGTACATACTAGCCACATCTGAATGGCCTATGTATTCATTGTCATTAGGAACGAAGATTTGTGGTGTATGTAGGGAATGTATACCTCCTACACCTACAGAATAGCGTACGTTTGAGAGAACAAACTTCTTCTCATAGCCTTTGCGTTCTTTAGAATATACTACTTGACTCTTCATATCCTCAAGAACGTCTTGTAATTTTGGATTTTTGTACGATATGAATGGTAATATGACGTCTTTTAATGGAATGTAATCCATAGGTGAACGCAATGTTTTCACATATTGTTCACTAAGTTTTGTTTGTTCACAATACTTTTTCAATAGAAGTGTCTCTCCGAATTTTACACTATCCATCGATAAGGCATCAATACCGTATTCTTTTTCTATAAACAGACGTAGTTGTACATCGTCTTTCAACCTATTTAGAAGTTCAGTTGTTGACTCTACATCGTTTATATTATATTTTATCATGTTATCTATTTCTGAATCTGGTAGAAACTGACTAAAGTCACCAGAATATTCTTCTACATTTTTGTAGTGCATAGTTACTTGCATTTCTTTAAGACCTACGCGTAACTTAGAACTAAACAACATTGTTAGCAAATCCATCGAGTAGAAATACTTTGCATATTTCCATCGCTTAAATTTACTAGTATCACCTTCTTCTGCCGTAATTATCGTATTTGAAAGATTATACAAAGACGTACAAACTTTATCATATGACAATGTATCCATTTTATAATAAAAATCTATAAGATAGTTTATTACTACATCATCATAGTGTTTGTTATTATACCCACAAAACATCTTATCGCCTATATTCTTATAAAAGAAAAAATCAACTAATTCTGTTAGCTGATTTTTACGATCTGATATTTCAAAAAAGTACAATTTATTTTCCTCTGTGTCTTTACAAGTACAATGAAATACGTTTGGGAAGATTTCTATGTCGTATACTATTACGACGGAATTTCGTATTATCATGACTCAAAGGTTCTTAGTTAATATAGTTGCAGTGGTGGGACTCGAACCCACTAAGAGACGTTATCCGCTACGATGTCATCTCTCTTCAGGAGCTATGCGCACATAGACTTCACTGCATGGAAAAATTATTAAGCTGCTTCTGACAACTTAGGCAGAATTATTCGGCCTTGTGTGTTGTAAGAATCTTTTACCACTATTGATACAAGAGTCTTTATTTTAGCTTTTGTTGTATTTGCTATTAGCGTAGCAGCTTGAATAATCGGTACTTTCTCGGGACAATGGTTAATACCACCATATTTGGCAGTACTACCATCTATATCGCGTAATTTTCCGATTGTATGTTCTTCATATTTGCCTTCTCGATCTGTTTTAAATCGTCCGACTAATGAAAATTGTCCGTACACTCGTACAGCATGGGCATATGCTTTCTTCTCAGCTTCCTTTCGCTTTTCTTGCCAAGGAATAAGGAACTCGGTTTCAAACATATCCTGCTGAATTCCATCCAATTTTATTGGGCAAGGATTCTTCTTCTCCCATTTAGCCAATTTATATTTGGCGTATGCCTCAATGTACTCTTTAGAGTTTTTCACTATACCTTTTATGGTGTATTTTTTGTGAAATTCACCCTGTTCCGATGGAATCTTTACTTTTTTACCGTCAACTTTGTCATAACGTGACGTACGCGTTAGACCTTTTGGAATGGTAACCTTAAGAGCTTTCCATTCTATATGTGTGTTTCCTTCTTTATCCGTCGTTTTATACGGATTCTTTACAACAGGAGGCACACAGTTGTTATTAACGTTATATTTGCGGTTATAGCTGCGCTCTTGCGCTAACTTTTGTTTATTTATAGTCTTTTTCATAATCAAGCTGCTTGTTTAACGGTTTGGTTGATGGTTTTACGTTCAGCTATTTTAGCTACAGCATGAGCGTGTTTAGCCATAAATTTAGCTAAATTCGTAGTTTTTCTACGCGTTTTTGCTGCTCTACGTACTTGTACAGTATTGGCAGTAGGCTTTTTTACAGTCTTGCTAACAGTAGGCTTTTTCGAGGCTTTTTCTTTTGGATCTTTAGGTTCTACTGCTTTGTATGGCCATAAATTGAACTTCAATGGCAGACCACGCAGTTTATTGACAATGTGGATATCTGTGTTCTTTATCCACAGATAATCATTGCTTATATAAGTCGCTGTTATTTTGTTTTCCGCTAATGCTGCAGAAATAGGTTCTTTCTCTTTTGGATTGAACAATAGTAGCACGTCATAGCGCTTTTGTTCTGCCATTTCTTTCTTTAGTTCCTCGAGAGACTTTTTCATCTCTTCTTCGGATTTTTCGCCTAGCTTAAGTCGACGTTTTAGTGATCGCAATCTACGTTGCTCGTATTGCTGTTTTCGTAGCTCACGCAGTTCTTCTGTCTTCTTTTTAACAAGTTCCTTGTCTTTCGGAGTTAGTTCTGTTTTCTTAACCCCACCCATCGACAACAATGCCTTGCTTAATTTATCTATAGCGGCTTTACTTAACTTATCTAAAGCTAATTGATTGTTTGCTATATTTTGTTCTTTCCGTTCGTTCTTTTCTTTTTTAAGTTTGTCTGCCTTTTCCTGTTTCGCTTTAGCTACTTCAGTTTTATTCACTGTCTTATTAGACTTGTTCAATGTTACAGACTTCTTTGCCTTTATATTTTTAGTTTTCTTTTTCATTTTGATAATGATTTTTAATTAAACATGTTATTACTTAGAGAAAAAGGGAAGTGACTCGTTACAGCCACGATCTGTAATTATAGTTACCTATAAGGTCCTTCACACCGAGTCAGAGTTATTTTATACAGCGATATCGTCCTTAAACATATTAGATAAGCTTTCGGGAATATCGATTGTAGTCTCTGTATTAAATTTCTCCAATTGAGAGTCATATTTATTCGCCTTCAACTGAAGATTCTTTATCAATTGTGCAATTTTTGCACTAGTGAATGTTTCCTTCTTTCCAGTACCCTTTAGCCCTTTTTGCGATTTTTCTACAGGGTTGATAGTAGGAATCATTTTGAGTTGAGCAATTGCTTCTTTTGCCTCGCATGCTGCAAAAATAGCATAGTTATTGCTCTTCTTAAATGCGGCCAAGTCAAACTTTAGGCCCATATTAAGATACATTAGCATACCTTTAACTATGATACGCTTTTCTGCCATCTGAGTAATCTCATTATGCAAAGATTTAAGGTCACAACCCGAACCGAGTCCTGCCTTAATCGCTTTAGTTGACATAACGTTTTCGTTACGAATAGTTCGCCAATACTTCGTTATCTTCTCACAAAGATCTTTACGAATGTTAATAATGTTACTTGAATTCAATTTCATTGATGTCTTATTCATATAGTTTTGATTTAAATTAAACTTCAGTTAGTTGAATTCGAGTTCATCATCTACCTGTATTTATTATACGTACAACTGTATAATAAATTGACATATCTACCCTTGAACATTGAAATCCGCAGATACAATGCTCTGATTTGTAATACAAATCGTTTAGGATAGATACGCCGCTATTTTGCTGATATATGGTAATATAGATCAGTTATAACATTTATAAATACTCTTTAATAATCTTAGTAAGATGTGCTATAAATACCTCGGTAATACAGCACGAAATCCCGCAAGATTTATATAATTACCTTAATTACTATCGAATACTTACTCCTGTCACTCCCAAATCTACATCAATCCATTTATCACCAAAACTATCGTTGAAAGAGAGAGTTTTCTTTTTCACTCCATCGACGTTGATCACGATATTGCTCGGAACATTAATATGCTTTTTAAGAGTCCCTTCCAGATCCGACTTCTCCGAGCCTCCCTCGAGAGGCAGTTTTCCCTTATTATTACATACATGTTCATAGCAGTCCACCAAACGATGAACTAAATTATCGTAATCGCCTTCGCGTTGTGATAAGTTCGCAATCTCAGTACTAAGTCCGTGTTCAAGTGCTTCAGAATTACCTCCTGTAGAGAGGTTTACCAAAGCGTCCCATACTTTCAACGCAAAATCGTTGAATGGAATTTTATCCTGACAAGCCAATAACTGATTCCACCAAAGACAACTTGTTTTGCCAAGTATAATCGTACCATCTTCTCGGATAGTTATCGATTTATACTTAGCTTTATCTTTAGTGTTGTTAAATACCTTGTCAGAGATTCGTTCGTCACTCAACAAATACTTGATGAGTGCTACCGAACCAGGTGACAAGCAGCGTTTCATTAGTCATGAACATTAATGTCCACACGACTATTGAGTTGTTCCATATAGTCGTTTACTTTCTTTGTGTTATCAGCCATAGCTGACTTGATACTCTGTTGCATTTTGCAGAGAGCATCGATCAGAGTCTGAATACTTTCGTACTCACTCTGATTAAGCGCATTCATAAACTGGATCAGCTTCTGCGGATCCTTGAATGCGTGTGTCGCCGTCGAGTTAGGATCATTGGCATTTTTCAATGCCTCCTTGACAGCCTCTTCGGTTACTACACCGTAATCCTTCATGTCTGAAGAGATTGCGATGATGGCATCAGCAAGACCGTCCTTATGGGGATTGATCTTGATCACCGGATTGTTATTGATATCGGTATCGATTATGATACCATAGATATCTTTAGCGTTAATACGATAGCGACGAGGTGAACGATTAGTGATCAGCGTCTTCTGCTCGTTCATCTGGATAGCGTTCTTTTCCTTCTCAAAGTTGGGCCAACAGTCGCGGACCTCTGTTGTGAAGAATTGTTTACCAAGGTTAGCACCCATCAATGAGATAGGGTTACGATTGCCCGACAGGGCGTTTTGTACATTTACGTTAATTGTTGTTGTTGCCATAAAAAATATCCTTTTTGATATCGTTTTTGATTAAACCAACGATATTTTTTGTTAATAATGTTAATTAAAAAAAGAAAATACACTGCTTCGGAGAGTCACTTAGGTGTATTTATGTTAAATATATTGCTTGCATACAGTTGGTGTGCTAATGGGAACCACGCTTTATACAGATATAGTTGTGTTTTATATTCCTTAAAATGAAGCTCAATTGCGCAACGGGAATCAAACGGTATGATTAGCTAAGCCCATCGTCTGTATTTTGGTAAAGCTTTGAATGCTGCTATGAAGAAATCAATCTTGTTTTAGACATCTACGTTTATGTATGATGTCATATTTATTTATAGATAAATATTGTACGAAGATCTTCCGTACGCTTCTTGATACTGATTGTTAGACAATCGGCAAAATTTCCAATTGGACTAATGCGCAATATGTATCTTAACCCACAATGTCTTTGAATATCTTTGACAGTTTCCCTATTTTAACTACAAATCTATTCATACAAGCTGTAGCCGCTTGCTCGCGCATCCTGAATTTTACGTCTGAGGATGTCCTGTTGACGGTTTTCCTATTTACTACGTGCGTGTGTAGCTGTTTACGCAAGGAGTGCGTTTCGTTATCGAACGATCTATGCCTTCAGGGGGTATCTGCGATCCTACGGACTTTCTGTTCTTGGTGTTTCTACCTCATTTATTTATAGTACACGAATATTGAGATTTCAACTCATACACTTTCACTTGTCACCCACTTTAAGAGTTTCTTACACATCCAGAGACAGTGGATAGTAAGAGATGTTTTCGATACATCACCTGCATACGCTATTGCACTGCGTCTCATAGCTCCTTAAAGCTGCCCATCATTTCCATGTATTATGCCTACCTTTAGAGTTTACGCATGGATTTGCTGTCCATACTTTAGTTCTGGTTACATATAACGGTTGGTACTCAGGCTTCAGACTTCACTACTCCCTACTTACAACGTAGGTTTTTCGCTATCTGGGGACACCTAATTTTTGTTAAACATGTTAATTCTTAATTTTATCGCTGACTTATCTTTGTAAGAAGTACCTTATTTCAAAATGCATACGCAGTTACAGTATAACGGATTCTATCCCACAGGGACTGTAATATATGTATACATAGTTGAACCTTCTAACTATCATCTGTCTTGAAACGAAAGCGATCTCATGCAGTACTGGTGTGTACAGTGTCGAATCGACTTACGTAAATGATCTGTTCTCTGATCAAGAGTTTTTCGATTATAACGTAATCACCGGAATCGGCATAGTTTTTTATACTATGTCCAATACACATCATTCTGCTTACTGAACTTAGTGTATTCATATCAGACTTTGTTCGCGGCCTCGTATCGCGCATAGATTATGATATACAATCATCATAACCTAACTAAGGGTCTGCCCTACCCTCCTGGTAGTTTCTCTTTTATATACCGATAAACTACAAAAGCCTGTCGGTCACACTTCATCTTGTATCAGTCGTTTTACCCCATCACTGGCTCCCCTTCAACGGAGATGTGCTGAATCTAACAGCAGGGATTTACATAGACAGCATATTTACGATACACTTCATAAGTATTATCCTTATGATATAGAACAATCTGTGTATTTTCTTCACACCTTCATACTTGGGTTGGAACCAAGGAACACTATGCTACAGCTATTTTTGTGATACTCATATCTACGGTTGGTCATCTACTCTCGTCTTATACTGATATCATTGCAAACTATACCATACCATGTATATAGTTTCCCACAATATAAGTTTTCGATATTAATAGATATGTTTCATCTCGTGTGTCGTTCGTATATTCTTAGTATCATTGAATATAATTCCGATACGGTTCATTATGCTCTTTTTGAGACTTATGCGTTTCAAAACCATACTTCTTCATCCAGCTTGTCTCCAATCGGTTCTCACAAGTCCAGTTATATAGTTTCTAGGATCTGATACAGCGCTAATCCTACTTACATTATATATTTTCAGTATACAATGCATTTCATCCTACCTTTTGAGTGATCTCACCGTTTGAGACGGCTAACATATTCTCGGATCAAGTATAAATTTCGTACATAGGCTAATGAGACCTACTATAAGTACTTACCCATAGGTTTTGGATCATGTAGCGCATAACTGCACAATCCAAAACTAAAATACTAATTAATATCTATGGAGGAATTGAACTTTTTTAGATCAATTTTTCCTACTTTTTCTACTTTGTAGATCGGTAGGCTATCATGACCAATGGAGTCTTCCTTGTTATCCATACGCGTTATTAGATAGACAACTGGGACGTGGACTGTCTTCGTTGCTACTCTTCGAGGTGCGCGAACCTTCTTAGATTTTTTGGTTTTTACTTCCGGCTTTTCTAAGTAGACAGTATCCGGTTTGCCGGGTGAACGAATACTATCCTGTTGCTGTAGATCTAATGTAAGGTCTTTAGGCAACTTTATATCATTCAAGTTAATATCAGGCATAGTAGCTGCCATAACTTGAGATGATGTTGAAGAATTAGCAGTTGTTATCTTTGCCAGGCAAATACCTGATAATGCAAAGGCAATGCTGCATAGGATTGTTGTTAACTTTCGCATAGTTGATTTTGATAATCTCTAATATGGTTTAACATTGTCCCACCATTGTTTCACTCGTCCTCCTAAAGCTGAGATTTTCTCTTTAGTGGACTGAATCAGTTTTTTTCTTCAGTCTTCTTTTCTTCAGTTTTAGGTGCCTCATAAGAGAGGTTTGTCTCACTGTATCGGATATCCTGTGAGAGAGGATCGCGGAACAGGTTGGTGATGATACCCGCACGCTGCTGTATGTCATGCATGAGCTGATCCTTCTGTTCTCCAGCTGCGTCAACACTCTCCAATGAAGGATAGTATGACTTAAGTATGCCACTTTCTGCCAGACATGCAGCTTTACGCAGCTCTTTATCCTCGCTATTAAGGTTGTCAAGCAAGTTGTCTGCAAAGTCTGTCGGACAGTTTGTAACTGCTTCAAACAGTTCTTTGCGATAATCTACATTGTGCTGTACAGCATCAACGTAGTCTTGATTTACGTTACCAGCAGCAAGTTCTGTTTTAGCACGCTCAAGATTCTTAGTATCTTCAATAAGCTTAGGCTCGTTTGTCCAGTTTACCAGAGTACGAACCATTGCTGCAATTACATTGTCGTTTACAGGAACAACATCAGTTTCCTTATTCTTAGACGCATTGCGTAACAGACAGAATGCGAATATTGGGCTCTTTGACTCTAAAGTTTTGAGGTAAATGAAGTGACTGAGGCCTACAGTAGAGAAGGGGATTTCTCCGACTAGCACACGTACTTCCTCAAGAAGATCTGATATGGACTTACTGTTAGTGGAAGTAGTGGTATCCTCGTTACCATTGGCCTGTAAAAGCTGATAGGAGCGAAGAAACTCAGTTGCGCGTACGATTCTGTCATAGGGACGACGTACAGACGGATCGGACAACATGAAGGTCAAACTCTGTTTCAGCTGATCTTCGTTTTCGATCTTAGTAGGATCGATGATCGGCTTAGAGTTGATAATCTTCTTCTCTGCTTCTAGCTTTTTCTTGGTCTCCTTAGTTACCTTTACAGCTTTTGCAGGGACAACTACGTTACCCGCCTCGTCAGGCTTTGGAAGCAGTTTCGTATCGATCGTAAAACCGATCATCGGGGCTACTGCCTTAAGTTCCTCTAACTGTGCTGTACGCATAGTAGCTGCCCAGTTGTTATCACCGTTAAAGGCCTCTTGTACGAATGCCGTGGCGAAACCAATCGCTGTCAGACGGTTGATCTTATCAACAGGGTCTTTGCCGAACTTAGCCTCTGCAGACGGATCGTCGTGGAAATAGGCCTTAAGGCCCATCAGCACGTCTACTTGATGGTTTGCATCAAGACCTGCTTGCTGTTTAGGCTGAGTCAAGTTCTTCAGCGATTTTGCATCAATTACTTCTACGGTGGTGTTTGTCTTCTCACCGCTGTTTACGCTCTCTTCCTTCTTAGTTCTAGGAGCGGTAGGAATAACGCTCTTTTTATTTTTGTTTGCCATTTTTGATAAATGTTTTTAATGTTAATAACTTGTGAACTCATTGTGGTATACAAGTAGTTCACGATGAATCTTTAATTGGATTAAACTTACTTAATTTAAGAGGTATCGAAATATTGTAACATAATTGTTTGGATTGTGGTGGTTTATCTTCTAAGTTACTTACTCTGCTGTCCGAGAGAACGTCGTTACTAATGTAGTAATCCTTACTCACAGTGACTGATGTACTTGTAGGTACATCGTAAGTGGTATCGTAAGTCATGTCCATGGCATAAAGCGACGGAAGTTGTGTGCTTACATACAACTGTGTGGGGCTAACATTAGTCTTAACGTTCTTCGTGTCGTTATTACATGTTGCAATAACGATGCTTGCAGCAGCAAAGGTACCTACGAAGGATACCAGCAATGTCCAGAACAATTTGTTGGATTCGTTATATCGGGCGATTCCGCATATTAACAATATCCCGCAAATGAACCAAAATAATGCCATTTTACTGTTTAAAGCGTTTAATGATTTTTGTTCTCGTACGAGAAAGTATAGACTTAATCGTACCAGGTGAAATGTTTAAAGTTTTGCTAATTTGATCAACCGTTAGATTATCTTTATAGAATAACAGGCATATTTGCTTGTGAACTGGATTGAGTCGGTCAAACTCTTTCAATAGTTGTTCATACGTAATTCGATTGACCGCATCGTGCTCCGTAGAATCTATTTGTTCCAGTGACACTTTGTTGTCGTTATCTCCAAGCATTCTGTTTTTGTCCCCGATTTTACGCAGGTAATCTATAGCCGTTCTATTAGCAATAATTCGTAGCCATCCTCCAAAAGAGTCATAATCTACGAAAGTCGAGAGTTTTTCATAAACTTTAAGGAATACTATATTAGTAATGTCCTTCGCTTCATCGTAGTCTTTAATGTACTGATACAGCACATTGTCTACGAAGCCTTTATAGCGATAAAAAAGTTTATTAAAGGCTAGTATATTTCCAGCCTTTGCGTCCTTGATTAGACGAATCTCCTCTTGGGTAATCTTAGGATTCTTCATAATCAACAAATTTTAACCGGTTATTAGTCTGTCACTGACGTAAGAGACGGTGCTCATAATGTCCCGTGTTGTGATTAAACACTACTCTCTTTGGAGACACGGGTGCTGCTCAAAATGGCAGCGATTCGTTTATCAAACATTCTCTCAAATCTTTAATATTGGCTAAAAGAGAATCACATATGTATATGTAATCATCTTTGTCAAACAAACATCTCATAGCGCTGGAGGCTATTCGTATTTTGACATCACCTGTAGTCCACTCATCTGTGTTACAAGTTATGATTATATTACGATATACCCATATTGCTCTATTTTGAAATATCTTACTTGAAGCTAAATATTCTAAGATTCTTTGATTTTGTTTTGACCACGAAATGCCTCTAATAAATACTTCTGGTATATACACTTTTCCAGCATTAACGCCTTGATTGCTTGCGATACGCAACGCCGTCAAAGTTTCACTCATAGTATTTACATTAGAAACATCAACATTTACGCCCAATCTTAGTTTTTCTAACATTAGACGTTGTGTTAAAATATAGGGGAAACTATTCATAAACTAAATTATTAATTAAGAATGTTACCAACTTATCCCATAAACTGGGATCAACAGAGGACGAAAGATATTTTTTGACACTTTCTTTGATAGTGTCTACTTTTTCACCTTTCGCTAAAGCACAATCACATATATATTTGATATACATATGATGAACTTGGAACCAAGTAACCCATGCTTCGATGTTTTCCCATTTGGTTTTATCATCTACACTTAGGTTACCCCAATCAATAGATTTATGAAAGTTAAATCCTTTATTATGCTTTTTAAGACCTAATACGTTTCGTGTGGCATCGTCTCGATCTTTTTTATTCACATAAATAGCGATTTGCGTTTCATAGACATGATTAATCCAGCTTCCTTTGGAATTACACCATAGTAATGCTAGATTTACTACGTACGGGACTCTGTCTCGTAACATAGCTTTATATCCTGTATTACTCATAATCAAATTAAAAATGCACTATTCTCACGAACCGTGCACTACTACTCTAATAACTTTTCATAAACAATAGACAAATAAATTTCGTAGATGTAGTGGACTCGAACCACAATGTACGCCTATCGTATTACATCTTCCTCCACTTTAGTAGGAAACACTCAGATTACACTCATGCTACATGTGTGTAATCTACAACATTATAGTTGCCAGTTGAATTTATATAGTAGCACTTAACGTATTTACTTCCTTTACGAATCAAATCCAGTATGGCCCTTGTTAAAAACCAATGCTATTCTCACGAACCACATTGGCGATAGTTTTCCTTATTATGAAAAAATGTCTATGTAGACGTGGACCATGAGGGATTCGAACCCTCGTCTTCGTAAATTACCTCATACATGCTATTATTCTTTGTAAATGTTCTATTGATCAGATAGAACATTTGATTTAAGCCTGTTTTAAGCCGTTTTAAGACGTTATTTGGTCTCATGTGATTAGCTACTTCACAATCGATTAATAACGCTTTAAAACGGCTTTATTTGGCTTAATACAAGCGGTGATATGACTGGTTCTAAGACTCTTGCATGTCGCTTTCAACATTTTTGATTTACATCTCAGTCGACGTAGTTAACCAATGCTAACCTTGTCGAGGCTCCAATGACTCGCTAAGATTCAATTCTTTTGATCATGTGACTTATATTTAAACTACCGTAAGTTCGGCATCTGAATTCATAACTGGCTCTAGGCTCTGTATGACATGTCAATTCATGTCTCGTGGTGTTCCGCAACTGAAGCATAATGCCAGATCCCAAGCGTTAACTTCCCCCTCCACGTAATCATGTGACTCAAAGGTTCTATGATCTGAATTCAATTTATGAATCGAGCTTTTAGTAGCGGTCCCAATCCCAGACGTAGTCGCCTTCGAGAGAATTCTGAAGTTCACGCAATTCCTTGCGATATGCCTCGTTACTCTCACGAATGGCCTTATCCTTCTCTTGTTGAGACTTCTTAAGCTCTTCTTCGTACTCGACAGGCGTGATTTTGCCACTTGCCAAATTATCTAACTGCTCTTTTGAGCGAGTCAGAGCTTCCTTTGTCGCCTTCTCCTCGCGACGACGCTGGCGCAGTTGCAGTAGTTCCTTCTTGTTCCAATAGCCGGCCTTCAAGATCTTCTCCTTGAGGATACTCTTCTTCTTCTTTTTCTCCTCTTCGGCGATTTCGTTCTTTACCTCATCAGCCAAGCCATCTGGCATTTTGTTACCATTCTTGATTGTATCAAGAACATTGTTTTCGTCAACTACTGTTTTTGCTACCTCTACTTTTTTAGTTTCTTTTGCCATTTTGATAATGATTTTAAAAATTAAACAAATTAGACTTAATAGTCTGTATCTTCGTCCGTATAATCACGGAAATCTTTTTTTGCTTTTGTCCTTTGATAGGGCTTTGCGTTAATGTGTTTTGGTTTATAGATCTTTTTAGGATCTTCTCGTTTGCTTTTGTTGCACATGGTGTTACAAGATGAATGAATATGCAAGTTGTATTTGCTCATAGACTGGCCTAGTAAAAGCCAATTTTACTACCGTCTTCTTGTCGACTATGTCAACAAGTTGATCGTATGACAGTTCGGATCTACCAAGTATTTTTACAGCATTCACTGTCTCTTTCTCCTTTGATAGGATAGCAGATATGAATTTTTTGCGTAAAAATTGGCGATCTTTTACGTATTTCGAGCATAGAAATACTATTGCATGTTCTTCTGCTGGAATCAATTCATCAGGTGATGGATTGTTATTCATTATTCGTGGAACACTTGATCTAAGTAAGTCTTCTTCGCTTATTATGGTGACGTTTACGTCATCTACATTAAGCTTATGGATCAAGGATTGTGCTGTGCTTCGGATTATTTCTGAAGCTTTTTCAGGAAGATTTTCCATTGAGATCGGATTCGTTCCTGCAAATGCGAATACAATGTATGTCTTATTCATATTCTTTGATGGTTTTGATTCTTACTTTTTTACCATTTATCACGGTATCTTTTGTTGATATCTCACTAGATATTTGGTTAGGATGCGTTAGAGAATCGGGTATGTTTCTCGGCAAACCGTCATATATTTGTTTACCGTGTTCATACTCTTTAACAATCGAGGTTTTCGTTGCGAAACCATCGCGATTTATTACGACGGTTGCAATGTTAAAGACCATTGTTGGACTCATTTGCCTGAATACTGAATCCTCGTATTCACTTGTGCTTAGTTCGTCCTTATAGGTTAGAACAGCACTTACGTTGTCAAACTGTGGGTTTACAATACCCTCAATCTGTTCTGCCACTACGACAGAATCTACTGACGCACTTTGTGATTCGTCAGTTCGACCATTACATGAAGTAACGTGTAAAAGCATTACAAATGCTACGGCTACTGCGATTGTGTATATCGCTAAATGCCAAATTGAATGTTTCATTTTTGATAAATGTTTTAATTTGTTAATGATTATCTAGTATCTCACATAGAATGAGCACATAGAAGATGAATGCTGCCAATAACTGTACTATTAGAATAATAGTCAGAAATAATGACTGCAAGGGATTTACGATAAGAAATATTATCCCAATTATCGCAAAGAATAGAAATAATCCTACCAGTAGCGATACTAAGAATCTACACATGTTGTATGTCATACATTTACAAATATTATGCCATTTGCGGCACATTCCGGGTTAAAAGTATTGTAGCGAATATCGCGAATGGATGGACAGAGAAATATTTCATTCAATACACATCCGTCACATCCATTCTTGCGCTTCATAACCCGGTAGACTTTTCCGTGTACAGAAAAGAATTGTCCAGGTCTAGGCTTTTTCATAGTGTCTCTTTTATATAGTACAGATACATTCACCCAATGTAATACGTATCACTGTTTCCAATGAGTACATATACGTATGAGTATTAATGTCTTTAATCGGGAAACACAGGATTTCTTCGGTTCCTGCGTTTAGGCGCATTATTGCTGGTTTACCCTTAAGGTCCCTAAAACGCTTTAGCATTCTACCACATCGTAACTCGAATGGAAAGTCTGCTGTATTTATAGTTCCAACTCTGAACTTTTCAAGCAATTGCCTGCTTACTGTTAAGCAGAATGTTTCTGCTACAATAAGATCTTTCGTCGGTACTAGTGTTGCGTTCATTGTAACATTGCGTAAGTATTTTTTACCTTTTGCGCATATACAATTACAATAAGGATAGTGAGCGTCCGTGATGTATAGCCACAATGGCTTTATTTGCCCATTTTTTCCAATAGGATGAGCAAGTTTTCCTTTATACTTGTTCATAGTACATCATTTTTTGCGGATATACCTAGGTTTGTACTTTATGAGAGACTGTATTTGGCCGTTCCTTAGTTTAATACCTAAAGATGGCTTAATACTGTTTTCGCTACACAATTTAATGTACGACATGACGCTTTGAGCAACAGGAATTAGCTCAGAAATGTCGTTTTTTGTGTCATTGTAAACAGCGTAGTAATGAACTTTTCCGTTTGAAGTTGTTGCTTCAACGTACTTGTCGATACATTCGCTATGACATACCATTGTGTCGATTTGTGCTTTTGTCTTGGTTTGAGCACAACATCTTACGGCACTAAAGAATAAAATCAGTAGTGCTATGAGAAGTCCTAGCATAAACCTAGGATTCTCATAATTGTCTTGTTTATTAACCATAATTTTGATAATTTTGGTAATTTACTTTTAGCAGACCTCCTGCTGCTAATCAGGTTATTTTGTGACTATTACTGTCACATTCTTTTTTAAGCCAAGTCTCCCAAGAAAATTATCAATAATCTTCTCAAGACACTTGGCCGCATTTGGAGTAATCCCCTCGGTAAAGAGCATTGTACAACCATGGACTTTAAGGTACATTTTATACCTCAAATTTCCATTATTGTCCTTTACAATTGCTTTCTTCCGTGGGGGATGTAGTTGGTTCTGATACTTCATACAAACTTTTTTCTAATACATTACGTAAGTCGTTTTTTAATGCGTTTAGTTTTCTTTGATATTCTATCTTTGCTGTTTCAAATATATTTACAGCAGATACAATAGCTACGATTGCTTCACTTAAAAATTTAAGTGTATCTATATCCGCACTAGCACTTTCTAAATTGATTATGACTTCTATGAAATCTTTTGATCTTACAGCTTTCGCATTAAGATGTATATTGTCAAGTGCTTCTTGTAATAGCTTAAGTGATGTACTATAAAGATAACTTTTTTCGATAGTAAAAGTGAGATACAATTCACCAAAAGAGTCAATGTTAACGGTCGTTTTCATACTCGTCAAGGTTAAATTTTGTATTTAAGTAATCAGAACCTGCATCACTCTCAAGCATAGGATGATCACAATCTACACCTAAGCTATCTAAGAGTGTTTCAGAAGCATCGTGATACTCTCTGAGATACTGTATTTCTACAGCTTGCCATTTGGACTTGAATTCAAGCCCTTCGATGGTATCAGAGGTGTCTTTACTCCCAATTGCTAAAAGGAGTAACAATACTGCTATTACAGTATTCACAAAGAATCTATCTCGGCGTATGCCAGGGAATAGATATAGTTTTCCGGTTCTCTTCAAGATATCTTTGTAGATATCATTGTAAAAACCACTAGTTCCTAGAGTCAGGATTATACCCAACACTACAAATTGCCACACTTCATTTAGTATGGTTGGACCGGCGCAAATTGCTACAAGTGCACCGATAATCATTAGCATTCCTATGATGTACATAGACATCAAGAATGCTGGCATAAATTTTAATAGTTTTCCCATTTTGATATGGACTAAATGTTAAAAGTGAATGTTACAATATTTCGTTGGAGTACCCGGACTCGAACCAGGTCTGACAGAACCAAAATCTGTAGTGCTACCATTACACCATACTCCAAAATGCACACCCTATATTCACATACCAGGTGTGCGCACAACTAAAATTTATCAATTATGCACTAAAAATGGTAAATATGAGTAAAATTAAATATAATTCATCTATCATTATGTGAGATATGTTATGTATATTTCGTCCGAGTCTCGTCAGTCACAATTTTATACTCTCCTCGGCTGAGTTTGAATGATTACACGCGTTTCACAACGAATGTAATCTAATGGGATTTTTACAACAAAATTGCCAATATGGCAGGAACATAGGAATTATTTTAATTTTTTCAATCTTGTGTACTCCCTACGAGCATCTTCTCTGCATGAGAATGTTACTCTTGTTACTACGCCATGGTCGCATATCATAATGGACCATTCAAATGCGTGTTTTCCAGCTAGGACTATAGTTCTATCGAATATATCCTTAAATGTTTCGCGTATTGTGTTTGCACAATTTTCGCGATGAAATTGATGTTTCCGTTTCATTTTAAATAACCTGTTTTTTTGTACGTAATTGATGATATTACTGCTTTGTTCCATATTTGGGTCAGATTGAAATCTAACAGTTTTTTGTATTGATCTAAGATAATGTCATACAGGCTTGTTTCTGGATCTATTCCAAATCCATTACAACCATATAACTGTGATTTACGCTCTTCCCAAAAAGGAATTGTATGTGTAGATAAGCCCCAAATGTTACCTAAGAATACTTCTTCAGGTCTCATAGTTGGTATGCTTTCTGTTCTGAATATACCATATCTATCTGGGCCTAAGTATACATTTTGAAAACCTATTGCCCACGCTTCTTTGTGTATGTCCATTAGCTCATATAACGAATCACATTTCTCAACTGCTTTGATAATACGTGCTCCGTTATTCGATAAAGTAAGCTGTAGTTCAGCATCCTTCATGTTCTTTCGTACTTCTTTCTTAAAGAATATACGATTCCACAAATTATTCTTACGCATGATTGTTTATTTTTAGTTGATACGTGTTGTAGACGGAGATATTCTGCAGTAAGGAGAAATCTCACCATCATCTGTTATCGGTTGTCTATATATTATATAGCGACGTTCTTGATGAAGATTTGCTTTTCTACATCCTAATCGAATAATTCGATTGAGGTTAATGTCTAATTTACATAGTGTCGTATCTCCATTTATATCTTTATAAGCTAAAATATAAATATATCTCATATCATTTATAATTGAAGTACTTAGCTACGAATTCGTCTAATTCACGATTATTTGTTATATTTGCTACTTCTCTTAACGGCAGATGAACAGCAATCCATTCTTTCTTACCATCTTTGCGAAAATCAATACAAGCATTTAACTTCTTAAGTTTACCCCATTGTATAGTTAGAGGATACTTAATATTGTATATGTATATTGATACTGATTTTATGCTGCATATTTCCAGCTTTATATATCTCTTATTTATATAAGAAATAAGTGTTGGATATATATAATGTGTTGACATAATTGTATTGTTTTTGATTGATTCAAATAATAATTTTTAGGAAAGGTTCCACGTATGTTCTCCAGGATCGGATCAATTGCTCATCATATTTTCAAATTCAGTTATACTGTAATTTTGACCATATTTTGTTACGAAAGCAGTAACCTTGTTTCCATTAAAAGTATATTGTGTACAATTTTTGGTTTCTTTGTGTTTTATATAATAGCCACTACCGAACCATGCATCAAGCTGGTCGTAAACATCGCTAACAGTTTTTACTTTGTATGACTTTTTGACTACATGGTCGCAATCATAGCTTATTTCCAAATGTAATGTTGCCATATAAGTGAGCAGTTTATCCACATGCTCAGGTTATTGAGGTGTCAATACCAAGTCCGTTAAATGTACTCAACCTCAAACAACGCCCATTGCTCTGAGTTCATATTGTTCAGGTAAAGTTTTTTGATATCTTTTTTACCATCTACTAGATACAGTATCTCAATGTATTGCTCGAAGCTGTCATAGGTATGTAGGGCGATGTTTATCTCAGTAACCTCTTCACCACCAAGATATGTACGTAGAGCATCTGTATCTTTGATTTTAACATCGACTGCTATTCCGTTTACCAAAGCACTACCTAGTCCACTATTGGACGATGCTGCAAAACCTAGTCGGTTTAAAATCAACTCTAAATTGTCAGCGTTTTCTGCTAACATACCTTTTAAGGCGTAATACGCCATCTTGTTAATCTTTTTCATAATTGATAAAGCGATTTACCTTATACTATCGCGAGGGTTTTAGTTGTTATTTATAGTGGACTTAGAAGGGATTGAACCTACGACCTTCAGATTATGAGTCTGCTGCTCTAACCAACTGAGCTATAAGTCCGTCTGTCAGAGTTACTTCCATTTTCTTTTACTCAAAGAAAACCGAAGAACTCCTTCACAAAGAATGCATAAAGAATTGAAGCAATTTTTGGATTACTTTCCTGTCTATTCCAGGTTGTCAAACGTGTTTGCTGTGATATTCACAGACACAGAGCCATTATTAACTACTAGTAAGTTGAGTCAATAGTTTCTCTCTGTGTTTCGTCCAGTCTCATCAGTGTGAATTTTAACGTCTCCTGGATGACGTCGCCACTTTACGCGTGGGTCACGTCGCTAATCTGTTGCAAAATTACAGATAGTGCGAGTTTAATAATACATGTCTACAGTTGAAGATAGATATGTTCTGTATTACATTGTTCTCCGCAAACCTGTATACAATTTCAACCATTTGTTCAAACAATTTTTGCGCAGTAATACACCCTCTATTCTACCGATATGGGTCGAGGGAGCCCAACCGGTTCTAAAATACTAACTATTTAAGCGATAGTTCGCCATGCTGTGCCATGATGACCAATTTGTTTAGCGTATCACAGTTGCTGTAGATCTTTTATTAATGGACCGTAAGATCTACAAAACCATTGAACATCTTAATTGATATCCCGACACTCTCATAATGCATGTGAGAATGTTTCGTCTTAATTTTCAAAGACTCATCAGGGGATTTGCGAAACTTTTGCTAAAATAATATCCTTCTATGGGGTTTCGCGACCAAAATGGAACCCGCTTATGCGGGCCCCATGATGGTAGAAGAGTGTTAGAACGGTGCGGCAGGCTGTGGTGGAACCTGAGGTGTAGGCTGTTGTGTAGGTGCAGGTTGCTGAGGAGCCTGTTGTGTTGGCTGTGCAGGTGCAGGTTGTACGGGTATAAACTCGTCGCCTTGCTCCATGCCTGTAGCCTGTGTTGTAACAGGTACAGTGTAAAATCGTGACTCTATGCGGTCGCGTTGAGATTCTGGGTCCCAACCGCTCACATAGTCGGTTCTTGATTGTCCGTTATTATCCGGACGAATGCAGCGGACAATAACCATGACCTCAACGTGGTCACGTTTTACTCGATTGCCTACACGGTCTACAATTTGGTTGCCGTTCACATCGTTTGCGTAGCACATACCTTTTCGCAAAGGCATAGATACGGCCATCATTCCTGGTATCTCAAGAAGACCCTTAACCATTTGGTAATCAGTTTGGTTGGCTTGGAGTTGAGTCAATGACACAACTTGGCCACCACGAGGGTCAACAATTGCAGGGTCTACATATTTTTGCAGAATTGAGAAAGCCATACCCATGTCTTCTTCAAACATGATAGTACGCTTAGGTGCAGCGAAACCTGTATAGGTATCCTGTACCGTGAATACTGCAAACTTAGAGATTTGACCCTGGTTGTTTTGTTTCTTTGAGGTACCCAAAGTAATACCGATTGTACGGTAGTTTGATAACTCCGTACCCTGAATAATTCTGTCCATATATATTTGTTTTTGAAGTTAATATTCAAACAAAGGCTATATATTAAGAGGTGTCATCTGGTTGCGGAAGAGAGTAGACTTGAAAAAAGGATAGATGTGAAATTATCTTCCCTCAATGCACACATACTACTCAAACCAGATGACAAATTTATGTGTTTGTGTGCTTTTTTCTAAAGCAGACGTAGTATGGAAAGTTTAAGGAGGGGAAATGTGAGTTATACTCACAAATTTGCTAAAATTGATATTCGCTAAGAAGGAGAGGATGAATCATATGGAAGCACAGTTTTGCACTGTGCCCCCATACAATTAGTGTTAGATAAGCCCGAGATCAAACATTGTTATTGTCTCCGCATCGATTGGAATACTGAATGATTCATATACTTCTTCTCCAGTTTTATCGATGCCAGATACTTGCATCACAATATCTCGTGGTATCCGACAATCAACACTTACGCCGTCAAATGTAGCAGATTCAATGTTGGCCTTAGCGATCCCGAACCTTTTCTCTACATATTCTTGGAACTTTGGCGCATCTGTCAACTCGATTTTTGTAGCAAATCCAATTGTGAGTGCTTTCAACTGATCGTCTGACAATAAATACGATAGACGTTTAACCAAAGTTTCTTTCTCGTAATCTGCCATAGCCTTGATGGCATAATACGCTACCATGTTCTGTACCATATTTGTAAAATTTAGTTGTTAATGCATGTTCCTCAAGTAGTCGAAGTATGGGAAGTTTAGGGGCAAAAATGATTCGCTAAAATATACAGGCTACGTTGGGATTGTTTCCGATATTTGCAAAGCATATATCCATAGTGCAAAATAACGTTTGCAATGCATATGTTCCAGAGAGCAACCGCTTGCGCGGTGCTCAGTGGAATTGTGCTTAGATGTTGTCATCCAAGAACTCGTCAATATCATGATATGCCTGAAGCAAATCAGACATTTCATCTGAACCATCAATGTCAGGTAAATCATGCCTATCGACAAGAACACGTGAACAGCTGTCCACACGTTCAAGGTTCTCAACGTAGTTACAGAAGTCAGGATTGCGCATACCATTACGATAACCTGAATAGAGACCAACACCAAGGCCTAATGCAAAGGCCAGAACGATAAATAATGCTGAATTTTTCATAATTGTGTATTTTTAGTGCATATAAATTAAGCCGTGTGTATGGAAAGTTTAGGGCCAAAAGGGTCACAAAGTGACCCAATTAGCCCATTGATTAATCAAGAATAATGCGCAATACACGCTTAGTCTTGGTGTTCACAACAGCCGCAAGAGCGCATTTAGCGTTGTATTTACGGCAAAGTTCGATAGCATGTACAGTCTCTCTATTAGAGGGAATGAGTCTACCTCCAGCAATAACATAGTATCGTGTGACATGCTTGCCATTGACAAGTTGTTGGTCTACGATAGTTTTAGTAACGTTGTCTGTAATGCCAACTGTGTCTCGCTGTGTGGCTACAGCTGCTGTCAGTGTGAATGACAACATGAAGAGTACGAACAAATGTTTCATATGTATAATGTGTTTAAAAGATTGCAAAAGAAAAGGGCAAAGGCACAGCAAAGCTGCACCAATGCCCATGTAGTTACGCTGGTATGAACTTGGTTTCCTTGCGGAATTGTATGCGACGCATAGGATTAGCAACAAACCAATCGTGATAGGCTGCTATTATTGCGTCAAAGCTTGGGAACTCAGGAGACCATGTCCAATTATAACCACAGTTAGCGCCATTTTGTATACCGACACGCCAAACCTCTATCGGTTTCATCTTTGTCTTTTCCATAATTGTATGTTTTAGTTATGCATTATGATAGAGCTGACTTTGTATGGACAGTTTAAGAACACAAAGCAACGCACGCAAGGTGCGCCGCTTGTTGTGTAGTTAGAACGGAAGGTCTTCGACGTTGTTTGAGAATACGGCACGCTTAGGCATTAATGAATGCATGTGTGCTTTTACGAGATCTTCGGGAGTTGAGAATGCATACTGCAATTTGTCGTATGCATCAGCTGGAGACAGCATGCGAACAGTGTCGTATGTGAGCAAACCTTCTTGATGCTTTTTATACGAATTGGGGTCGTCTTGTGAGAGTTTTATACTTTCGCCAATGCATTCGTCGTTATGTATCATGAACGTTGCCGACATGACTACGGCAGTGAGGTTATGACGTTTGCAATAGGCTGTGAATTGATGTAATGTAAGCATATGTTTGTTAATTTAATGTTAGTGCAATATTGCATGTGATTAGAGTAGTATGTATGGACAGTTTAAGTGTGAAGTGCACACGCCAAATGACGTGCACACCACACAGCTTATTTGTTACTCCATACTTCTTTTAGTATGTATAGGCAAACCACAATCATTGGCAAGAAGACAATTGTGAATAATATCTTATCCCCAAATCCAACGATGTCTATCATTGTGATTACATACATCAGCAATATGCCGAATGCTATCACTACAAACAAGAAAGAATCCAATCTACTCATAATTTTAAGTTTTAATCTGACTTGGTTCAGTATTCGGAGTCTGGAACGTTTAGGTGGGGGTGCTTCCATCCGCTAAAACATCCCGGGGGACTAACCAATAGAGTTTCCTCTTTTTATGTCCATAAAATAAATTTTTTGTTTCCTCTTTATATGCCTGTAAAATAAAAAATTTTAAAAAATAAAAATAAAAAATCCGAGCTAGCTAGGCTAACCCGGATTATATTAATTACCCAATAATCTCTTTCTAATATATATTATCGCATCTTTCTGGTCTGGATATAAACTAAATGCGTCAGTTATGATAGATTCGATTATATTTTTAATATATTTCCTATATGTTTCTACGTTTTTATCTGGAGATACTACCCAGGCGACAAAGAAACCTATACCAATTATGACCGACAATTGTAATAACGTTTCAATCATTTTCACTAAATATTTGTATGAATTTATCGTATTCCCCTTTATCACTAAGATCTATAGCTAATTGTAGCATACTAGCTATTCCGTCTTCTCCACGTTTCTTAGCTTCATCAATTAACTTGAGCATTCTATTACGCTCAGTTTCATCTAATTGTTTTTTCATTTGCATTTACCTTTCTCTATGAATTCTAAATGTAATTTATGTGCTAAATCATACATCTGAGGATCTACTACGTCTTTATCTCTTAAGTCAAAGAAATGATCCCAATCATCCTCAAATCCACACATATATAGCTCTGTTTTAGTAGCATTTGGTAATACTATACGTGCTTGTTGTGGTTTCCATCCTTTATCTATAAGATCCATGTATTTATTTTCTGCTGCAGTAAGAAAATCTACGTAACTATTTTCACTATGCAGTGATATAGTTTCACTGTACATTGATACAGAATATATGAATGTCAATTCATTATTGAACTTACCCTTAGAGTAGTTACAGTAGCGTTGTGATTCTTGCATAAACGACATAGATCTATGACGCACCAATTCATGTGATACAGCTCTGTTTGTTATGAAATGAGCTGTTATACGACGCATATGAAATCTAGTAGGTTCTACTAAGTATTTAAGATCTTGTTGCCAATGATTTTCTATTATAACTCTATAGTTAGTTGTTACATAGCAATTTCCGCTTACTCTTGAATATGGGTTATTTATGTATTTTTGAACCTTATCTATGTCGTCAATTTCAAGATATACAGTACCAAACTCTAATGGACTATAATGCTTCATATTTATGAGGCGTTCAACCATCTTTTCAGCACTATCTTCAGTTATCTTGTCTTCAGATTTATACGATACTCTAGCAGCACGCTCTATATCTTTATAGATATCTTGTAATGTATAACCGTGTGTTTTACAAATCTCTGCTGATTGCTCAATTAGTTTCATTTTCTAATGTTTTAATTTTATCGTTAATATACCAAACTGCTTTCTTAAGATCCTCTACGGTCTTAGCTTTATCGTCGTATCCTTCTTCAGTTTTATGACCAGCCCTTAAAATGTATTTTATAGCGTTACCGAGGTCAAAATCCATATGTCTGGTAATATCTATTACTTCAATACCCGCTTTATCTTTTAGCCAAAGATAATGTGACGGGTGATTTACTTTGTCTTCTTTTTGCATTTCTTTTCTTTTTCTATAGCATCGCACATACATTTAACTGCCCATTCTATTATGTAAGCTAAATGCTCGTTGCCTGTATTTTTACTGTAATTAAATTCGAGATCTACGCTCTTTAGGATACCATTTGCTACGTGAAATGCTTCATGCGCCATTTGTGGAGAAGATGGTATTCCATCGAATACAACTAATATTGTTTTGTACATATCGAGTTTATTGTATAATAGATCATATGTAGAACCATAGTGATCATCGTCATCTTGTACAAATAGTGCATCTGGAGCAGCTGCCCAGCCGTATGTATCGTTTAAATATTCTATGCAATTTATATCAAACATTATGTCTAATTTGGTTGGATATATATCGCATTTATACGAATATACGTTAGGCTTTTTTAATTTCTTCGTATTCATCGTATGTATCGTTTAGTGCGTCAGTTACTTGTTCTTCAATCGGACGTTGTTTTGCTTTACTTAACATATTTAACAACTCGTCTTTGTGCGGATATCCGTATTTCTGATAGTACTGTAACAGTATAGATGATGCGTTATTGAAAGCTTCAATGTTACGTATTTTACCGTTCTCATCTTTATCGTTACCAAGGTTGTCTACTAATTGTTCGAGCTCTTCCATTGTATAGCCCTTAAGTACGCCATTATCGTCTACATGACGTATAATGTGGTCTTTACAATTATAAGAAGTGCACTCTTTGCTATATATATTAGCGTATTTACAAATCTTTCCCATATAAATTATCTTTATCGTAATACCCGTTTTTTAACCGGGCTTTCTAATCCTTTTTTAGCCATTCTACTGCTTTCTTAAAGCGTATGTCCTCTGCGGCCTATTTCAGCGTGTAACACATATTTTGTACATTCTTGTTCTACTACATCTCCGTTCTCATTGATTGTTTTATGCGTAAATATTTGATTATTCTTCCAATTATAGTATTTACTGAATGACTATGCTCGTTCCCTACGGGAACTATATTGGTGTATACACTTGAGCATTTGCTCTGCATTTATACAACCAAGAGCATCCAAATTGCATATGTGTCCTACAATACTTTCAACCCCATCGTCTAAGAACTTCTCTTTTAGTCTATAGTAATCTTCTTTAGCCTGTATGAAATATTTATTATTTTCATCATATGTAGGCATTAGATTTACTATACATGCACTATTCATAGGCATGTTATGTACGAAATACCACTTACAGTTATCTGTTACTGGCGTAGAAGTTTCTTTTAGACTTAGAAGATCAGCGTAGTATAAAATAGCATTTAATTCTATATCATTCATACAAATCTATTAGTCTTATGTTAATATAGACTATATAAGTTTATTAACCCCCTATAGTCCCCCTTCTTATGCCGACATAACGTAAAATACACGAAAAAGTTGCAAAATTATAAAAATATTTACCTATTGCAACCAAATGTATATGTCATTACGTTAAGGCGGCGTAAAACAAAAATAGAAGCTATGACAAAAACATTAAATGTTATTAAACCGTTTATGCATTTGGTTCCTGGTGATACATTTGAGCTGAATGAAGATGGGAGTTATACTGCTAAGCAGCATGATGAGTTTACTCGTACTGATGATTCTGGCGATTTTAAATCATCGCTTACATCAGAATTTACAGTATCCGCCGATTATATGAAGGAAATGGCAGAAGAGGGAATTGTTGATATGGACGAACCTAAGAAGCCTTTCGTGAATGTATTCGATGAGATTGATAAGATGCTTAATACATACACAAGCGATCTCAAGAACATTGACTCTGATATGAATAATGCTCCCGAATGCCTTAAAGTAGAAAAGACTACTGTACTTAAAAATCTCATTAAGACTCTTAACTACCTAAAGAACCTTAGAAAATGAACGAAGAGAAATTGATAAATCAGTCGCAGTTAGCAGAGAGCGTTGCTGAAAAGATCCCTTATACATTTCACGATTGCTTTCTTGTAAAACCGCTGGACAAGATTATGGTAAAGAAGGAAGTTACAGAACTTCCAAATAGTAAACCGGTTAAGGATGCTGATGGCGTAGAAGCCATTGAAGGAACCCCTAAAACCGAGGTAAAAGAAGTAGAATCTGATTATCAGCAAGGTGTTGTAATTAAAGTTCCTATTACATACAAAGAAACTAATAACCATTCAACTTTGATGGAAATAAAAGTTGGAGATGTTATTCTTTACAAACAGACTAGAACAATGCCTTTTGATCTACTTAAAGATAGTAGACTTATCAGATATTTCGATATTGTAGCTGTAAAGAATGATTGATATAGATGATGTCGTAAAAGAAGTATCTAAAAAACTTAACATAGATGAATAGATTGTAAGTAGTGTATGTAAACATCCTTTTAAACAGACAGTAAACTTAATGAAAGGAGATGAAACTAAAGACATACTATTCAATACGCTATTTAAGTTTAAGCTGAAAACCAGATTTAAAACAAATAAAAAACAAACGTACAGATGAAGACACTTAGTTTTATTGGAACCGGTAAATACGTAAAACGTCCGGTATTCATAGATTTTAATAAGCAGACAGTCGAAACAATTGCTCCGTTTAGATGCAGCGTCAATGAATGTTATATTGCACCAGAGGACATGGAGATTCGTTATAAAAAGAACGGAAAAGATGTGGTACTCAAGGCAGATAAAGGTGATATTATCGTAACGTTCTACGATGAAGATTGGATTATTTATCCTGTGATTGTAATAAAGAACAAAGACTGGAAGGAGAACGTTCTTGCTTATATCAAACGAGAAGAGGCAAAAAAGAATGATGCAATGATTGACGCAGCTTATTCTATCTGCAAAGGATCATGTAGCTGTGACTGTTGTAAATGCGAGTAAAAATAATTAATATCGGTATTATGAAAAAGAATAAATATACATTTGTAGTAGATCTTACAGAATGCATCGATGATGTTGATGTATTTGTAGCAATAGCAAAAGAGAAAGTTAATGCTGGTGTACCTATCACTAAATTTGAATACAACGCTACTGTTGGTCATGCAGTAAGTGAGGCAATTCTTTCAACTGAAAGAATTAGTGCTCTTGTTACAGAAGCACTTACAAAGGCATTTGCTCCTATTGCTAATGAGACAGAGAAAGAGACTCCTAAGAAAAAGAACATCTTTGCTCGTTTCTGGGATTGGATCACACGAAAGAAATAAGTTGGTTACTAAAACTAGGTTTTACGGTGTACCTCAAACACTGTACTTTGGGCGCTTAGCTCAGCTGGTTTAGAGCACCTGCCTTACAAGTAGGTGGTCGGTGGTTCGAATCCATCAGCGCCCACGACATGAACACAGTTAAGAAATTCCTCGCGGAGTAGTTTATAAGGTAAAACATCTGATTAACCTTTGGTGATTATCAGAAGAATCAAGGTTCAAATCCTGGGCTCTGCGCTCCATACTTATAATTGAGCTCATATTAACAAATGTAACCTTATAAGACAACTGGTGGAGTCAGGCGATACAAAGCTACTAGGTCGGTTCGATTCCGGCATAAGGTTCTATCCATAATGATGAGAATTTTCATAATGTAAATTTTTTATTTAAACATAAATATACAAATAATATGTGGTTAAAAGAAAGTAACAGACCAAAACATCTTTTATATTCTATACCAGCAGCCTTCATTGGCACAATACTGTTTAGTACAGGATTGGCATTCGGTATGGAATTTAAAGATAAACAAAATGGCGGTAAGTTTGATTGGTTAGACATAGCCGCTGGTGAAATTGGCGGAGTAATCGGCCAAGCTTTACAAATAATAGTCATATCTTTATTTGTATAACCCAAATATTAATCTCCCTTAAGAAAGGAGGTTATATTACTTTCATATTTAGTAAACGATAGTTTATAAAATATGCGTTGATTACGAAATAATCAAACCGATTGCACAGGATCGGTTAATTGTCCTGCGAAGACAACGACACGAATGAGGTCCGGCTTTGTAATGATGCATAAATTACACCCTTCGTTGGCAGAGGGATACAAATGTCAACATTATTGCCCATTTGTGTACTGGCTAGCACGTCGGGCTCTTTGGTGGAGCTCTATTTGGAAACATTTAGATGAACATCTCGCTAAGTCGGCGAACGTCTCTAGTAGATAACGCCGAGCTAGGTTTAAATACCGAGTGTAGAGACTTTATACGAGACACCTAAACGAAAGCATGGTGAAGACAAAGTCCAGCCAACAACGTTTTACGGTCATGGTGACATGATGTTGGAAGAACCCCGAAGGAGTGGGATCGATACCTACATGGGCTACTAATTAAATATAGACATATGAATATAGGAACACATAACTCATTGACATATCTTACACCTAAAACATGGTGGGGTAAGTTACTTAAATTTACCGCTAGATGTCAATCAATAGATTACGAAAAACAATATGAACTTGGAGCAAGAGTATTTGATATACGATTGTGGTATAACGATATGATGTGTGAAGAAATTCGTCATGGTAGAATAGCATACGATAATTCATGGAGGGTATTACGGGAAATGCTTAAATTCCTCGACAAGAAAGGAGATTGCTATGTACGAGTATTATGCGAAGAAGATTCTTTTGCCAAACATGATCCTTTAGCTGTAAATAAGGAGCACGAATTTATTTACGACTGTGAAACTTACGAGACGCAATATAAGAACATAAAGTTTTTCGGAGGCAATAGAAAGTACGATTGGAAAGTATTGTACGAGTTTAAGAATAAAGACATACCTACACTGGTTGATAAGTACTCTAGTACTACATCTTTATTTAAGAATGATAATAAGTTCTTACGTATAATTGACGACCTATGTCCTATATTATATGCTAAATTGAAGAACCATCAGAACATAGAAGAACATAAACAATCGGGTTCTAAAGATTATTTATTTATAGATTTTATAAACATACAATAATATGGAAGTTAAATTTAAGAAATTATCAGATAAAGCAGTATTGCCTAGTAAAGCACATTCTACAGATGCAGGTTTGGATCTTACGTGTGTAAATATTACAAGTGAGGTTAACGAGTGTGGTCAGTTTGTTTTAGTATATCATACAGGTATTGCTGCCGAAATTCCCGTTGGTCATGTTGGTCTTTTGTTCCAACGATCTAGCGTATATAAGAAATCTCTTACTCTTACTAACGCTGTGGGTGTAATAGATTCAGGCTATCGTGGAGAAATCCTTCTAAAGTTTAAGAACACTAGTGGTGATTCTATTCCTGCTGTATATAGTATTGGTGATAGGATTGCGCAGTTGGTCATCATGCCTTATCCTGAAATTGAACCTGTTTTTGCAGATAATCTTTCAGAGTCTGAGCGTGGAGAAGATGGCTATGGTTCTTCAGATAAGAAAGATATTAGCGCGGATACAGGATCTCAGAATACTGAGACTGCACCAGATCAAGCGGCTGAACCAACAAACGGTTCTGAGTCGGATAAATAATACCGGTATAAAATCCGAGGAAGGGGGTGTCCTACATAGGGCTACCCCTTTATTTGTATATATACTAACTAAAAATTAAATTAACATGTTAAAAACACAAATAACTGGGGCTAAGTACTTATCCCCACAAACTAACCAGATGACTAATCTTAATATTGCTGTTCCGGCCGACAGTAAAGATACTGAGTTTGGTACATCTGATATATTGCTTGCTAAAGACATTGTGGCATATCTGAATGCACTGGATTCGGATATATCTAATGAGCTTGATGCTCAAACTGATAAGATTAATAAGATTAATGAGTCTATTAAACAGCTTATAGATCATAACTTGATTAAGATAGTTACAGAGCTTCCTACTACAGATATAGATAAGAATTGTATATATCTTGTACCAAATAAGGATGGTGAAGGCAATAATGTATTCATTGAGTATATCTATGTAGAGTCAAAGAATACATTTGAGGAAGTAGGTAGAATACAGGCCAAAGTAGATTTGTCAGACTACTATACTAAAGAAGAAACTGATAATTAGATATAGATAGCAAAGAATAGTGCTATTAATATACATAATGAAGACGATACCAAATCTATAAAACTAGACATCAATGATACTGCGGCTGGTGAAGATTACGGTAGTCCGGTAAATGTATCTTTAACTGACCACAATGATGGCAGTACTATTGATATTAATGCTTCCGATGGTTTTAGACATAGTGATGACAACGGATGTTATGGTAATCTTTACAGTGGTGGTCTGGATATTGAAAGTAGAGGCCAGAGTGCTCATGTATATGACGGTTATATGTATATGTATAACTATAATATTAACGGTAGTATTGAAATAAATACCAATAAAGACCTTACAGAGGAAGAACAAGAGTATGGGTATTCTCCAGTAGAGCTGTCTTTAGATGACGGCGCCAATAATGTAAGGATTAATGCTATCTATGGTCTTTTTTTAAAAGACAATGGAAACTATAGTGGTAGACTTGATAAATATGGATTACGTATATATGGTGCAAATTATTCCTCACATGTTATTAACAATTCTATATAGCTGGATGTAGATGACGATACAGCTATTAACTTAACAACCTTTAATGATGAATGTTCAATAATTTTTGGACAATATAATAACCCTAAATTTAAAATATCTCGTCCTATAAATGGTACCGAAGGAGCTACTATAACAGGTGTAAAAAGTATAGCAGCTTTCGCTAATCCCTCTGCTACTAAAGCATGGGCTACTGATGGCTCTACTGTAGATTTATCTACTAAGGCTAATGTTGCTGATTTAGCTACTAAAGCTAATGCTTCTGATGTATTGTTAAAGAAGAGTGCTAGTGGTGGTTATTATATTGAAGAGAGTCGTAAAGCGTTAGGATTGAAAGCTTTTACTGCTAATGGTTCATGTGCTGCTAGTGGATATTATTCATTCGTTGAAGGATATTCTACAGAAGCTGCCGGCACTGGTTCTCACGCTGAAGGTAATAGTACAAAAGCTAGTGGACCTTATTCACATGCAGAAGGACAAACCACGAAAGCTCTTGGTAACTCTTCTCATGCCGAAGGACTAAATACAATTGCAAGCGATGATTTTTCACATGCTGAAGGAAGCAATACGTATAGCAATGGATACTCATCTCATTCAGAAGGAAATAATACAAAAGCTAGTGGGTATTGTTCTCACGCTTAGGGTATTTATAACGTTGATAACAAAAATGCTATTCATTCAGTCGGTATAGGTAATGATACAACTAGAAAAAATGCTGAATATATCTATGCTAAAAATAACGAAAATGGTACTGGTTTAACTGACGATCCTAAAAACGGATACAAATACCTTATAGGCGTAGGTGGATATGACGGTATTAGCACAGACAATACTACTTATAAATCAGTTCAAGAAGTAATAGCAGATTTAACATCACGTATTGAACAATTAGAAACTAAGGTAAGAGCTCTTGAAGCTGCTAATACTCCTGCATAAAACTTAACTAGGTCTTAATGTAAGCATTACGGGGTTCGCTACCCCGCCTAGTGCAACAGAATCTACCGCATATTTAAATATGAAAAAGGTAGGTCTTATATTTTAATTATCGTGGACTAGGATGTATCTAGTCCTAGTCCATATTGTATTACTTATAAAATTACAGATATACATAAATATAGCATGAATAAATCAAAACTATTTGGTACTAAACTAATTGAAAATGTAAAGATACCTAAAATACCGTCGGTTATCATTCTAAATAAGTATGAAGGCCTGTCTAATATCAATTTTGAGGAAGGTGATTTATTAGATGCGAATAGTATAAAAATGTATATAAAATATCTGTCTGGACTTGACAATGTTGTTACATTTAACAATATAGCATCTAAATAGAGACCTGGCATAGTACAGTGCGGAGACAATCTTAATATACATAACGGAATTATAAATGTCGAAAGTATATCTAAACAATTTATAGAAGATTTATAATATGGCAGAATTTTTAGATAAGGCCGGCGTTACTGCTTTTTGGAACAAAATCAAAGGTAGATATGACGGTATTCTTACAGGCGATAAACCTCTTGTAACCCCTGTAATTGTTTCTCCAAGTTGGCAGATATATAAGAATGATGGAACAACTGCTGTTGGCTCTCCGATTACAACTACCAACGTTTCTGTAGAAAATGGTTACAAAGTAAAATTCACAGGTAGGTGGATGTATACTGCAGACAGTGCTAAGAAACTTCCTACAAAAACAAGCGGTTCATGGGGCACAACACTACCAGATCCGTCATCGGCCAGTGCTTCATATACATCAGATTTGATTTCAACTACTACCAATATTACACAGAGCATTACAGCTCCTCAGGCAGGCCTTGTATATGAGAATGGAAAGATTCATCAGGCTAGTGCTACTGCTGTGGATACTACTTCATGTACAGCTCGTGCTTCTTTTGGTAACAAGATATTCTATGGTGTAGCTACTGCAGGTACTATTACAGATGCATTAATCAGCGGTCTCACAAGTGAGATAACTACATCAAAGACTAAGCAGGTTAATGCTAGCGCTACATCTGTATCACAGATGTATGTATATGCTTATCCTACTGCTTGGGGAGATCTTAAAGCCATCTCTAAGGATGGTGTAGATGCTGTGCTTACTGCATTTACTAAAACGACTGTTAATCATGATAATGGTTCAGGTGCTGCTGCAATTTCGTATAATGTATATTATACTGGCAATGGTGCACTG
>ULRB01101224.1_pt1 | contig 101395 bp, 92 predicted proteins | sample 1955051 | NCBI WGS metagenome assembly ULRB01 (sample SAMEA4835671, study PRJEB28245) | human gut metagenome | biome: gut microbiome; material: fecal sample | place: Denmark | collected 2008 | reverse complement strand
CTCACTCCGTTTTTATTTGGTTTTCAAACATAGGGACTGAACGTGTTTATTTATTGTTTTTTAATAACAAGTCACGAAACGCAAATTTAATAAAAAATGTTTACATTTGTATTTAGTGATGTAGTGTTTATGCAAAAGTTATCGAACCATATATTGTGCTGCTTCTTTATGCTTCTCCCGATAATGATGCATTCTCAGGTGCTTTCGTCTCTCGGAGTGGCAAAAGAAATCACAAAAGGGACTCTTCCCAACGGGGTAGAGTACTATCTTGTGCAGAATACTTCGGACAAGGGATTTGCCGATTATGCACTTGTGCGCACCGCATCTTTGAGCATTGAAGATGAGCGGAAGTCGTTGTGTGGTCTGCCTCATTTCACGGATCGTAAGCCGTGGCAGTTTTTCTCGGAACATGGAGTCGGGTATTCTTCTTATGGCTATTACACTGAAGAGGGGCCTGCCGGCGTATTCCGGTTCAGCAATGTGCCCGTGTACAATCAGAGCGTAGCCGATTCCACCCTGCTGATGCTCGTCGATATGACTGCGCTTTCCCGAAGTCCGCAGGCCGTTGTCGTGAGTGGAGATATCAATCCATCCAAGCTCAAAGAGCGGTTGAAGCTGCTGTCCATGACAGTACCTCAACTTGACCGCCCTTCCGGTGAGAGTTCTTATAAGTGGGTGCTGAAAGACAGCAAGCGCAGCATATTGATTAACAACCCTTCGTCTGATGTGGCGGCGATAAGCGCCATTATAAGCAGTGCCAGGACAAGCCGGGAACTGATGGATTCGCCTCAGCCGATTGTCACAAGCATGTATGCGGAGCTGGTAGGAAAAGTGATTTCGGACCGTGTCCGAAGAGACTTCCGAAGCAGAGGCATTCCTTTGGCCGATGTTGAGTTTAGTTATGCCGGCAGCGACGCCGGACCTTCAGATGAAAGGTACGGATTCACGCTGTACACATCAGCGAAGTGTGCCAATGTGGCCACGGACTGTTTTGCCAGGATTCTATCCGATCTTGACCGTAACGGTGCCCTTATGGATGAGTTTGTAGATGCGAAGGCTCAACTTTCAGGAGACGTGAGGAGCGGAAGGCTGGCCGGCAAACTTGACAATGCCGCCTATGTGGACAAGTGTGTGTCAGCGTTTCTCTATGGTTCCAACCTTGCTTCGAATGAAGTGATTGCCGGCTTGATGACAGCAAAGAATATCGCGCCGGAAAAAGAGCTCCCGCTTTTCAATTCTTTCATATCCGCGCTTCTTGACGGGGAGAAAAACCTTACTCTCCGGTTCAATGTCCCTGATTGCGGTCTTGATGCGGAGAGTCTCGGGACCACATTCTCTGAGGCGTGGAAAGAGGGTAGCGACCGTGACTACAGCTATAAGAAGACATTCAGCGACACTCTCAGCCTGCATGCTCCCAAGAGTAAGGTAAAACTGCGCTCGGAGATAAAGGAGCCGATATCGGGCGGAAGCCTTTGGACTTTCTCGAACGGCATTCGTGTGCTCTACAAAAAGACTGCGGCCCGTGGAGAGTTTCACTATTCGTTGATGCTTCGGGGCGGGGTGGCTTCTGTGCCGGACATTCATAACGGAGAAAGTGCTTTTGTAGGAGATATGCTTTCTTTGGACAGTATTGCCGGCCTGAATCCGTATGATTTCAAGGCAATGCTATCTTCCAACGGCATTACTATGAAAGGCAGTGCGGGGATTTCGGATATGCGTATCAGCGGAATAGCGCCCAAGTCCAAATTTCGTCTGCTGCTGAGATGCCTTCTGTCCGTATCGGAAAGCCGTGTTCCGGACAGGGATGCTTTCAATTATTACAAGCAGTGCGAGGCGTTGCGCATAGATATGGAATCGCTCTCGGCTCGAGATGTCAACTCATTGATGGATAGCATCATGAGGCCGGAGTATTTCTTTACGGAAAGAAAAGATATTGAGCGCCTTGGGGATGATCTTCCGCAGCGATGCGAACAATATTTCGATGCCCAGTTCGCAAAGGTCAATGATGGATTGCTTGTGCTTATGGGAGATCTTGATGAGGAGCATCTGAAGAAGGAATTGTGTCGGGCGCTTGGCAGTTTTCATGTGATGAAAAGATTTGCCCAAAGACCGGCCGTGAACAGCCGTCTGGCGTCCGGCGCGGTGTCATATACGGTTGAGTCGGGACCGGGATTGGTTGGTGGCAGCGAGATAGGTGTCAATGTGGCCATGGCGGCTCCGGTGCCATACAATATGGAAAATCAGGTGGCTTTCAGAATCGCAACCTCATGTATACGCAAGGAACTCGTCAAGGCGCTTTCCGACAAAGGGGCGTTTTTTGAACTGACGGAAAAGTTGGAAGTTTTCCCTGATGAGAGGATGTCGGTGTTTGTGAACTGTCATCCTTGTATCGAAAGCGGTCTTCCGGCAGACGTGAGCGCGGCAACACCGCTGGATATGCTTGGCGCGGTGCGAAAAGTTATGGGGAATATTGCCACGATGCCGTTGTCCAAGGAGGATTTCAATGCTTTCAAGGAAGAGCTGCAGAATGATTTTCAAGAGAGTCTGCAGGACACGGAGCATGTGATAGACGCGGTTCTGATAAGATATGCTGAGGGGAAGGATTTTGTGACAGGTTTCAAAGAAGCTCTTAAATCCGTTACTCCGGAGAAGGTCCGTTCGCTGCTGGGTACTCTTGCATCCGGCGCGTCTGTGGAATATATTATCATTTAAAATGAGAAAGTTCGGTACGATTGTCCAGATAGGGGATATTCTTGTGTCAGAAGAAGTGATTACGGAGTATTTCGCGTGTGATTATGAGGTTTGTCGCGGGGCCTGCTGTATAATAGGCGACAGTGGCGCTCCAATGGAAGAAAGCGAACCGGAGAGTTATCCTCATTTCAATCATCTTATGCGTGCCCAGGGGCGGGATGCGGTGGATAAGAAAGGGTTCTTCGAGATAGACCGGGATGGAGATATCGTAACGCCGTTGGTGGAGAGGTCCTGCGAATGTGCATACTGTCATTTTCTTGAGAACGGTGCTTGTCTTTGCGCAATAGAAAAATGCGGATTCAAAAAGCCGGTATCCTGTTCGCTGTATCCTATACGCGTGACCCGACTTACAGGAGGAGGACTTGCCTTGAATCTTCACAGGTGGGAAATCTGCAAGGATGCATTCCGCAAGGGACGCCGCGAGGGCATAAGGGTTTATCAATTCCTTCGCAAACCGCTTACGGACGCTTACGGTGAAGACTTTTATGAAGCTCTGGATGCCGCAGCCGGGCATATCCTTTCATCGCACAAGTGATACGAACCGGTCTTTTCCGAAATCATCTTTCAGGACGGATATCTCTCTGAACCCATAACATTGCATGAGTTCAGCCGTTTGTGCTCCCAGAGACTCGTTTATCTCGAACATGGCGCAGCCTCCCTGTGAAAGCAGAGCTTTGGCCCACCGTGCGCAGGCTCTGTAGAAAACAAGGGGGTCATCGTCCGGCACGAATAGGGCAAGAGATGGTTCGTATTTCAGAACATTTGGTCTCATTGACAGCTTTTCCCTCTCCATTATGTATGGCGGGTTTGAAAGAATCATATCAAATGGTGCCTCTTTTGCGATGCTTTCAGGGACTACCGGACAGTCATCGGCATCGGTTTTCAGAACATCAGCTTTAAAGAATCCTGGGTTTTCCCTGGTAGAGGAAGAAGGGGCAGTGGTGGAGAATTGCCCGCGGGCGGTATCCAGTGCCATATCCGATATATCCACCCCGAAAACCTCTGCTCCCTTCAGATCAAGGGCGACCGACCACGCTATGCATCCGGAGCCTGTACACATGTCCAGAACTTTTGTTTTAGCGGAGCCTTGGCACCGGTTCTCTGCACGGGATTGTGATTTCAGTTTCTGAAGGGCAATGGATACAAGCTGCTCCGTTTCCGGCCTTGGAATAAGCACTTCCGGATTCACATTGAACCTGTGTCCGTAAAAATCACAGTATCCGAGAACATATTGTATCGGCTCTGCTGCGCACAGTCTTGAAATGTCTTCTTCCAGGACTTTGAGATCGGAGTCAGGTATTCTGTAGGCCGGTTCTACTATGTGTGTGTAACTCTTGACGCCGAGTCTTTCCTCACACAACATAACGACAATACCCTTCGCTTCCTGTGAAGGGTATTGTCGCTGCAGTTTCTCTATGGAGATGCTGATGAAGTCTTTAAGCAGCATCCGGTTGGGAACTTTCGATAATGGTGCTCAAGAACTCCGTGATATCGATACCGGCGGTGCGCACCATCTTTGGTACGAGGGATGCGCTTGTCATTCCCGGGATAGTGTTGATTTCCAGGAAGTAAAGTCCGTCTTCCGCCAAGATGTAGTCCATTCGTACCAAACCTTTGCATCCGAGCAGAGAGTATATTGCGCAGGTGGTGTCCTGTACGAGTTTTTTCTGCTGCTCCGATACCCCGGCAGGGCATATTTCGTTGCTATGTCCGTTGTATTTGGCGTCGTAGTCGAAGTAGTCGTTGTCTGTAACTATTTCTATCAGCGGCAGAGTTTTCACCTCCTTGCCGTCGAAGTATGCCGCACATGTGATCTCGCGTCCGCACAGGCCCTGTTCTACCAGTACGGTCGGGCCATCCGAGAATGCATACTGCACGGCGGATGCCAATTCTTCGGCTCCGGTCACCCGTGTTACGCCGAAGCTTGATCCTCCCTTGGTGGGCTTTACGAACACAGGGAATTTCAGGCTGCTCTCCACTTTGTCGCAGAAAGATTTGAGGTCGAGTCCCTGACGGATGTAGCAGTCAGGTGCCAATTTGACAAGTCCGCTGTCCTTGATGCTTGATTTGCAGGAATATTTGTCGAAGGCGATTGCACTTACGAATGAGTCGCAGGTGTTGAACGGGACATTCATGATTTCCAGATATCCTTGAAGTTGTCCGGTCTCCCCAGGTGCGCCATGCTGCACGATATATGCATAGTCGAACTTGACCTTTTCGCCAAGGACGTTCACCGAAAAATCATTCTTGTCCACAGATGGTCTGGCTCCATCCGGGAAGGTGATTCTCATGGAATTCTTTTTCTTGCATGCGACAAGAGACCACTTTCCGAAGCGGGCGTAAATCTCATAGATGTCATATTCGTTGCCGTCGATTCTCGATGCTACGAATTCTCCGCTTCTGCAAGACACTTCGCTTTCAGAAGTGTCGCTGCCATAGATGACAGCAATCGTGCTATACTTGGCCATATGATTTATTAATTGAAATAATAATCTTCTTCTTCCTCGCTCTTGTTCTGTCCTTCCGCCGGAGCTTCTTCATTGTAGCCGCCGAGGTTTGTGCCCTGTGTGCTGCAGTCGAAGTTGAATTCTCCGACATTAGGTGCGACAAATCTGTCGTTCTCCATGGACCACCCTATGGACGGGTCGGCGAGACATTTTTTCATCCATATACCCCATATCGGGAGCGCCATATTGGAGCCGCTACCCAGGGCAAGAGAGTTGAAATGAACCTGTCTGTCCTCTCCTCCTACCCACACGCCGGCGGTAACGTTAGGTGTGTATCCTATGAACCAGCCGTCGGAGTTGTCGTTCGTGGTACCGGTTTTTCCGGCAATTTCGCCCCTCAGGCCATAGACGGAGCGGAGGCGGGAGCCGGTTCCTTCATTGATAACCCCGCTCATGAGGTTAATCATCAGATATGCAGTCTCTTCGGAGATGGCTTCTCGCTTTTGGTTGGAGTACTCTCCGATGGTCCGTCCGTTATTGTCCGCTATGCGGGTTATGTACTGAGGCGTGGCGTATGTGCCCATGGACGGGAACGTGTTGTATGCCGCCACAATATCGAATACGGACACCTCTGCAGGTCCCACGCAAAGCGAATAGACTTCGTCGATATGGGTTTTTATTCCCATCTGGTGCATCATCCTTACAAGGGCCGCCGGTCCGAGTTCCTTCATCAGGAAAGCTGATATGTTGTTGGAGCTGTGTGCCAGTCCCCACTTCAGGGTCACTGTCTGTCCCAGCCACTCTTCCTTGTCCGTGCTTCGAGGAGTCCATGTAGAACCATCGTACAGCACAAAGGTCTGGGACTGATTTACAACCTTGTCGCAAGGGGTGAGTCCCTCCTGCATGGCGAGAGTGTACAGGAACGGTTTCACGGTTGAACCTATCTGGCGCTTGCCCTGACGGACATTGTCATATTTGAAATACCGGTAGTTCGGTCCGCCCACATAGGCCTTTACATATCCTGTCACCGGCTCCATGGCCACGAATCCGCACCGGAGAATGGATTTGTAGTATCTGATGGAATCGTCCGGGGTCATCGTAGTATCCGCGTATCCTTTGGAGTTCCATGCGAACACCCTCATCTTTACAGGCTTGCTGAACTGGGCGTAGATTTCTTCGTCGCTTACTCCGGCCTTATGCTGAAGCCTGTACCGGTCGCTCCAGCGTCTTGCCTGCTTCATGAGCATCTGCGCGGTTTTGGCGTCCACGGTGTTGGCGAAAGGTTTGTTTTTCTTCCACCTGACCTCTTTGTCGAAACTCTTCTGAAGGTTCTTTCCCAAGTGCTCGGCTACGGCCTCTTCGGCGTACTGCTGCATTTTGTAATTGATGGTGGTATAGATGCGCAGCCCGTCCCTGTCCAAATCGTATTTGGAGCCGTCGGCCTTCTTGTTCTTGTTGAGCCATCCATAGATAGGATCTTCTCTCCAGCGCAGGGAATCCTGACTGTAATCCTCATTCCACTGATAGTCGCTTCGTTTCGGCTTCGAGGCGGACATGTCTCTTCTAAGCATATCCCTGAAGTAAGGTGCTCTTCCGGAGTTGTGGTCCTGCACCTGATATGTAAGAGTGATAGGTATCTGTACTATGGAATCGCGTTCTTCTTCGGTGATATATCCGTTCCTTGCCATCTGGCCTATTACGAAATTGCGGCGGTCGAGAGCCCTGTCGGGGTTGAGAACCGGATTGTAGCGGGTCGGCTTGTTGACCATTCCCACGAGCATCGCCGCCTCTTCTATTGAGAGATCGGCCGGCTCTTTGGCGAAGAACGTCTCCGATGCTGCTTTGACTCCGTAAGCTCCGCTTCCGAAGAAAATGGAGTTGAGGTACATGTCGACTATCTCTTCTTTGGTGTAGTCCCTTTCCAACTTGACCGCGGTTATCCATTCTTTGAGTTTGGTTCCGACCATCACGACTTTGGACCAGCCGGGAATCTTGCTGTCCACCTCTTTGCGCGGGTACAGGGTCTTTGCGAGCTGTTGGGTAATGGTGCTGCCGCCTCCCTGACTTGAGTCGCCGAGAAGTATGGTCTTTACGACCACTCGGGCAAGACCTCTCATGTCTATTCCGGAATGTTTGTAGAAGCGGGCGTCTTCTGTCGCTATGGCTGCATCTACGAGATGCTCTGACAGTTCGTCATAACTTACGTAGGTCCTGTTCTCTATGTGGAATGTGGCGAGAACTTCTCCGTTCTCGGCTATAACCTGTGTTGCGAGTTTGTTGTCAGGGTGTTCCAACTCCTCGAATGAAGGAATCCTGGCAAAGATGCCGACAAGAAGAAGAGAGACAACGAGAATAGCGAAAGGAGCCGCTACTATTATCCAGAACCACTTGACAATTGTTTTCTTAGTACTATCTTTCATCGTCACAAAAATTTGTCGTAATATATTACGACTGGTGAAAAACAACCGCAAAATTAACGATTAAATTTTGAATTTTACCGAGTTTGTGGCTTTCTTTGCATATCAAAACTGAATAGAGACGAAAATGGAGGGTAATTTAGTAATAGTGGAGTCTCCGGCCAAGGCCAAGACCATACAGAAATTTCTGGGTGACGGGTTTGTTGTAAAATCAAGTTTCGGACACATACGGGACCTTCAGGACAACAAGCTCAGCGTAGATATTGATGGTGGATTCAAGCCGGAATACGTCGTGCCGTCAGATAAGAAGAAAGTCGTGGCCGAACTTAAAAAAGCTGCCGATGCGGCTCAGCTTGTGTGGCTTGCGTCCGATGAGGACCGCGAGGGAGAAGCAATATCCTGGCATTTGAGCGAAACTCTTGGGCTTGACAAGGCCCGTACTCGCAGAATAGTGTTTCATGAGATTACAAAAGACGCCATCCTCAATGCCGTACGCAATCCGCGGGACATCGATATGAATCTTGTTGATGCCCAGCAGGCCCGCCGTGTACTTGACAGGCTTGTGGGTTTCGAATTGTCTCCGGTTCTATGGAGAAAGATTCAAAGGGGCCTTTCTGCCGGAAGGGTTCAGTCTGTCGCACTTCGTCTGGTGGTGGACAGAGAAAAAGAGATAATGAATTTCATCAGTACGCCGTTTTACAGGGTGGAGGGAGAGTTTCTCTCCGGACCGGTGAAGGTGAAAGGTGTACTGGAAACCAGATTCGACAGTCTTGATGATGCCCGCAAGTTCCTTGAAGACAATGCTAATGCGGCTTTTTCGGTGTCATCAGTGGACAAGAAACCATCCGTACGTCATCCGGCGCCGCCGTTCACTACTTCCACTCTTCAGCAGGAAGCTTCCAGAAAGCTGCATTTTCCTGTCAGCGTGACCATGCGTGTGGCGCAATCTCTGTATGAAAGAGGTATTATCACCTACATGCGTACCGACTCTACCAATCTTTCCACACTCGCGCTGGGTACGGCCAAAGAGTTTATAAGCAATACTTATGGGGCTGAGTATTCCCATCTTCGTCAATATAAGACCAAGAGCAAAGGCGCGCAGGAGGCGCACGAAGCCATACGCCCTACATATATTGCAAATACGGAGATAGAGGGAACCGCACAGGAGAAGAAACTCTATTCTCTCATCTGGAAGCGCACTGTCGCTTCTCAGATGGAGGATGCTTCTCTTATGAATACGCAGATAAAAGTGTCTTCAGATTGTCGCCCCGAGAAATTCAACATTCAGGCGGCAGAAGTTCTGTTTGACGGTTTTCTCAAACTCTATATGGAAAGTCAGGATGATGAGGAGGAGAACGATGAAAATGCAATAGTTCCGGAAATGCATGTGGGAGACAGTCTTGAGGCGGCCACTATTTCTGCCGAATGTAAGTTTACGCAGGCTCCTTACAGGTATTCCGAGGCGACCCTTGTCAAAAAACTTGAGGAACTCGGCATCGGCCGTCCTTCCACCTATGCTCCTACCATTACGACCCTTACTACGGGGCGCGGCTATATCGTAAAGGGCGACAAGGACGGAATAAAGAAACCCGTATGTAACCTTTCGCTTCGTGGCGGAAAAGTGACGGAGTCTCATAAGACGGAAGTCGTCGGTGCGGAAAAAGGGAAACTGATGCCGCAGGAAATAGGCATGATAGTGACAGATTTTCTTGAGAGGAAGTTCCCGTCCATCATGGATTATGATTTCACGGCCAATGTCGAGAAGGACTTTGATAGTGTAGCCGATGGCAAGACGGCATGGAACTCGGTTATTTCCCGGTTTTACGGGCCGTTCCACGAAAGAGTGGACGAGACGCTCAAAGACGGGGAATATGACCACAGGGAGCGCGTCCTTGGCACCGACCCTTCCGACGGGAAGACGATAACGGCCAAATTCGGCCAGTATGGCGCGTATGTGCAGAAGGGAGAAGGGGACGACAAGCAGTATGCAAGTCTGGCCAAGGGACAATTGATAGAGAATATAACTCTTGAGGAGGCATTGGCTCTGTTCAGTCTTCCACGCACGGTAATTGAATATGAAGGGATTGCAGTGGTGGCCATGAAAGGGCGTTTCGGTCCGTATCTGAAATATGGGGACAAGAACATATCTCTTCCGCGCGGTGTGGATCCGCTCAGCGTGTCTTTGGATGAATGTGTTGCCCTTATAAGGAAAGCCAATGAAGAGAAAGATTCCGCGAAGGCCGTCATAAGCGCTTTCCCGGCTTCGGATATCAGCGTTCTTCAGGGCAGATACGGTCCGTATATCAAACACGCCGGCGGAAACTATAAGATTCCCAAGGGAACCGACGCTTCTTCACTTACGGAAGAAGACTGCAAGTCAATAATTGCAGCGGGAAAACCTACCGGAACCGGATACAGGAAAACAAAAACCAAAAAATAAGTCTTATGCCGAATTATCAGCTTGATGAAATTGACAGGAGGATACTTTCCTTTTTGGTCAACAATGCCAGAATGCCGTTTCTGGAGATAGCGCGCGAATGCAATATATCGGGCGCTGCAGTACATCAACGGTTCAAGCGGATGGAGAGCATGGGGATAGTTACCGGATCAAGAATGATTATCAAGCCTTCGTCCATAGGCTTGAACGTATGTGCATTCATAAGTGTCAGTTTGTCCGAGGACAACAAGTATCTGGAAGTGGTGGAGGCTCTCAAGCATGTACCGGAAGTGGTGGAGTGTCATTTTATAACAGGTAAAGCCGCGCTGTTTCTGAAAGCGTACTGTTTTGACAACGAGCATCTTATGAATATGCTTATCAATACGATACAGCATATTCCATATGTCCAGGCTACAAATACTATGATATCCCTTGACCAGGCCTTTGAGAGAGAAGTGTGGGTAAAGGATTTCAATGCGGTCAGTTTCAAGACCGGCTCATTGACAGAATAGCCTTCCCGATGATCAAATCTTCCGGAGTGGTAATTTTGATGTTGAATCTGTCTCCGGGGAAAATGTCCACTTTGATTCCTGCCGCAGCGGCTACCGAAGCATCGTCGGTGAAACTTGTCCTATACGGGGCGGAATAAGCTTTCTTTATACCTTCGGAAAGGAAAAACTGCGGCGTCTGCACGGCCACCGTACAAGATCTGTCCGGATCCGGAATCTCCGGATTTGTGGAGCGGAGCGTATCCGTAACCGGCATTGCGGGTATCAGAGCCTCGCAGTCTTCCATTCTTTCGGCCATGCTGCGTATAAGTTCCGTGCTTGTAAACGGCCTTACTCCGTCATGAATAAATACTATGACATCGTCAGGAACTTTTGAAAGTGCCTGTCTTACAGATTGGAATCTGGTGAGCCCGCCTGCGACCAGTGTCTGCGGGCAGAAAAAAGAATTTATGGCGCAAAGGTCTTTCCATGTCTGGAAATAGTTGTGCGGAAGAACCGTGATTACCTTCATCTCCGGCAAGGCATCCATGAACGTTTCGAGGGTGCGCTGGAGCACCGGTTTGCCCTCGAAAGACATGAATTGTTTCGGTGTGTCTCCTCCCATCCTCGTTCCGCTGCCGGCAGCGACGAATATGCCATAAATTTTTCTCTTCATTGACATTAATTTTTCGCAAAATTAAGTAATTTTCATTACTTTTGCTTTTTGACAAGACAAGCGTGAATCAAAATGGCATTTTCGTTTCTTAATCAAGAATTGGCAATTGACCTCGGAACGGCCAACACGGTCATTTATCAGAATGATCAGATTGTCCTGGACGAGCCGAGTATCATAGCAATAGATAACAATACGGGGAAATGCATCGCTTTTGGTCAGCAGGCCAAATTGATGCATGAGAAGGTCAACCCCGGCATGAAGACCATCCGCCCTCTGCGCGATGGTGTCATTGCGGACTTCAATGCTGCGGAGATGATGATAAGAGGCTTCATCAAGCAGGCTACCAGTCGTCACAGGAACATCTTCAGTCCGAATCTGAAAGTGGTGGTCGGTATTCCGTCCGGTTCCACGGAAGTGGAAATCCGAGCCGTGCGTGACTCTACGGAACATGCCGGAGGACGGGATGTGTACCTTATCTTTGAGCCTATGGCAGCTGCGCTTGGTATGGGACTTGACATAGAAGCCCCGCAGGGAAATATGGTTGTCGATATAGGTGGCGGAACCACGGAAATAGCTGTCATTTCCCTTGGCGGACTTGTGCAGCAGGAAAGTATCCGCACCGCAGGAGACGTGTTCACAAGCGATATCCAGAGCTATCTTCGCCAGCAGCACAACATAAAGGTCGGAGAGATTACGGCCGAGAAGATAAAGATAGCTATCGGTGCCGTGATTCCTGATCTTGACGGGGAGGAACCGGAGCCGTTCATTGTCCGCGGACCGAATCTCATCACGGCCCATCCGGTGGAGGCTACCATCACATACCAGGAGATAGCCCACTGCCTGGACAAGTCCATAGCCAAGATAGAGACGTCCATACTGCATGTTCTTGAGAACACTCCTCCGGAGTTGTATGCTGACATCGTGGAGAATGGAATACATCTTTCCGGCGGCGGAGCTCTTTTGAGAGGACTTGCCAAACGGTTTAAGGACAAGGTCAATATAGACTTCCATGTATCAGAGGACCCTCTCCACGCAGTGGCAAGGGGAACGTGTGATGCGCTCAAGCATACGGACAGCTATTCTTTCCTTATGAGGTAGCAGATGTCAAGACATCACAAGACTCTGACGGTGATTTTGAATGCGGCAATCTTCATTCTTTTGGAGGTTGCTGCTCTTGCTATACTCAATTATAGTTCCGCCCTGCACAATACATGGTTCAACAGATCCTCCCAGAGAGTTCAGGCGTCGTTGTTCGGGTTTGGCGAGTCGGTTCGCAATCATTTCCGGCTGAACTCGCAGAATGACTCGCTTGCCTTGGAAAATGCAAGACTTCGTGCCGAACTTGCACGTTACAAGGAAGCGGAGGAGGGTGCTTTGGAAGTTGCAGCTGCCGTATCGGTCACCGACAGCCGTTTCACTTATATTCCGGCAACTGTAGTAAGGATGACGCGAAACACGGCTCACAATCATATTATCCTCAACAAAGGACGCTCTGACGGCGTTGTGGCTGGGTCGGGAATAATTACAGATAAGGGTGTCGTGGGAATCATAAGTGCCGTGGATGAGCATTATGCATACGGGCTGACGCTGATGAACGGCAATCTTACGGTGAGTGCAAAGGTAGGCGAGGCCGGTCTGACGGCTCCCATGTACTGGGACGGACTCACAACCGACGGGGCGTGGCTCGGGGATATCCCTCCACATCACGCCATCGAGCCTGGGGACACGGTGCGGACAAGCGGCTATTCGAGCATATTTCCCGCTAATATTGCCATCGGCGTGACCTCCGGTACGCATCTGGTGGACGGTGCTACCGTGAAGGTGGATGTGGATTTGTTTCAGGATTTCTCCAACATACATTACGTGACCATAGTCGAGAACCGGGATAAGGCCGAAATAGAATCATTGGAAGCAACGGAAAACGCGAAAAGGTGATGAGCATTAACGGGTTGACAATAAAATACATCATATTGGTGATAGCACAGATACTGTTGTGGAATTTCTGTAATTTCACACAGTTCCTGATGGTTGTCTATCTTCCGGCGCTGATTCTTTTCCTTCCGATAAGACAGAGTGTTTTCAAAACCATGATGGTCGCTTTCCTTACGGGGGTGGTAGTTGATTTCTTCTCGGTGAGCCCGATTGGGCTTACATCGCTTGCGTTGGTGCCGGTGGCTTTTTCCAGACAGTATGTGGTGTGGCTGGTGTTCGGCAATGAAGTGTATTCCCGTGCGGAGAATCTTTCCGTTGAGCGTCAGGGATGGCGTAAAGTGGTATTCTCCATTCTTCTTGTCACGTTACTTTTCCTGCTGATATATATAGCGGTTGACAGCGCCGGTACGCGTCCGTTCTGGATAGATGTGGTGAAGTGTGCCGTGTCATTGGCGGTTGCGGTTCCGCTGTCTTTCTATATTGTATCCACATTGTCTTCAGAAGGGGGTTCCAGATGGAGATGAACCGCAAGAACAAATTGCTGTGCGGACTTCTGGTGGTGGCAGCAATACTGATTGTCCGGCTGTTTTGTATTCAGGTCATAGACGACAAATACAAGATAGACGCTTCCAACAATTCTATGGTCTATTCGGTAATTTATCCTCCGCGCGGAGTGATTTATGATAGAAATGGCCAGATACTTGTCGGAAATTCAGTTTGTTATGACATTTTGGTCACCCCTCGGGATGTAAAGCAGCTTGATACGGCTGCGCTCGCCTCCGCCCTTGATGTCCCGGTGGAGTTTATCAGGGAGAAAATGCAGTATTACCACAAGTACCGTAGCCGTATAGGGTATCAGACTCAGACGCTGCTGAAGCAGGTTCCGATGGAGACGTACGTGAAGTTTGCCGAGCAGGAATATCTTTTTCCTGGATTTAAGGCGCAGGTAAGAAGCATTCGCGAATATCCTTTCAACGCAGGAGGCAACCTTCTGGGCTATATCTCAGAAGTTGATCCGGCATACATAGAGAAGCATCCTGAGTATAAATCAGGGGATTATGTGGGGAAAACGGGCCTTGAAGCCGCTATGGAAGAGCAGTTGCGGGGCGAAAAAGGATATCATATTTATCTGAGGGACTCCAAAAACAGGGTGCAGTCCCCATATGCAGGCGGAGCCGAAGATAAGCCAGCCGTTCCGGGTAAGGACATCGTTTCCACGATTGATGCGCACCTTCAGCAGTACGGACAGGAACTGATGGCCGGCAAGGTGGGGTCGGTAGTTGCCATTGAACCTTCTACCGGGGAAATTCTTGCCATGGTCTCAAGTCCGGGTATAGATGTTGAGGTGCTTTCTGATATAGGCAAGCATTATTCCGAAATTTCCCGGAATCCTCGCAAGCCAATGTTCAACCGAACCGTGATGGCTTCCTATCCACCGGGGTCCGTGTTCAAACTCGTAAATGGCCTGATCGGACTTCAGGAGGAGGTGCTGGAGCCATCTTATTCCTATCCTTGCAACGGCGGGTATTACTACAGCGGCAATCATAAGCTCGGCTGTCACGCCCATTCTTCTCCTCTCAAACTGCTTGATGCCATAGCCACTTCCTGCAACGGATATTTCTGTTATGTGCTCAGGAATATTCTGGAAAACAAAAAATACGGCTCTACGGCGGAGGCACTGGACGCATGGAGAGAATATGTGCTGAGTTTTGGATTCGGGCAGAAACTCGGCAGCGACTTTCCTTCGGAACTTGGCGGCAATATCCCGACATCCAACTACTACAACCGCATATATGGAAAGGGCCGTTGGCGTTTCCAGACCATCGTTTCGCTTTCCATCGGGCAGGGAGAAATCGGAGCCACTCCGCTTCAGATAGCCAACCTTGCCGCCATTATGGCCAATCGCGGATATTATTATATTCCGCATATCGTGAAAGATTCCGACGGCGTGGAAATAGATCCAAAATACAAGGAGAGGCATTATACGAAGGTTGACACCAAATATTTTGAACCTGCGGTGCAGGGAATGTATATGGCGGTCAACGGAGGCGGTTCTGCCGGAGCGACAGCCCGTAGGGCGGAGGTGCCCGGGCTTGAGGTTTGCGGCAAGACCGGTACTGCGCAGAATCCTCACGGAAAGGACAACTCTGTGTTTATCTGTTTCGCTCCTAAGGATAATCCGAAGATTGCGGTGGCGGCTTATGTGGAAAATGCAGGTTTCGGTGCTACCTGGGCACTGCCTGTGGCTTCCTTGATGCTGGAGAAATATCTTAACGGGGAGATTTCCGAGGCGCGAAAAAGCGAAGAGCAGCGGATGCTTACTACAAGGTTCTTTTAGATATGTTATATAAGACTACAGCCAACCATTCATCCGGAAGAGGACTCGGCCAGACAGTGGACTGGGTGCTCATATTGTGCTATGTGGCACTGGTGGTGATAGGCTGGTTGAGCATATACGCATCCATTCATTCTTCCGAACCGTCCTCCATATTCGATCTGAGTTGCCGGAGTGGCAAACAGTTCCTGTGGTTTGGCATATCATTGGTGGCGAATGTGCTGATATTGTTCGTTATCAATCCTAAAGTGTGGGAAGTGGTGCCTCCTGTGCTGTATCTGCTGGTTTTTGCCCTGTTGGTGCTGGTGATTTTTGTCAGTAAGGACGTGAAGGGTTCCCACTCATGGTTTGAATTGGGCCCTATAAAGTTCCAGCCTGCGGAAGTCTCCAAGATTACCACTTCGCTGATGCTTGCTCTCGTGATGGGAAGACAGGGGTTCAAGATTGACAACTGGAAGGACTTTCTATCTGTGGCCGTTGTGGTGGGGCTGCCGATGCTTGCCATACTTGGGGAACAGGAGACCGGGTCGGCGCTTGTATATGTGGGATACATTTTCGTGTTGTACCGGGAAGGTTTTTCCGGATGGTGGTTGTTCTGCATAGCGATGGTGGTGGTCCTGTTTATTCTGACTCTTACTACGGATTGGTGGATTTCGCTTATTGCGCTGGTGACGGTATGCGTGTTGCTGGCACTTATTCTTCTTAGAAGATGCCGTTCGCGGCGAAAAAGACAGAACGTGATACTGCTTTCCATTCTTGGACTGTTGGCTGGGGTAGTTGTGATTTTTGCTACGGATTTCATATTCGACAATGTGCTTCAGGATCATCAGCGAAAAAGGATTGAGGTGCTGCTGGGTATGAAGGAAGACCCTTCTGGAGTGGGATACAACGTCAGACAGTCGATGATAGCCATTGGTTCCGGAGGATTCTTGGGGAAGGGTTTCCTGAACGGCACGCAGACGACTTTTGGATTTGTGCCTGAGCAAAGTACAGATTTCATATTCTGCACTATCGGCGAAGAGTGGGGATTTGTAGGATGTCTGGCAGTGATTCTTATTTATGTCTTCATGCTTTTCCGGCTTGTACAAGATGCCGAGAAGAGCCGGTCGGCATTCACCAGAATATACGGATACTGCGTGGCGTCGTGTCTGTTCATGCATCTGTTCATCAATATCGGGATGACCATAGGCATTATGCCGGTGATAGGAATCCCGCTTCCTATGGTGAGCTACGGAGGTTCTTCCCTGCTTGCTTTTTCCGTGATGATTTTCATTTTTCTGGCCTTGCATCGTCAGGAAAACAAATATTTCTGATTTTTGACTATCTTTGTACTTGGTCTTGCCCGAAAGGGGGAGCCTAAAGAATGAGCCTTGGTGGTGGAATGGTAGACACGAGGGACTTAAAATCCCTTGGACAGAAATGTCCGTGTGAGTTCGAGTCTCATCCGAGGCACAGAAGGGTCGGTATGTTCCGGCCCATTAATCTATTGAAATATGAAAGATCTCTGGCTCACGAATACACTAACCCGCCGAAAAGAGCTTTTTGTACCTATTAACCCCGGCCATGTGGGGATGTATGTCTGCGGTCCTACCGTATATGGGGATGCGCATCTTGGACATGCCCGTCCCGGTATAACATACGATGTTCTCAGCAAGTTTCTGCGTCATCTTGGATACAAGGTGCGCTATGTGCGCAATATTACCGATGTGGGGCACCTGGAGCACGATGCTGATGAGGGGGAGGACAAAATAGCCAAAAAGGCCAGGCTTGAGCAGTTGGAGCCTATGGAGGTCGTGCAGACCTACACGCTTCGGTATCATGAGGCCATGAGGCAGTTGAATGTGGCTCCGCCTTCCATAGAGCCGCGAGCTTCTGGACACATCCTCGAGCAGATTGAGGCCGTGAAGCGCATTCTCGATGCCGGATATGCATACGAGAGCAATGGAAGCATTTATTTTGACGTAGAAAAGTACAACAAAGACTATCATTACGGAGTGCTTTCCGGACGCAACCTTGAGGGTACCAAGGAGGGGACCCGCAGTCTTGACGGACAAGGCGACAAGCACGCACCATACGATTTCGCCTTGTGGAAAAAGGCGGAGCCGGAGCATATCATGAGATGGAATTCTCCTTGGGGAGAAGGTTTCCCGGGCTGGCATCTGGAGTGCTCTGTGATGGGCGAGAAATATCTTGGCCGCGAGTTCGATATACATGGCGGCGGAATGGATTTGATGTTCCCTCACCACGAGTGCGAGATAGCACAGAACCAGGCGTCCAGAGGAACACAGGGCGTGCACTATTGGGTTCACAACAACATGATTACCATTAACGGCCAGAAAATGGGCAAGTCTTTGGGCAATTTCATTACTCTGCCGCAGCTTTTCAGCGGAGACCATCCCAAGCTGACGCAGGCCTACTCTCCGATGACGGTAAGGTTCTTTGTACTTCAGGCCCATTACCGCGGGACGCTTGATTTCTCGAACGAGGCGCTTGTGGCGGCGGAGAAGGGTCTTAAGAGATTGATGCAGGCCGCCCGCGACCTTTATGCAATGGCCGGAAAGCAGGTCCCTCACTATCAGTATGGAGAATTGCCCGACCGAATCGCTCCGGATGTTTGCGGCGCCGACTCGGAAGACGTGAAGGTTGTCTGGAACGGGATTTATGATGCCTTGTGCGACGACCTTAATACCCCGATGGCGCTTGCACATATATCGGAGTCCGTGCGTATCATCAATTCTGCCAAGACCGGGCAGATCAAACTGAGTGAAGGAGATATGGCCGCGTTGACCCAGATTTATGATGATATCGTATTCGGAGTGCTGGGCCTTGTGGACGAGGAAATATCTGAAGGGGCTTCCGGAAAAGTTATCAGCGGCCTTATGGATATGGTGCTCGAGCAGAGGGCTGCCGCCAAGGCTTCCAAGGACTGGGCCACATCCGATCACATAAGAGACAGCCTGAATGCTCTTGGTATCAAGGTCAAGGATACCAAGGATGGAGTTGAATGGACTATAGAATAACAGTATGGAAATATCATTGAAAGGAAAAGTTGCCGTGGTTACAGGCGGTACCCGCGGCATCGGCTACGCCATAGTAAAAAAATATCTTGAGGCGGGGGCCACGGTCGTTTTGTGTGGTTCAAAGCAGAGTACGGCGGAAGCTGCGTTTGCCAAGGTAAAAGAAGAGTTGCCGGAGGCTGATGTTTATGCCATTGCTCCGTCTCTTACAGACACCGCAGCGGTGGAAGAGGCCTTCAAGTGGGTATTTGAAAAGTTCGGACGATTTGATATTCTTGCCAACAATGCCGGAATATCACAGAGTACACCGCTCGTTGACTATACGGACGAGGAGGTGGACCGGATAATGGACCTCAACATCAAGGCAGTGTTTGTCTGTGCCAGGGCAGCTGCGCGTATCATGAAGGAAAACGGTGGCGGAGTCATTGTGAATACCAGTTCTGTAGTAAGCATATACGGACAGCCGTCCGGCTGCCTTTATCCGGCATCCAAATTTGCAGTTAACGGGATGACCAAGTCGCTTGCGCGGGAACTTGCCAAGTTTGGCATCAGAGTGAATGCCGTAGCTCCGGGCATTACCCGCACCGACATGGTGGCCAATCTTCCGGAGGCGATGATAAAGCCGCTTATTGCGCGCATCCCTATCGGCAGAATGTGCGAGCCTGAGGACATCGCCAATGCTTTCCTTTTCTTGTCAAGCGAATTGGCTTCATATATCACGGGCGTTGTAGTGCCTGTTGACGGTGCTGTTGTGATCTGATGATTTGGAACGATTGCGGGAATTTATGGATAAAAGATTTGAAATAGCCGGCCATATAGTTGAATTGAAGGCACCTGAAAGCTCTCCTGTGTGGGCGGCCTGCTCCAAGTATGCTCCATTTGAAACTTGCTCGCAGGAGTTCCCGGTATGTTCGTTGGAATTTGCCGAATTAAAAGGTACCACCAAGGGTGAATTGGTGTACGATGTCAAGGAAAAGGATTATCCGAGACTCTGCTTTTATCGTAATGGCGATGTATGGACCATAGAGATGGCACCTGAAAGCAGCCTGCCTATAGTGGCCGTGATGGAAGCGTCCCTCGGATTTGAAAAAGCGCGGATAAAGATGTTGGAGACCGCTCCCAAGACATTTCTTTTCGCGCTGGACAATGCGCTCATGCTTCTTTTCGCCATGTCTACTGCCGCGCTCGATACCTTGGAGATACACTCTTCTGTCACTATGTGTGATGGTAAGGGATATGCCTTTCTTGGTAAAAGCGGTACGGGAAAGAGCACTCACAGCCGTCTTTGGAAAGAATTTATTCCGGGGAGCGAGCTGCTCAATGACGATAATCCCATTATCAGGATCATAGATGACAAAGCATACATCTATGGCTCTCCGTGGAGCGGGAAGACACCGTGCTACAGGAATCTTCGTGCCCCGCTTGGTGCGGTGGTGCGTATCAGCCAGAGTCCCGACAACAAGATACACCGCTTGTCTTTTGTGGAGGCGTATGCGTCGATGTTTTCATCATGTTCCGCTTTTAGGGCCGTTCCCGGTGTTTCGGACGGCATCCATGGGACCATTGTAAAACTTACGACCTTGGTGCCTATGTATCTGCTTGACTGCCGCCCGGACAAGGAAGCGGCGGAATTGTGTCATTCAACCGTTTCCATGTGATGGGTACGGTACAACTTCCCAATGATGTTCTTCTCTCCCGTGCCGAGGCCTTTCTCAACGAGGGAAGGGAAGTTGTGATAAGAGCCAAAGGCAGCAGTATGCTTCCTTTTATTCATGGAGACCGGGACAGCGTGGTGCTCAAGAAATGCGATGACCTCTCCGTAGGGGACATTGTGCTGGTGAGACTGCCCGGAAGATATGTGATGCACCGTATCATTTCCATATCGCAGGATATATTCGTGATGATGGGAGACGGTAATGTGACCGGAACGGAGGTTTTCAGAAGAGGCGATGTTCTGGGCAAGGTTATATGGATTGTACGGGAAGACGGAAGGCACATAAAGCCCGGCAAGGGCCGGTTATGGAGGAAGTTGCTTCCGATTCGGAGGTATTTGCTTGCAGTGTATAGAAGATTATTTAAATAATTGAATATGAGGATTAAAGACGGTTTCGTGCTGCGCACGATTATAGACAACTATATTGTAGTTGGAGAGGGCTTGAGCCAGATAAACTTCAATAAGATAATCTCCCTTAATGCCACCGCAGCCTATCTGTGGGAATCTGTAATCGGCAAGGAGTTTTCGTGTGAGGATCTCAAGGCCTTGCTTCTCGAAAAGTATGAAGTGGAGCCGGATGTGGCGCAGAAGGATGCTTCTGCATTGGTGGAGTCGTGGACTAAAGCCGGCTTGATAGAGGAATAGGCGGTGAGGAGTCTTGGCGCTTGTATAAAAGGCCTGGGCCGTATGACCGGACCGGCAAAAAGGTGGATGTGGACATGCGTCTTCCTCGGGGTGGTGCGTATTGCCGCCTCATTGTCTTTTGTATGGGTGTGCAAGGAACTTGTGGATATTGTTACCGGCGTATCGGTGAGGGGACTTTACGGCTGTATGGCGATAATGCTGGGAATCATGGTTGTCCAGCTTATAAGCGGGGTCGCGTATTCCTATTGCGAGAGATACGGCGTGATGCGGGTGCAGTTGGATTTGCGGGAGACGTTGTTCTCGCGGGTCATGTCAAGCGAATGGACTGGAAGAGAGCGGTTTGGCAGTGGCGATGCGGTGAATCGTCTGGAAGAGGATATACGGGTGATTTCAGAACTGATGTGCATTCATGTTCCGGGCGCAATCATCACATTGGTCCAGCTTGTGGCTGCGTCCGTGTATCTGCTTATGATGGCCCCGGGCTTGATGTGGGTGCTGCTGGTGCTTATGGTTGCCGCCGTGGTTGGCTCGCGTCTGTTCTTCTGGAAACTTCGCTCCCTTACTTCGGATATACGCTCCCTTGACAGTGATATTCAGCAGCTTGTTCAGGAGAACCTTCAGAACAGGGTGGTGGTTCTCACTCTGATAGGCGTCGCGCGTGTGGTAACTTCCCTCGAAGCCCTTCAGAGCCGACTTCGCGGGAAAACCGTGTCCCGGCTCAACTACAACGCCGTGGCCCGCGGATTCATGTCGTTTGGGTTTATGGGCGGCTATGCTGCGGCTTTCCTCTGGGGTATTTTCGGAATAAAGAGCGGGGCTGTGACATTCGGTATGATGACGGCGTTCCTTCAGCTTGTAGGCCAGGTGCAGCGTCCTGTGGCGGATCTTTCGCGCGAACTGCCGGCCTTTATACACGCCCTGACATCTATTGAGAGGCTTATGGAACTTGAGGAGTTGTCCTTGGAGTCTGACGGGCCGGATTGGGGAGCCTGCGGAGCAGCCGGGGTGCGTTTCGAGTCTGTGGATTTCTCTTATCCCGGAGTCTTTGGGGATGATGAGATGATGTGCCCGAAGGTGCTTGAGAACTTCTCTTATGATTTCAAGCCGGGGTCAATGACCGTGATAGCCGGTCCTACCGGAGTTGGTAAAAGTACCATTGTACGCATGATGCTCGGTCTGCTTCGTCCTCAGGGCGGAGAAGTCACCATATATGGAGATGCCGGTTCTCGTCCGGCAGGCAAAAGCACGCGATGCAACTTTCGCTATGTCCCTCAGGGCAATACGCTTATGAGCGGTACAATACGCTCCAATCTTCTTATGGTGGCTCCGCAGGCTACGGAAGATCAGATGAAGCGGGCTTTGCATATTGCCGTAGCGGATTTTGTGCTGGACCTTCCGGGCGGTCTGGATACTGTTTGCGGAGAGTCGGGAAGCGGCTTGAGTGAAGGTCAATGTCAAAGAATCGCTATCGCAAGAGCTGTTCTTCGTCCCGGCGGGATTCTTCTTCTGGATGAGGCGACATCATCTCTTGACCCGCAGACGGAATCCATATTGATGGAGAATCTAAGGGCTCTTCCGCTTACCGTGATTTTTGTGTCGCACCGTGAAGCCGTGATGGCTGGAGCGGACCAATTGCTCCGTCTCGAAGCGTGACTTGTTACACCGTATTGCCGGTCCGTTGCACATACGAAGACAAATCGCCTTTAAAGGTGGACAAAACGGTGGAGGAAGGCGACCTCTTTTATATGAAGAGTAAAAATCATTATATTTGTTGAACCACTATTCAAATAACATTATTCAATGAACAGTAGAAAAATATCTGTACTCGCCGCAGCTGCGCTGCTGTGCTCGGGAATCTCTGCCGTGGCGCAGGAAAAGATTCCGTACCTTGATCCGGACCGTCCACGTGCAGAGCGTGTTGAAGATCTTCTTTCAAGGCTTACGCTTCACGAGAAACTCGGTCTTATGATGAACAGTTCAAAGGGAGTTCCGCGTCTTGGAATACCTGATTATGACTGGTGGAATGAAGCGCTTCACGGGGTTGCCCGTGCAGGACTTGCCACAGTGTATCCGCAGGCTATCGGAATGGCCGCCACATTTGATCCGGATATGCATCTTCAGACATTTACCTATGTATCTGACGAGGCAAGAGCCAAGTATTATGATGCCATCCGCAAGAACGAACACAAGAAATATTATGGACTTACGTTCTGGACTCCGAATATCAATATTTTCAGGGATCCTCGTTGGGGACGTGGTCAGGAGACCTATGGAGAAGATCCATACCTTACTTCCGTGATGGGAGCTGCTACCGTCAACGGTCTGCAGGGAGACGACCCTAACTATTATAAGACACATGCCTGTGCAAAGCATTTTGCCGTTCACAGCGGACCGGAATGGAACAGACACAGCTTTGATGTGACAGTGTCAGCGCGTGATCTTTGGGAAACCTATCTTCCTGCGTTCAAAACACTTGCAGTGGATGCGAACGTCCGCGAGTTCATGGGTGCATACAACAGCTATGCCGGAGATCCATGCTGCGCAAGCAATTTCCTTCTCAATGACGTGTTGCGCGGCAGATGGCAGTATGACGGACTTGTAGTCTCTGACTGCGGTGCCATCAATGACTTTTTTATCAAGACCCACCACGGCACGCATGCTACACCTGCAATTGCATCTGCAGATGCTGTCAAGAAAGGTACTGACATAGAGTGCGGAAGTTCGTATGTAGCCCTGATTGATGCGTACCAGGATGGACTTATTTCTGAAGCTGACCTGGATGTTTCCCTGAGAAGAATACTTAACGGTTTCTTTGAGCTTGGAATTTTTGATCCTGTGTCAAGAGTTCCTTGGAGCGGTATTCCTTATTCTAATGTGGACTGCCAGGAACACAAGGATCACGCCCTAAAGGTAGCCCGTGAGTCTGTGGTACTGCTTAAGAATGACGGTGTGTTGCCTGTCGTTCCGTCCAAAGTAAAGCGCATCGCTGTTGTCGGTCCTAATGCCGATGACGAGAAGATGATGCTCGGCAACTACAACGGTATTCCTTCTTCTGTGGTGACAATCCTTGACGGTATCAAGGCCGCATATCCTGATGCAGAGGTAAGTTACGAACGTGGTTGTGACCTTGTGGAAGGATTTGTGTTTGTGGACCCGCGTGCGGTAAGAGGTCTTAACACAGAGGTGTTCATGGGTCTTTCCGAGGAGGAAGCGGCAGCTCTTCGCAAGAAGCAGCAGGCGGAAATAGATGCTGCAAAGCCAATGTCTTCAGACAATTATACTCCGGAGGCACTTGCCGCTCTTGCCAAACGTTCGGCGGATGCGGATGTCATATTCTTCGTGGGAGGACTTTCTCCATTTGTTGAGGGAGAAGAGATGAGGGTGCAGGTAGACGGATTCAAAGGAGGAGACAGAGAGCGTATTGAACTTCCTGAGGTGCAGGGTAAAGTGCTCAAAGCTCTTCATTCTACCGGAAAACCAGTCGTATTCGTACTCTGCTCCGGCAGTGCGGTGGCTCTTGAGGCCAACGAGAAGGATTACGATGCTCTCGTATGTGCATGGTATGGCGGACAGGCCGGCGGAACTGCTGTCGGTGATATTGTAAGCGGAAAGGTATCTCCTTCAGGAAAACTCCCTGTTACATTCTACAAGTCCACTTCACAGCTCCCGGATTTCCTTGACTATGACATGGATGGAAGGACATACAGGTATTTCAAGGGCGAGCCTCTGTATCCATTCGGATATGGTCTCAGCTACGGTGATTTCCAGTACGGTAAGGCTTCTTTGTCAGAGAAGACTGTCAGCCTTGGAACAGACGTGACTATCAGTATCCCGGTTTCCAATAAGGGAAAGATGTCGGCTGATGAGGTAGTGCAGGTATATGTTCGCAGGCTTGGTGACGCCGAGGCTCCGCTTAAGTCCCTCAAGGGATTCAAGAGGATCAGCCTTCCTTCCGGCGGAAAGACAACCGTATCCGTAACCCTTACACCGGACGCATTCTCATATTATGATGACAAGGCGGACGATCTTGTACAGAAAGCCGGTCGTTACGAACTCCTTTACGGCTCATCATCTGCTGATAAGGATTTGAAGAAAGTCGTGCTGACCATAAAGTAAATAGTCTTTATCATATTACAAATTGAGGCGGACCATAGCGCGGCCCGCCTCAATTCTGTTTATCCTGCCCCTTGACGGAGCGTCAGTATCAGTTCTTTACCGGATCCGCCGGGGTTGGAGGGAGCGGTTTGAAGTTCTTGAGTTCGGCCTTAAGTACCTCAACGGCCTTTTCCAGCTGGGCGTCCTTGCCATTGTAGTCATCGAATGGGTTGATATCTACAACGATGTCCGGATCCACTCCATGGCCTTCAATTATCCATTCCCCTTCAGTGGAATATGATGTAAAGAACGGAGTGCGCATATCTTGGCCGTCCACGAAATTCTTGGAGCCGCTTATGCCTACTATTCCACCCCACGAGCGTGTTCCGATGAGTTTGCCAAGACCAAGCTTGCGGAAGCCATAAGGGAACAAGTCTCCGTCTGAAGAAGAATACTTGTCTATCAGGCAGACCTTAGGACCGTAGAAGGCTTCGTTAGGGACCGGCTCGTTGGCTCCGTTGCGGTACATGCTGATGCGGTAGACTTCCCTCTGCAGCCTTTCGAGAATCATAGGAGAGACATTTCCGCCTCCGTTCATACGATCATCGATGATAAGCGCTTTCTTGTCGAGCTGCTTGTAGTACATCTTGGTGAACATGTCCAGACCCTCGCTGCTCATATCAGGAATATGAATGTATCCAATCTCTCCGCCAGAGAGCTTGTCCACTATATCGATATTGCGCTGAACCCACTCATAGTATGCGAGTTTGGACTCATCGGCGATAGTTCTGACATAGACCGTGCGCTCATTTTTCCCGGAAGCTGAAGAAGCTACTTTCAGCGCCACCACTCTATTGGCGCGGCCGACCAGCGCTTCGCCCGGATCTTTGAGTCCGGATGCCGGAATGCCATCTATTTCAGTAAGATAATCTCCTACCTTTACATCTGCTCCAGGCTCCGTGAGAGGGGAGCGGAGATTCTTGTCCCAGGTGGCACCGTTGAAAATCTTCTCTATCTTGAATGCGCCTGTCCGGCTATCCTTGGAGTAACGTGCTCCGAGAAGACCAGTGGCAATACGAGGTATCTCCGGTCTCTCTCCGGATGTGATGTAGGCATGTCCCACATTCAACTCTCCAAGCATCTCTCCGATAAGGTATGTAAGGTCATCCCTGTGGTTGACATATGGGAGCATCTGGGCATACTTCTCATATACATGGTTCCAATCCGCTCCGTGCATGTTTTCAACATAGAAGCCATCTCTGGTGATACGCCAGCTCTCATCGAATATCTGTTTCCATTCGGCCTTGTGGTCAATGGTCATATAGAGATCGTCATCCGGAACGGAAGGTCCCTTTCCCGGTGCCGCACCGAAATTGATAACCTTGAAATGACCGCCTGTGCGCACGAGAACTTTCTTATAGTCCGGTGTTACCGCCATAAATGCCGGCATAGGACTGTCATCCACCTGCATGGTCTTGAGGTTGAGTTTGCGCATTCCTTTTGAGGACCTGAAATAGAGATTGTCATCCACGGCGGCAACGGCGCTCATCGAGCCCCTTTCTCCACTCAAAGGAAGCATTGTGATGCGCATGGCCATATCCTTGACGTCAACCTTTGTTTCGGTGATTTTCTTCTCTTTATCCTTGCTTGGGGTGTCCCCGTTTTCTTTTGGAGAGTACTCGTCTGATTTAATGGCTGCGGGATTTGGCGTATCTGACGCGAGTGGGAGGACGAAGAGTTTGTTTCCTACGCTGTAGGAGGCGTTCCATTCCACGCGGGAATAATTGGACTGATACTCTGTCGCTGCGCTGAAAAACAGATATTTGCCGTCGTTGGAGAATACGGGATTCGATGCATCGTACCAGCGGTCCGTTACTTGATAACTCTTGTTGGCCTTGAGGTCGTAGAGGAACACGGCGCTGGTTCTGTTGTCAAGAGATGTGGTATATGCCGCCCAGGATCCGTCAGGTATTATGGTAAAATTACGGATGCCGCTGACATTTCCACGAAGAAGCATATCAAGTTTGCCGGAGGCGGCGTCAAGCCGGTAGAGTTCTCTTGTGTCTGTAGTGAAATAAAGCGTCTTGCTGTCGGGACTCCACATAAGTCCGCCGGGATATCCGCTCTTGAAGTTGGTCAGGCATCTGGCCGCATCAAAATTGTCGTAAGGAGCAGTATATACCTGATATTCACCACTTTTGTCAGAAAGCCATGCAATGGTGCTTCCATCCGGACTCCAAGATACGGACCTTTCGTGGGACTCCGGAGAACGTGTCAGATTATACACAGGGCCGTTTTCTGCAGGGAGGGAGAAGATATCGCCTCTCATTTCAATGAGAATACGGCTTCCGTCCGGTGCGATGTCCGATGAAGCTATGCTGCCGGTGATCCCTGTTCTGAATTCCGGACGGCTGTAGATGTCGTCGGAGCGGAGAGAGATTTGGATTTTTACCGGTTCGCCACCTTTTTTGACATCATATCTGTATATGTAGCCACCGTTTTCGAATACGATATAGTCTTTGGAGAAAGACGGGAATTTGCAGTCATATTCGGTGAAATCGGTGACCTTGCGGGTCTGTTTGGTGACAGTGTCATATACGAAAAGGTTCATTATCCTGTCGCGGTCCGAGAGATAGTAAACCTCTTTGCCTATCCACATCGGGAAGATGTCCTGGGCATCATTGTCCGTGATTTTCTCAAGTTTGTTGGTGCCTACGGTGTTGATCCATATATCATCGGCCTGTCCTCCCCGGTAATACTTCCATGTGCGGAATTCGCGGAACATCCTGTTCATGGCAAGTTTCTTTCCGTCTGGAGAATATGAGCAGAATCCGCCCTCACTTGCAGGGATGATTTCCGGAAGTCCTCCTTTTGAGGATACTTTGCAGATACGCCCGCGCAGGCCGCTGAAATTGTACTGCTTGCTGCGGTAGATAATCTGCTTTCCGTCCGGGGTCCATCCCATTACGATATTGTTGGGGCCCATACGTTCTCCTACCTGATCTCTGGATACCAGGGCGGAATATGTGAGCCGCTGCGGCTCTCCTCCGTCAATAGGAATGGAATAAACTTCGGTGTTGCCGTCATACTGTCCGGTGAATGCGATGGTCTTTCCGTCCGGGGATATTTTCGGGAAGCACTCATATCCTATGTGGGAAGTGAGTTTTACCGCCTGTCCGCCGTCAATGCCCACACTGTAGAGGTCTCCTGCGTAAGAGAAAACAATCTTGTCTCCTCCGACAGTAGGGAAACGAAGGAGTCTCGCCTCTTCTGAAGCGCTTTTTGCACATGGTGCCAGTGCTGCTATAAACGCTATAGCCAACAATACTTTTTTCATAACCAGCCTGTTTTAAAAGGTAAATGCTGTTTCTTTGATAATTTCTGATACGGTAGGATGAGGGAAAACCACCTTTTGGAGCTGTTCTACCGTCATCTCGTTTTCGATGGCGATGCATGCGCTCTGAATGATTTCGGAGCAAGGATTGCCGATAAAGTGCATACCGACCACTTTCCCGGTCTTCTCCTCAGCTATTATTTTGCAGAGGCCATTCTCCCTTTCATTTTCGGCCACAAACCTTCCGGAATAACTCATAGGCAATTTCTTTACTATGAATCCGCCTTTGGCGGAGGCCTGTTCTTCGGTGATGCCGACACCTGCAACCTCAGGATTTGTATAGACGATTCCAGGGATAGCCCGGTAGCTCATCCTGTCATCTTTCCCCAGAATGTTGTTTACTGCAACTTCTCCTTCCCGGGAGGCGGTATGCGCCAACATTGAGAATCCTGTGACGTCTCCTGCCGCATATACACCGGGTATAGATGTTTCCATACGTTCGTTGACTTTAATGCCCCGGTCCGTTTCTACGGACAGGTTCTCAAGTCCGAATCCGTCCAGAACCGCGCGTCTTCCGACGCTTACGAGGATTTTCTCTCCTTCCGCCCTGTATTCGTTCCCGTCGGGATCCGTGTAAATCACAGTGCCGCCTTCAATTCTTGTAACCTTGCAGCCAAGTTTGAAATCAATGCCTTTTTTGGCGTATGTCTTGAGCAGCATTTCACTGAGTTCTGAGTCCATCGGGCCGAGAATTTTAGGCAGCATCTCGATGACGGTGACTTTTGTGCCCAGCGTATTGAAGAAAGAAGCGAACTCCATGCCTATCACCCCGCCCCCGATTATGACAAGGCTGTCCGGTCTGTTTCCCAAGTCAAGGATTTCCTTGTTTGTCAATATTCTGTCTCCTGCTTCGGAAAGTCCCGGTATAGGCGGAACCATTGCCCTGGAACCGGTACAGATCAGCAATTTACGACACTCAAGATCTCCGGATTCGCTGTGTATGAGGAAATGTCCGTCGCTTCCGCCGGAAATGAGTGCCTGCTCGTTTCGGACTTCAACCCCGACTGCTTTCATTGCAGCTTTTACGCCGGCCACCAGTTTCTTTACGACCTTGTTCTTGCGGGCCATTATTTCGGGGAAATTGGCGGCGGCTCCTTCCACATCGATTCCGTATTTGTCTCCATGCAGTGCATAATTGTACACCTTCGCGCTGTAGAGCAGCGTTTTTGTAGGGATACAACCTTCGTTGAGGCACACACCGCCAAGCGAGTTCTTTTCGAAAAGCACTACGCTTAATCCGGCGGCTCCTGCCCTTTCTGCGGCTACGTATCCTGCCGGACCGCCGCCGATAATTGCTAAATCGTACATGTTAGTGAATATTTTTATTTCCAGACTTTCTCTGCCAGTTCGAGTATGTTCATATTTTTGATATCGCTCTTTCCTTCTTCCGAAGTAACTATTACTGGAAGGCACCCGAATGTCTTGCCAATTTCATCAAGGTAATTGTCCGGGATACCGGTAAGTTCCATGTAGTCAAGGATTTTGGAAGGGATTATCAGCTCGGGCACAAGTGTTATTCCATTTCTGTCCGCGTATTTTTTCAGGTCGCTGACCTCCGTTGGCAGATAAATCCCTTTTTCGTTGCCGCCGTCATAATAGATGCTGACTTGAGCGAACGGGGAAGACGTTTCTCCTTTGAATCTCCATCTGTCGTCGGAGCTGAGAATCAACTTTACGGTGCTGAATTTATATTTCACGGCGATGTCCACAATAGCTTTCAATTCTTCTATGCTCCGGAATCGCCCTGCGCAATCTGCCAATAAGGCTCTTTCCTGCCGGCCCGGTTTGTCAGCAATTATGCATGCCGGCAGAGTCCATTTGTCTTTGGAGCCGTTGCCGATGGAATACACGGATTCAGGCAGCATCTGCATCAGTGTGGCTACGGCATTTCTGGTTCCATTGAATCCCGATGTCCTTACCACACAGTACCTGGGTGTAATTTCTATTCTGTATTCTTCATCGTGCATCGAGCCGTCCTTGATGAAGATGATGCCTTTGGCTGAGCCGTCGGCTATGGTTGATGCGAGGCCTCCGGTAGAAGAAAACGGACAGGACTTGCCGCTTACGAGAGAAACTCTTGCAGAAAATCTTTTGAGACAGTCTATGCTTGCAGCATCCAAGGCAGGGTCGCATCGAAACGCGGCGCCTTTGATTTTAAAACTACCCTTCATTTGTTCCGTTTGCCATGGTTTGGGAACAATTCTCTTTATGATGTCCTCGTTTCTGTCTGCAAATGCCGTTGCGCTGCATAATATGCAGGTAAGTACGATAGTGATAAACTTCTTCATACTTACAAATATAGTAAAATATCGGTCCGAAAGCAGTTGCCCTTATGTAAAAGCGTCAGAAACCGACTTTGTAACTGAAGTTGGGCAATATAGGCAATAGAGAAAGAGCCTTGAACTGCTCTATGTCTGCATCGTAGTAGAGCATGAACGGATTGAAATGGTTGGTGACATTGCAGACTCCGACTCTAATGTCGTGTGTCAGTCGCCCGCTTTTGATGATTTTGTTCCATCCAAGGTCTATTCTGAATATCATCGGCATCCTATAGTGATTATATCCAAAGAAATATTCACTGGGAACAGAGCCTGTAGGATAGTTGTCCATTATGTATGAATCCGGTGCTCCATTTTCCCAATTGCCGCTTTGGAAAGTTACTGCCGCACTTATGCCTTTCCATTGTAAAAATGCTGTCAGGATATGCGTCCTGTCAAATTTAGGGTGGAATTCTTTCCCGTCATTGATGCTCGGATAGCCAAAACGGGTGGTTTTGGATAGTGTATATGCCATTCTGGCATAGAAATCCTTGCCATCATATTCGTACATAAACTCTCCGCCATACGACTTGCCATAGCCCCATTCAACATATCGTTCCCATTTTGCCAAGGCATCTGAAAACAAACTCTGAGAATATTTATAGAACGGAATGTTGTTCTGGTTTTTGGTGAAATATGTCGCCGTGAAGTTGTGTTTGGAAATATTTGCCGATAAGCCGGCGGATACCTGTTGTGTCCTTTCCGGCTTGATGTTCGTATATGATGGTACGAGAATATCAAGTGACCATCCTGTAGGAAGGCCTTCCAAACTGTGGAAGTATTGATATGTCTCGTCATATGTGGCTTCAATATTCAGGTACTTGCCTATTGGGATTTGTACCCAGGCGCCATATTCGTTGTTTTTATTGTTGTATAGTTGGACGCCAATGCCTTTGAGCCCGTAGATTGTTCTTCTTGCGAAGAGCCTGATTTTCAGGATGTCCGGAATATTTGTATTGCTTTGAATGAATAGGGAAGAGAGTGTCGTGTTTGTTTCTTTTTTATCTTGATTGTCCATTTGTCCGGGAGAAAACGTCTGCAACTTAATGCTGCCTCCATAACTCAGTCCGAACCATTGTTTCTTCCCGAACCAATCTTCTCTGTCGGCTTTGAATGTGATTTCCTCAAGAGTCGAGGTCAGGTTCAAGTGGTTCATTTCTCCCCTGAAAAGTTTATCTTGCCGCTGATAATTGGAGTAGTTGTCAAAATATACTTGTACTGTACTTGTAGACTGCCTGCCATTTGCGTGGAATAGGAGGGATGCGACTGAATTTTTCCAACCGAAGTTTTCATATGAGTTCTTGCTTAACGACATAATGTAGTTATCAACGCTGAGCAGACCGGAAAGTTCAAGGTAAATATTGTCTGTAAAACTATATCGTATTTTCCCGTAAGTATCACCTACGCCCGCTTTAAAATTGTTGATGTTTTGTAGAAAAGATGGAAGAATACCTTTAACAGCCTTATATTCAAGTCCGAGAGGTGATACTCTGGCCGAAACGAGTGCGCCCCACTTGCCAAAACCGCCCTCGGCGTAAACTTCTGCAAGAAAGGTATTGACAGAAGCCGCTGCTTTGAAACCTTGCTGAGGAGTCTTTGTTTGCATTTTCAAATGAGATGCAGAGAAATTTCCATCGCGACCTTCAAATCCTCCTTTGAGTAAAGTGACTGAGGAAAGCACGGATTGGGGAACTACCGTAGTTAGTCCCAAGATGTGGGTGTAGCCATATAGAGGGATTCCGTCGAGAGAAATAAGATTGTTGCTTGTGTTGCCGCCTCGTACATACATTGTTGCGGATCCATCTGCGCCGGTGGTTACACCGGGTAGTGTTTGGGCCCACTTAATGGGGTCCCCTTCTCCAAGAGGGCTGACTATGGTGCGAACTTCTTGTATTTCGGAATTCAGTTTCCCTATCTCGCGAATGGTTGTTCTATAATATGTTTTGATAGCTTCAGGAATAGTGTCGTGCCATGCCGCTTTGGTTGTATCTTTAGGCATCTGCCCATACGAACTTATTGTTGAAAGCAGGAGTAATATGGTGAATAAATTGATTTTCATAAAGACGGAGTGGATAAGTAATGATTATACGGGATCTTTGGGGTCGTAATAAATGGGATCTTCGCCCATGGGATCAGACGACCACATTAACTTCTTAACGGTCTTACAGCCGAAATATCCGACAGCTCCCTTTATGTTTGTATATAGGTTGTTCCTTAAATAGATGGAACTTATATCCGATGACTCTTTTATATCAAGATAGTCTTTTAAAATAGTGAAATAAAAGTTTTCCGTTTCTTTATTGAGTCTTGAAAACTCGATATATCCTTCTGTCTGCCCGGGATTTTCCATTACACCGTAATTATATATCAAGTGTTCATCATTGGGGTCAAAGGAGTAATGGTATTCTCCACGGAACGGTCCGCCTATATGAAAAAAAACTTTTGTTTCTGGAATAATGGCAGGTATCAATATGGATGCATACTTGTTGTGCAGGAAGTGTCCAATCAGGGTAGGGTATATCTTAAGATCATATTCAAGATTTGTAATATATGAGTCATCTGTAGGCTGATCAACGCAAATATAGTCTTCGATTTTTTTTTCGCATGACTGAGCATCATAGTATTTTGCACATATAAACAGGTGAAAGGCTTCATCTGCTCTGTTTGCGGAATAGTATATTGGAGAGTAATCGTATTTGTGATAGTGCTCTTGTATAAGAGAATGCTCCCTACAGTCCTCCCTGTTTGCTGCAACAGTCAGCGGTATAATCGTCTGAGGTTCGGAAGAGATTTGCTCATAGCCCGGGACATTGATTTCCAACCGATATGTTTGTCCCTCTTGAGCGGCATGGTCCAGTATCCAAACTCCGTCGGCTTCTTTTCGAAAAAGGTATTCTTTGCTTTGATTCTCTCCGCATTCAATAAGTTTAGCTTCCGCATCCTTGACTTTTTCGTATGTGTCTTTAGATGCGCCTTTGGAAAAGGATAGTTTTAGTATTTGGACAGGCTCGTTGGAAATCATGCAGTCAACTACCACTACCGGCTTTTCGTTGGCATCAAGAATCATCACCCTCTCGCACGAAAGAAGGGTAAATATGATAATGGCCAATACTGTTGATAGAATTATTTGTTTTCTGTCCATGTGTCTTGTCTTTATGTGGTGGTAGTGTTTTCATGGTTTTGATTCAAAGGTATAAGTTTTATTGATATTTGCCAAATTAATAGGCAAACATCTAATACACAAGCAGTCCCGGCGGAACTCACTCCGCGCTGCTTCGTTCGGCCCTCCTACCGTCTCCTTCGTCCTCGCTATCGCGAGAACTTGTATCCGGCAGGCACCTCCCACTTTCCGAGGCCGTGGGCTGGCCACGTCCGCCGTGACTGACTGCCTGTCGGCGCGAAATCACCATCAATGCATTACATACTTGCATAATTGCAAAAGCCCCAGAATCGCCATTACAGCGCTCTGGGGCCTTTATATCTTAAAATCAAAGTGTCAAAGACGGGATTATAGTCATATGCTTAGTAATTACGCATAAATTCTTCAGCTTCTTTTTTGGGCTTTCTTTTACATTTTTTCCAAATATTTGTTGCATTCTGATTCTGTAAAAAAAGGCATATATTTTAAGACCGAATCCGTGGGAATGTCTTTCGTGTCATTGTAGTTTCTGTGCATACCCTCTACGTATAATGTCCATAAAGTACACTGAAATAAATTAGTTAGCATTATATCTCGCTCTTCTTCACTGAACCAGACAAGCATTTTACGAAAATCCGATCTTGTTTGTTCGGAGTTCATAAAAAACATCGCAATATACTCGTCAAGGAATTCAGATGTGCAGGCATCATTGGTCTCTTCTTGAAGTCTATATAAAACATTTGCAAATTCTTGACTTGTTTCTATCCTCCTATGTTCATGGTATAAATCTATAATGGCGACATTTAGCAAGGAGTCGTTGTAATTCATCCAGATGGAGTCAAGTGCGTGGAACAATTCTGTTGAATCCACTTTGCCTACTTTGGTATAATGCTCAATATGTACCGTATCTACCTTCGTTTTATCAGGGGTTGGTTCACTTACTGCAACTTCGCTTTCTACGGTTGGATTAACGGTTTGTTGAGACGTTATATTGTTTTTCTTTCCTATAAGTCTACCACAGGACATCGTCCCACATAGAATTATCAATAATAGTAATGAGCGTTTCATGTTGTTTTTATTTTATTATAGAAGATTTGTCTTCGTACGTCGCTTGAGGAAATCCTAATGATGGAAGTTCTTTACGACTTCCTATAATAACGGCTTCTTCCAGTTGTTCTATATAAGTCCAGCGATACTTTATCTTTTTTCTTTCACTTATATTGGTTCACATGCTTATACTTCTCCTCCAATTCCAGTATTTTCCTAAACTTCTCAATCCTCACACCTCCATCAGCCACTTCCACACTGACACCACGGGTATTCCCTCTTCCGTGCCCTCCTCATCATACGTAATCAATAGGCACTTCCAGTCCTGGTGCGCCTTGGCATACTTCACCAGTGGCGGCACCTCCCTATTGTAGGTGGTCGCATCCTTGATGCTGTAGGATACCTGTATGGCCAGCTTCTCGTCAGGTACTATGAAGTCTATCTCCTTCTCCGCGTTCAGGAAAAACACATTCTTTTTGCCAAACCGCCTGCACAGCTCCACCGCCACCATATTTTCTAGTAGCGAAGTTTCCGAGTTCATTAGGAACAGGTTCAATAAACCGTTGTCGATAAAGTAGTACTTCTTCTGCGTCTCTTTCTCCGTCAGCTTACCCACCTCGTTCTCCATGGGCAGTATCAGCCAACTGTCAGAGGCGTACTCCGCATAGTCTATCGCAGTAGGCACACTGATGGGCGACCCCGTTGCCACTATCACATTCTTCAGTCTGTTATACGACAGCGGTTGCTTCACGCTCTCTGCCATCTTCTTAATCAGGATGTTCAGCACCCTGTCGTTCTTAATGTTGTTTCGGGCACAGATGTCACCTAGGTATATCTTCTGGTACAAACTCGAAAGCATAGCCCGCTTGTTCTTAAACGACAGGATCTCTGGCAGACCGCCGTAATAGAAGTACTCATTCAGATGTCGCTTCACTTCGCTTCTCTGAATCGTGTCATACTCCCAATGCTCCCTCAGCTCCACCTGTTGCGCTGCCAGATACTCTTTGAATGAATATGGGTACGCATCATAGATAAAGAACCGTCCGCCCAACGTAGTTGCCACCTCCTTGCTCAGCATCTTTGCATTGCTGCCCGTCACATACACCCTGTATTTCGCATCAGTCAGTCTCCGCACAAACTTATCCCAGTGCGGAATGTTCTGCACCTCGTCCAAAAACACCACCGGCTTTTTACCATACAGTTCTAGATGGGCTTCCAGCAGACTGTTGAAGTCTTCCGTCTGGAATTCCGCCAGACGCTCATCCTCAAAGTCCACAAACAGAATCTCATCCCATCCTTTTCCTGCTGCCTGAAGTTGACGAACACGCTGATACAACAAGTACGATTTACCCGCATGTCTCACGCCAACTATCACATAGTTGCCGTTCTCTTCGAATTCTACGGGACGGTTCACAATCACCGCCTCATCCACCTCGCGCTGCTTGCTAATCAGACACTGCTTAATGACATCTTTACTAATACTCATGTAAATTATATTTAATAAGAATCATATTATTTTATTATGTTTGGTTTACAAATTTAGATATTTTCTATAAAACAAAATTAATAAACTCCAAATTTTTGCAACATTTTCACACTTTATTATCGTAAATTCATGTTTTTTACCTTCAAAGTGAATTATCTCCATGAAGGCCTTTTTTAGCACCGAATTGGTTTTTATAGTATTCGTATGTTCATAGTTTTTTTGACGTGGACAAAGGTATGATAATATTGCAGGATTTTTAATGAAATCTAAGGGGAACTATCAGCGGAAAGGGTGTTAGGTTGCAGATGGGAGGTAAGTAGATGGAAATGAGAGGGATTTGCGGTATATCTCTATGGTTTGCATAGAGGGGAAAAGTGCAGAAGATGTGGATTTGTGCAGAAGTTCCGTTACCAAATCGTTAGTCCATTCCTTGAATGGTAACGAAGAGGTAGAAGACGGTAACTGACGGAAGGCTATTCGGTAACTCACCTTTCTAGCGTTACGGCACTTATACTCTGTAATACAATGTTTTGCGTAGCTGAGAACGCTTCGGTAACGGGTAACTTTGCCCATAAAACAGAAGCGTATGCAAACAGACAAATTCAAGGTGTTGCTCTACCTGAAAAAGAGCGGATTGGACAAGTCGGGACAAGCTCCGATTATGGGGCGTATAACCTACGGGCGAACCATCGCCCAATTCAGTTGTAAGCTCTCGTGCAACCCGAAGTTGTGGAATGCTCGTGAGAGCAGATTGAACGGCAAGAGCCGTGAAGCAGTGGCAACGAATGGCAAGTTGGAACGCTTGCTTCTCTCGGTACAGTCGGCTTATCGATTCCTTTGTGAGCGAGGGATTGTCTTTACAGCAACAGACATCAAGGAGCAGTTCCAAGGGATATGGAGAGAGCGATGTCAATATAATATATTTCATTTTATGAGCGATTTATTATACTGTATTACAGCTGGTTGTATTTTTTTATCCTGATAATTGCATTATATTGAAAGTCTGTATTATCTTTGCGATGTGAGTTATAACTCACAGAATAGAATAAACTAAATGATTAAGTTATTATGGTGAAGAACAATTCGAAGATTACGAAAAGTCTGACATCCATTTTTGTCGGGCGTGTCAGATAGAATCCATAAGTTAGAGTATCAGTTTTCAGAAGACAATGGTTTATTGATTTTGAAAGAACTCAATACACCTAATAAAGAAGTAATGATATGGAAGCGCAGAAGATGATTATACTAAGAAAGTTTGCTCTTTTATTTTTCTGGTGTTTGTGTTACTCCTTTTCATTTAAAGGATTTGCACAGGATAACAAAAAAAGCGCAGATAAAAGTTTCTTCTTGACAACTAAACCTCAATCCTTTTTCTTTGGAGCAAATATAGGTGCGGAAGTTCCCCTATCGTCCAAAATATCTATAGGGGGAGATATAACAACCCATTGTTGGCTTGTTCCAGTAAATATATCTATAACTCCATCTATGAAATACTATCTGAAGGGAACGATTGATAAAGGATTTTATGCCAAATTCAAGGTATTAGGTGGGGTGTTCTTTTCCGAAACTCCAATAGAAAACAAACCTTATTACACAGGTGCTGGTATTGGAATAGGAGGAATACTTCCTTTGTTTAACTCTAACAAATTCTATATCTTTGCGGACGCAGGACTTCAGTTTGCCGTTCCTTTTGGGCATAGATCCCAAAGTCACGTTAAAGATGGGAGTTGGGGAATGACTTACTATACACTATTAAGTCCAGCTTCAATTCCAGATTTATCCATAGGAGTAGCACTAAAGTTCTGATTTGTAAAAGACAAAACGATCTTATCTAGTAAGATTGTTTTTTAGATAGAAAGGCTAAAAAGAAGGGTGAGGAGTATTCCTCGCCCTTCCGCATTAAAAATAAAAGATATGGCAAGAAGAAGAACGGCAAAAGAAATTGAAAATGATATATTCAAAGTAGTATCCAATATTGTTCTGAGGGATGGCTTGTCGGCTGTATCTATCAAACAAGTGGCAAAGGAGTCCAGAACAGATGTCTCCGTTTTAACAAGACGCTTTACTGATGATAATGGATTGATAAAAGCATATACGAGCAAATTTGATTACTTTATCAACGATGTCCTTTGTAGTATTGATATGAGTTCATGCAGTGTTATTGAGTATTTCCATAGGATGGCAACGAACCTTGTTACTAACCTGTATCAAAATAAGGAGATGCAAGAAGTAATGCTTTGGGAACTCAGGGTTAATAACAAGCTGACTCGTAAAAGTGCAAGAAGTAGGGAAAATACACTACAAGAAATAATGCCCAATATCTCTTCCAAAATACGTTTGGATATGGGAGTGGATCCGCGAGCCTTATTAGCTGTTTTAGTCGGAGGACTATACTATCTTATACTGAGAGGTAATCGATCAACATTCTGTGGGATAGAATGGAATTCAAAAAGGAAGAGAACTTCTGATAAACTCTCTCACAGATATAATAGAGAAATTCTTAGTAAAAGAATGATGGGAATAATACGGCATCTCTTCCCATCTAGTAATTTCAAGAATTAGTCGTGGTCTATTAACCTTCACCTATGACCATAACTTTTTGAATTCATAGAATGATAGTTTTCTTGTAGTAGTCTGTTGATGTCTGAGAGGCGATAGAGGATTTTCCCTGCGATTTGGGTGTAGGGGATAATGCCCTTGTCCCGATAATCCTGCAAGGTGCGAGGACTGATGAAAAGCCGTTCGCAGACCTCTCGCCCCGTGAGGTAGATTTCTCCCCCGAACAGCGGGCGATGCGTTTGGGCAATCTCCCGAAGGCGTTTGCTCACTTCTTTGATGCCTGAGATGAGTTGTTTCATCTCGGGCGTTTCTTTATTTACGATTTCGTGTTCCATAGTCATTGTATTTTTCGGTTCGACTTTTTGAGGAGTGCTTCCACATCCTCACGTTTGTAATAGCACTTATGCCCGATTTGGATAAAGGGCAGCACGGAGGTGTCCCGATAGTGCTGGAGCGTTCGCTTGCTGATGTTCAGTATTCGGCACACATCCCCGTTGTGCAACAGGTCGGGGAATTCAGGCTTCGTTCCGAAATGTTCTCTCACACAAAGAGCTAGCTCTTCGATGCTCTTTTTCAGTTCCTCCCTCGTGAACGGGAGGGACCCGCGCTTAAGCGTGGGAGGGATAGCACCGACAGGTGCGTACCGGTCCGAAGTCCCTCGACCGCAGGCCCTAAAAGTGATTGTCTACTACAAAGTCAGAAAAACACAAAGACCCCAAATCGCCAACTCAGCGGTCTGGGGACTTTATATCTTAAAATCAAAGTGTCAAAGACGGGAAGGTATAAGTTTTATTGAAATTTGCCAAATTTATAGGCAAACATCTAATACACAAGCAGACCGATGACTCCGGAGGCGAGAAGAAGTGCGATGGGCCCGACTTTTTTGGTGTAGGCGAGTAAGAATGATGCCGCGAACATCGTCCAGGCTTTCCAGTCAGGGAAATTCTCGGAGATAATGCTGATGTCCAGAGAGTTCCACCCGAAATTTATTCTGAGTATGAGAATGAGCGCGGCGGCCCCTATCATGCCTGCCACCACCGGTTTCAACCCCGTCATGACAGAGACGAACACCGGGTGGTCGTGGAATCGGTTGAATACTTTTATGATAGCGAAGAACAGTATGAATGACGGCAGCACCAGGGCCAGCGTGGTGGATGCGGAGCCGAGAACGGCCAAAAGGTTGCCGTATCCGGCATCGTGCATTACCTGATAGCCGACGTAGGTGGCACAGTTGATGCCGATTGGCCCGGGGGTGGACTGGGAAATGGCCACGATATCAGTAAACGCTTGCTCGGTTATCCATGCATGATTATGCACAACCTCGGCCTGGATGAGCGACAGCATCGCACCTCCGCCACCGAAATTGAAGAGGCCGATTATGAAGAAAGTTGCAAACAACTGCCAAAGCAAAAGACCCATCATTTCCTCCTTTTGCTTAATATGGCAATTCCCGACGCCACAAAGATGGTTACGAGAATAATCCATATGGGTGATACTTTCATGAATGCCACGGCGAAAAGAGTGACTGCGGCAATCAGCCATGCCCACCATGTCTTGCATCCTGATTTGGCCATATTGGCTGCGGGTACGAGAATAAGGGCTACAGCTACGGGCCTTACGCCCTGGAATATGCTCGCTATTACCTTGTTGTCTTTGAAAGAAGTGAATGCCATGGCGATGGCGAGTATGATCACAAATGACGGAAGTACGGCTCCGACAGAAGCCACGATGCTGCCCTTTAGACCGGCGAGTCTGTAACCGCTGTATATGGCCATGTTCACGGCAAGAAGTCCCGGTGCGCTTTGTGCCAGAACCACAATATCCTGAAGATCTTCCTCGGATATCCATTCCCTTTTGGTGAGTTCTTTCTCTATCAGGGGAATCATTGCGTAGCCTCCGCCGATAGTGAACGCTCCCATCTTGAAGAAAATCAAAAATAGCTGTGTGAGGCTTACGCTCTTGTCCATAACATCCTTATAACCGGTCTCCTGAGCCACAATTACAGATTGTAGTACTTTGACAATATCCAATAGAACAGCCTTCGCGGGAGAATTGCCTTGGCCACGACCGAAAGTTTCTGAAGAGGTGAGGCAATTATATAGCTGTAGTGCGGAGATTTCTTGCGGATTATTCTGGACACCTTGTCTGCCAGAAACTCCGGTTTCAGTCCCGTCATCTCATCTTTTTCGATGCCCTTTAGGGAACGTTCATAAGACGGGTATGCCATAGCGGCCCCGGAGCCGGCCACGCATTTGCGCTGGGCTGTAAAGTTGGTGGAAAAGTCACCCGGCTCTATCACCACCACCTTGATTCCGAACTCCTTCACTTCCAGCCTCAGGGCCTCGCAATACCCTTCGATAGCGTATTTTGATGCAGAGTACAGGCCCTGGTAAGGCAATCCGATGAGTCCGCCTATCGAGCTGAAACAGATTATTTTGCCATGTTTCTGCCTGCGCATCTGAGGCAGGACGAAGTGCAGAAACCTTACCATTCCCATCCAGTTGACGTCCATTTGGCGGGACGCATCTTCGAGGCTGCTGAATTCGAGCGGCCCCCCGATACCCATGCCGGCATTGTTGATGAAGACGTCAATGCGTCCTTCCGTGTCTATGACCTGTCGGACTGCGGCTTCGACCTGAGCGTCGTCTGTAACTTCCGCAGTGATATAAGTAACTCCCGGGATATGTTCCACCTCTTTTCTGTGTGTACCATACACCTTGTGTCCTTCAGAGGACAGTTTCGCGGCCATGGCCTTGCCGAAGCCCGAAGTTATGCCGGTTATGAGAATGACCATGCTATGCTATTACCTCCAGTTCTTTGAAAATGTCTGTAAGTTTCTCCACGGCCTCGTCCACCTGCTCACAGGTGTGGGTGGCCATAAGTGCAAATCTTATGAGTACGTCTTTTTCCGGTACCGCCGGTGCGATTACCGGAGTGATGAATACTCCTTTTTCGTATGCCAGACGCACGATTTTCATCGCTTTTATGGTATCTCTTACAAAGAGCGGGATGATAGGGGACTGTGTGTGTCCGGTGTCGAATCCTCTCTCTTTGAATGCTTTCTGTGCATGAAGCGTGACTTTCCACAGATTCTCTCTGCGCTCCGGCTCTTCGAGCATTATATCCAAAGCTTTTGATGCGGCTGCTACTGCGGCAGGTGTCATGGAAGCGCTGAAAATAAGGCTTCTTGAGTTGTGCTTGAGGTAATTTATGACGGTATCGTCTCCGGCAATGAAGCCTCCCAGAGAGCCGAAACTCTTGGAGAACGTGCCCATAATGAGATCCACCTTGTCGGTGAGGCCGAAGTGACTGGCGGTCCCGGAGCCGTTTTTGCCTATGACGCCCAGACCGTGCGCGTCATCTATCATAAGGGATGCATTGTACTTTTCGCACAGCTCCACCATTTTTGGGACAGGAGCAATGTCTCCTTCCATAGAATAAACTCCATCCACGACAATCAGCTTGGGTGCATCGGACGGAACCAGCTTGAGTTTGGATTCCAGGGCATCCATGTCATTGTGTGCGAATTTGCGAATCTCGGCAAATCCCAGCCTGCTTCCGTCTATTATGCAGGCATGGTCAAGGGCGTCGAGGAATGTGTATCCTCCTCTGAACCCAAGGCAACTTACGACACCGAGGTTTACCTGAAATCCGGTGCTGTATGTCACTGCTGCATCTTTGCCTACAAATTTTGCAAGTTTGGCTTCGAGCTCTTCATGGATGTCAAGAGTTCCGTTCAGGAAACGGCTGCCTGAACAGCTTGTCCCGTATTTTCTGATTGCTGCGACGGCTGCTTCTTTGAGCCGTGGGTCGTCTGAAAGTCCGAGATAGGAATTTGACCCGAACATAAGGACTTTTGACCCGTCAGCCATGGTGACCACAGGATCCTGACCTGAAGCTATAGGTCTGTAATAGGGATAAACTCCCATAGCCTTAACTTCTTGAGGAAGTGTGTACTGGCTGCAAATTTCGTTTAAGATTCCACTCATCACGAAAAGGTTTTTTGGTTTATGTACAAGTCGCAAATATATAAAAAATCTTATAAATGCTCCGAGATGACATAGGCGGTGCTCCATGCGGCCTGAAGGTTGAATCCGCCGGTTACGGCGTCTATGTCCAGAACTTCTCCTGCAAAATGCAGCCCGGGGTATCTCTTGCTTTCCAGAGTGGCCGGATTCACTTCGCTCAGGGCCACACCGCCGCATGTGACGAATTCTTCCTTAAATGCCGCGCGCCCTGTAATGGCCTCTTCGTCGGCGGTAATCGTGGATATGAGTTTGTTGAGGGGCTTGCCGCCGAGATCTTGCCATCTTGATTCTGTTTTGATGCCGGCTTTTCCGCACAGATGAGCCCAAAGCCTTGATGTCAGGTGCGATAGTCCGATGCTGCTTATATGCTTGCGGGGGTTGTCTTTTGCAATGCGGCCCAATTCTTCCCGGATCCGCTCTTCTCCGGTTCCTCCCCAATTGATTGTCAGGGGTGCCTTGTATTGGTGCTCGTACAGGTAGCGGGCTGCATGTGAGGACAGTTTCAGCGCTGCCGGTCCGCTTAGCCCCCAGTCCGTAACGAGAAGAGTACCTTCAGAGCAGAATTTGCTTCCTGGGATGTTGAGCCTGACATTTGGAACGACCGTACCCATAAGTGTCTTCAGGTCTTCATTCTGAATTCTGAACGTGAAAAGTGAAGGGACTGTGTTCGTTATCTCGATGTCTTCAGGCAGCAGTTTTCTCAAAAAGTCGGAATTGCTTCCTCCTATACACAGGATCACTTTGTCGAAGGTGAGATCGGCCCCATCCTGGAGTATGACCCGGAACGCGCCTTCTTCCGGAACAATGCCGGTCACGCGCATTCCGCATTTGCACTGCACCCCCTCTTCTCTCATCAGCGTGCGCAGGCAATTTACGATCTGCATCGCGTCCTGCGAGCATGGGAACACACATCCGTCCTCCTGCGCCGTGAAACGGATGCCTTCTTTGCCAAACCATGCCAGAAGGTCGTCCTGAGAGAATTCTTTCAGGAGACGTTTCATCAGAGAACCGCCTCTTGGATAGACTTCCTTTATGCTGCGCACGTGTTCGAAGGTGTTGGTGATGTTGCATCTTCCGCCGCCGGTAAGAGATAGCTTTGCCATCGGCGCGGCTCCGGCTTCCAGAACCGTCACGCTCCAGTCCGGATGTCTGCGTTTGACGGATACTGCACAGAAACAGCCGGCAGCCCCGGCTCCAAGTATGGCTACGGACCTCATAAGCAATGTCTTTTTATGGCGCAAAAATACGCAAAATCGCAAAAAAATGCGTATGTTTGTTATTTGGAAAAAAACATTGCATTATATATGTACAGAACCAATACTTGTGGAGAGCTCAGGCTCTCGGACAAAGGGAAGAAAGTAACCCTTGCGGGATGGGTGCAGAAATCTCGCAAACTTGGCGGAATGACATTTATCGACCTGCGTGATCGCTATGGTATAACACAGCTTGTAGTTGAAAGCGATGCGGAGTCGGACCTTGTCGCCGTGGCCGCGTCTCTCGGACGTGAATATGTGATTCAGGCCACTGGAGAAGTGGTGGAGCGTTCTAGCAAAAATGTTAAGATTCCAACCGGTGAGATAGAGATCAAACTTGAGCACATCAACATACTTAACAAGTCTGTTACACCTCCGTTCACAATCGAGGAAGACAGTGACGGTGGTGAGGATCTCCGGGCAAAGTACCGCTACCTCGATCTTCGCAGGCCGCCTCTTCAGAGGGCGCTCGCCTTGCGTCACCGTTTGGCACAGGAGATTCGTACCTATTTGGATTCCAAGGGATTTATGGAGATTGAAACTCCGTATCTTATAAAGTCCACTCCTGAAGGAGCCCGTGATTTCGTGGTGCCTTCCCGTATGAATCCGGGTACGTTCTATGCTCTTCCTCAGTCTCCTCAGACATTCAAGCAGTTGCTGATGGTGTCAGGGTATGACAGATACTTCCAGATAGTGAGGTGCTTTCGTGATGAGGATCTTCGGGCCGATCGTCAGCCGGAGTTTACCCAGATCGACTGCGAGATGAGCTTTGTGGAGCAGGAAGACGTGCTGGAAACTTTCGAGGGAATGATGCGTCAGATGTTCAAAAATGCGCTTGGCGTGGATATCCCTAATCCTCTTCCGAGGATGAGATGGTACGATGCTATGGATAAGTATGGCTCGGACAAGCCGGATATCCGTTTCGGAATGGAAATCAACGATATCAGTTCCGTTGTGAAGGGGTGTGGATTCAGCGTATTTGACGGTTCCGAGTATGTGGGTGCCATTTGTGTCAAAGGATGCGCAGAGTACACGCGCAAGCAATTGGATGAACTCACCGAATGGGTTAAACGTCCGCAGGTGGGAGCCAAGGGGCTTGTATATGTCAAATTCAACGCGGACGGCAGCATAAAGTCAAGTGTGGACAAGTTCTTCTCGCCGGAGAAACTTTCTGAGGTGGGGGCTGCATGTGGCGCCGAAAAGGGAGATTTGCTCCTTGTTCTTTGTGGACCTAAGCGCAAGACACAGACTCAGCTCGGCGTGCTTCGTATAGAACTTGGCAACCGTTTAGGATATCGTGATCCTCATGTATTCGCCCCATTGTGGATTGTGGATTTCCCTCTTCTCGAATGGAGCGAGGAGGACCAGAGATTCTATGCCATGCACCATCCTTTCACGGCTCCTAAGCCGGAGCACGAAAAGTGGTTCTATTCAGATAAGAAGGAGGATTTGGAGAGAGTTTGTGCCAACGCATACGATTTTGTGCTGAATGGAACGGAACTTGGCGGAGGATCGATACGTATTCACGATGCCTCCATGCAGAGCCGTATGTTCGAAGTGCTCGGCATCAGCAAGGAAGACGCGGAATATAAGTTTGGCTTCATTATCAATGCGTTCAAGTTCGGTGCGCCTCCTCACGGAGGATTGGCATTCGGCTTTGACCGTGTATGCGCGCTTTTCGGAGGGCAGGAAACCATCAGGGATTATATAGCATTCCCGAAGAACAATCAGGGACGGGACGTGATGATAGATTCTCCTTCCAAGATTGACGATTCGCAGATGCAGGAACTTTTCCTTGCTTCCACATACGAAGAGAAATAGACAGGAAGAGCAGTGAGAATCAAACTGAAATATGACTTGAGTTCGCAGAACACTTTCCGGATGAAGGTGTCCTGCGAGTGTTTTGTGGAGTATGAGAACGTCAAAGAGCTTGAGGGCCTTAACTTTGACAAGTTGCCCAAGCCTCTGCTTCACATTGGAGAAGGCAGCAATTTGCTTTTTACCCGGGATTTCCCAGGCACGGTGTTGCACTCCAACATAGAATTCATCAAGTATGTGGATGTTGGATTCGACGAGGTTCCGGTCATGGTGGGAGCCGGTGTGAGCTTTGATAATTTCGTGGAGGAGACATGCCGTCATGGGCTATGGGGTGCTGAGAATTTGTCCCTGATTCCGGGTGAAGTCGGAGCTGCGGCCGTGCAGAATATCGGAGCATACGGTGTGGAGGTGAAGGATATCATTTCGGGGGTTGTGTGCTTTGATTTGAAAGAGCGGAGGAAAGTGAGATTTACGGCAGCGGAGTGCAGGTACGGGTACAGAAGCTCAATGTTCAAGGAAGAGGAGAACAAGGGCCGGTATATCGTTACCAGCGTACTTTTCAGGCTCAGCCGCAAACCTGTACCCAGAACGGAATACAAGGGAGTCCTGGAGGCTCTTGCAGGAAACGAGCCGTCGAGCCCTATGGATGTGCGTGAGGCTATAATCAAGCTCAGAAGAAAGAAGCTTCCGGATCCTGCTGAAATTGGCAGCGCCGGCAGTTTTTTCAAGAATCCGGTAGTGAGTGCAGAGCAGTTTGCCGCCATTTCTCCGGACGGAAGCGCTCCGCATTATGTGCTCCCGGACGGCAGTGTTAAAATTCCTGCTGCCTGGATGATAGAGAGTTGTGGCCTCAAGGGTGAATCCGAGGGCGGCGCTCAAATATATGAGAACCAGCCGCTTGTGATAGTTAATGCAACCGGGAAGGCTACTTCTGAGGATGTGCTTTCTCTGGAAAGAAAGATTATTGATACGGTGAAGTCCCGCTTCGGAGTGGAACTTCATCCTGAAGTGGAACATGTTTGAGAATAGTATATGAGTTCATTTGTGATAGAAGGCGGACATCGTCTGAGCGGTGAAATACAGCCTCAGGGAGCCAAGAATGAGGCTTTGGAGGTGATAAGTGCCGTTCTGCTTACCGCTGAGCCTGTCACGATCTCCAATATTCCTGAAATACTGGACGTAAAGAATCTCATTGCCTTGCTTGAAAGCATGGGGGTCGCAGTGCAGCGACTCGAGAAAGGGAAGTACCGTTTCACGGCCGGTCATGTGAATGAGTTTTACATACGCAGTCAGGAATTTGTACGGAGTTGTGCCAGACTAAGAGGCTCTGTAATGGTTGTCGGACCTCTGTTGACCCGTTTCGGACAAGCTTATTTCCCGAAGCCGGGCGGAGACAAGATCGGCCGCCGCCGTGTGGATACGCACATTGACGGCTTTATGAAGCTCGGGGCCAAGTGCGCGTATGATACGGACAAGCATGCTTACAGTCTTTCTTCCGGCAGAAGCATGCGCGGATGCTATATGCTTCTTGATGAAGCCTCGGTTACGGGAACGGCAAACATCGTGATGGCCGCGACTCTCACGCAGGGCGTTACGACCATATACAACGCGGCTTGTGAGCCGTATATACAGCAGCTTTGCAAGATGCTGGTATCCATGGGTGCGGATATAAAGGGGATAGGGTCCAATCTGCTTACCATCACCGGAGTGGAAAGTCTTCATGGGACGGAGCATACGGTGCTTCCGGATATGATTGAAGTCGGGTCATTTATCGGCATGGCTGCCATTACGCAGAGTGAGCTCACCATTAAAAACGTCTCTTGGGACAATCTTGGCATCATACCGGAGAGTTTTTGCCGTCTTGGAGTCAAGCTTGAGCAGAGAGGAGATGACATATACGTTCCTTCCCAGGACAGTTACGAGATAGAATCCTTTATCGACGGATCTATAATGACATTGGCGGATGCTCCATGGCCGGGTCTGACTCCGGACCTTCTGAGTGTGATGCTTGTGGTGGCCACGCAATGTAAGGGCAGTGTGCTGATACATCAGAAGATGTTCGAGAGCAGGCTCTTCTTCGTGGACAAGCTCATAGACATGGGTGCGCAGATTATCCTGTGCGATCCTCATCGTGCCGTGATTATAGGTCATGACCATAAGATGTCGCTGCGTGCAGGCAAAATGACTTCTCCGGACATTCGTGCCGGTATCGCGATGCTCCTGGCCGCAATGTCCGCCAAGGGTACTTCCATTATTGACAACATAGAGCAGATAGATCGCGGATATGAAGATATCGAGTCCCGGCTCAATGCTCTGGGAGCCAATATTCAGAGGCAATGATACAGGTTTTGAAATTCGGCGGCAGTTCGGTCGCCAACGCCACAAGAATCTCCGGAGTGCTGGATATTGTCTCCGGGGCCTTGCTCAAAGGGCGTGTCGTATTGGTGTGCTCTGCTGTAAGCGGGGCTACGGATGCTCTTATGGAAATAGGCAAATGTAATGACGAGAGCCTCCGGAACTCGTTGATAGACAATCTTCACGAGAGGCATCGCGCTATAGTACGCAGGCTGTTTACCGGATCGGAACGGCAGAAGATGCTGTCTGATGTGGAGGCCGTCATTGAAGAGTTGCGTTCAGCCCGAAGGGAAGACTGTGTGTGTTACGGCGAAATCCTGTCCACTAAAATAATAGCTTTCAAGTGTCTGTGCGATGGTGTGGCCGCCCGATGGTGCGATTCCCGAAAACTGATCAGATGCATTGGCGGGGAGGTGTCTCGGGGATTGAGCTACTCCGCCATCAAATCTGAAATTGATGCTTTCCCGGATGTGAAGTTGTTTGTCGCCCCTGGATTCATAGCCTCTGATATTGACGGTGGGATGACAACGCTCGGACGGGGCGGTTCCGATTACAGTGCGGCTCTGTTTGCTGCGGCTCTTTCCGCTGACAGCCTTGAAATCTGGACGGATGTTCCCGGTATCATGACGGCCAATCCTAAAGTTGTGTCAGCAGCGCAGACAATCGACAACCTGTCATACTCCGCTGCTTTGAGTCTTGCATCTGCCGGAGCTAAAGTGCTTTATGCCCCGACGGTAAATCCGGCGATGGAAGCCGGGATAGCCATAAACATACGCAACACGTTTGATCCGCAGCATCCGGGAACCGTGATTAGCGACAAGACTCCTTCTCTCAAGGAGAAATGGTGTGGTGTGACGAGTCTGGATACGGAAGGCGACGTGTCGGTGCTGTGTCTTGTCGGAGAGTCCGTGTCAAGCAGGCGTTCCGCTTCAGGAAGGATAGTCTCCGCGTTGGAGGAAGCCGGCATAAAGTCTCTTGGTGAGGTTACGGGTGAGGGTCCGGTGTTTTATGTGAAGGTCAGGACCATGGTTGTGCGAGAGGCCGTTTCCGCTGTGCATCGGGAGTTCTTCGAGTCCAGGGCCATCAGTGTGATAAATGTCTTTATCGCCGGTTATGGTGCTGTGGGTAAGGAACTTGCTTCCATGATTGAACGTAGTGCCGGCAGGGTTGCCGAACGTCTGGGAAAGACTATAAGAATCGTAGGCGTCGCTAACAGCAGGCGCTTTGTGATAGACATGAGGGGAATCCCGTCCTCGGATATCGGTCTTAGGCTCGCGGAAGGGGAAGATGCGGCATCGGATGCATATATTGATGCAGTCTGCTCTGTCTCTCCGCGAAGAGCGATATTCGTGGACTGTACGGATGACGAAAGGTTATACCTGAAATACGATCAGTTGTTGAGGGCCGGCTTGAATATAGTTACTTCCAATCGCCGTTCTTTGGCCGTTCCGTATGTGCAGTATGCTGCTCTTAAGTCTTCTGCGCGTGAAAACGGTGCGTTCTTCCGATATGACACCACTGTCGGCAATTCGATGCCTGTGCTTGAGTCTATAGCCGGAGGCGCCAATTGCAGTGACAGCATAGAATCCATAGAAGCCGTGATTTCGTGTACGATGAACTATATCATCACGGGATACGACGGGCGTCGAAGCGACAGTTTCGCCACTATTTTACGCAGGGCGCAGGACGACGGACTTACGGAAAAAGATCCCCGTGTTGACCTTGGTGGCAGAGACGTGCTTCGCAAACTGCTTATCCTTGCCAGAGAGGCATCCATTCCTTTGGAAGAGAGTGATGTGGAGATAGAGCCAATGCTCGGCAGGGAATTTTTTGACTGTGACGTGGATGAGTTCTATCGCTTGCTTTCGGAGAGAGAACCGGTATTTGAACATAAGGAAGAGGAGCTTGACGCAATGGGCAAACGACAGCGTTTTGTCGCGTCCCTGCGTAAGGATCCTTCGGCGCGGCTTGGTTATAGGGCTGAGATTAAAATGCGTCTTGTGGATGCCGAGAGTCCTTTCTATCATATCAGCGGCACTGAAAATGTAATCGTCATACGCAGTGAGTATTCGGCTCCGCTTGTAATAAAAGGTGCCGGAGAGGGGACAAGGCTTGCGGCCATAGGTATAATTCGAGATATTCTCCTTTAGTATGGAACAGTTTCTGAAAATGCTTTCATTCGATTCCACTTCCGGCAGGGAGCGGGATTTTGCTCTGTGGCTCGCTTCGGAGTTGCAGGCGGATTCCGTACGTATCGATGAAGTGGGTGACGGAAGCTTGAATCTGCTGCTGAGCTGGGGCGTACCGAAGGTGGTTTTCTGTACTCACATCGATACGGTGCCGCCGTATATCGCGCCCTCTGTCAGTGGCAAAGAAATACGCGGAAGGGGAAGCTGTGATGCCAAAGGTCAGATTTATTCGATGTATCGTGCCTGTCGGAGTCTTGCCGATATGGGGCGTACGGGATTCGCTCTGCTGCTTCTGAGCGGAGAGGAGACCGGCTCTTTCGGTGCCAAGGCGTTTGCCAAAACTGATTTCAGGGCTCCATATCTCGTGGTGGGGGAGCCTACGGACAATTGCATGGTATCGGCTTCCAAGGGGACCAAGTCATTTGATTTGAGTTTTGTGGGGGAGGCGTTCCATTCAGGCTATCCGCAGTATGGGCGCAGTGCTGTGGACATGTTTGTGGAGTTTATGAATTCGCTTCGCTCTGAAGGGTTCCCAAAAGATGAACTTCTTGGCGACACGACTTGGAATATAGGTCTTCTGCACAGTGACAATCCACAGAATATTCTTAGCCCAAGGCTTGACTGCCGATTGTATTTCAGGACGACGTTCGCTTCGGATGCGGCAGTGAGCGATTATATGCTGCGCTGTGCATCAGACTGTCTGAAGGTAAGCGCAAGGGGAGGAGACAGCCCTCTGAGGTACCACACTATCCCCGGAATTCCTTCCAAGACCGTATCGTTCGGAAGTGATGCGCCGCATCTTACCAACTTCGAGCATAAGATGATATGCGGTCCGGGATCCATCACGGTGGCTCACCGGGACGATGAATATATAATGACCGATGATATTGACAAGGCCGTAAAACAATATATTGCGATATATGAAAGTTGTAATTAGCGGATATGGGAAAATGGGACACATGGTGGAGTCGTCTCTTTTGAAACATGGGATCGAACTTGCCTGTGCCACTGAAGATGTCTGTGCCGTTCCGGATGCACTTGCTGCTGACTGCGTGTGCATAGATTTCACCACACCGGAAGCATTCCGGCAGAACTATCCTGTGCTTGCACGCAAATTCAAGGCGGTGGTCGTGGGAACTACCGGATGGTATGATATAAAGGCAGAGGTTTTTGACGCTTTTCGCGAGGCTGGGACCACGCTTGTATGGGCGTCCAATTTCTCTATAGGAGTGAATGCCCTTTTTGCGGCGGTCCAGCGTGCTTCGGACGTGCTGAAGAACCACGGGTATGTTCCTAAAGTGGACGAGACACATCACATCCATAAGCTTGATGCGCCAAGCGGTACGGCTAAGAGCCTGGGGGATATCGTGGAGAGGCATCTTGGACAAACCCCCGAGATAGAATCCCACCGTGTAGGCGAGGTTCCGGGGATACATACCGTGAGCTTCCTTTCGGATGTGGATAAACTGACATTTACCCATGAGGCGTTTTCCAGAGAAGGATTTGCTGAAGGTGCGGTCTATGCCGCAACGCTTGCAGACAGTATGAACGGCGTGCATGAATTTAAAGATTTGATATTATGAGCAGACTTTTTCTTAAAGGGTGCGGTACGGCACTTCTGACTCCGTTCAAAGGGACGGAAGTTGACTATGACGCATACAGAAAATGTGTGCTTCGTCAAGTGGATGCCGGGGTGCATTTCCTCGTTCCTTTGGCGACAACCGGCGAAACTCCGACCCTTAGCCGGGAGGAGAAGAAGCGTCTGCTTGAAATCACAAGAGAGTGTTCCGGCGGCCTTCCTCTTGTCGTGGGATGCGGTTCCAATTCACTTGCAGCGACACTTGAAAACATCTCTCTCGTGGAGAAGGATGCGGATGCCCTGCTTGTGGTGGTGCCGTTTTATAACAAGCCGACACAGGAAGGGCAGTACCAATATTTCAAGGCGGTGAGTGAAGCTACGGACCTTCCGATAGTCATGTACAATGTACCTGGACGTACCGGAGTTAACATGAGCGCAGAGACATGTTTGCGCCTGGCGAAGGATTGTCCGAATATAATCGCCACCAAAGAGGCATCCGGCAATTATTCTCAGGTCAGTGACATACTGCGTTCTGCTCCGGAAGGGTTTTCCGTCTTGAGCGGAGACGACGATATGACGTTTGCCTTTATGGCCACAGGGGCACAAGGGGTGATCAGTGTGGCTTCCAACATAGCTCCTGCTGAAGTTTCGGGACTGGTTGCTTCCATGCTTTCCGGAGATATCGATTCCGCACGAGCCCTTCATCACTGTTTGTCTCCCCTTTTTAAGGCTTGCTTCGTGGAGTCCAACCCTATTCCTGCCAAAGCCGCAATGGCGGCTCTCGGGCTTATGAATGAAGATGTAAGGCTGCCTTTAGTCAAGGCTTCCGATTCCACCAAAAAGCTTATGTCACAAATACTTGCAACATTATGGAAGTAACATTGGAAAGATTTGAAGAGCTTATCTCCGATCTTGAAAAAGGAAATGTCAGGGTCGCCGAGAAGAAAAACGGCGTCTGGGTTGTAAATAAATGGGTCAAGGAAGTCATATTGGCTGGATTTCGTCTCGGGGCCGTGCAGGATATGAGTCAGGGACAATTCTCCTTTTTTGACAAGAGCACTTTCCCTGTCCGCACATTCAGCAGTGAGGACGGAGTGAGAATTGTGCCCGGCGGCACCAGCATCCGCAGGGGTGCGTACGTATCCAAAGGTGCCATTGTGATGCCACCTTCTTACATCAATGTGGGTGCCTTCGTGGATGAGGGTACAATGGTGGACAGTCATGTGACAATAGGCTCGTGTGCCCAGGTGGGAAAGCATATTCACATTTCTGCGGCCACCCAGATTGGCGGCGTGCTTGAACCTGCCGGAGCAATGCCTACCATTATTGAGGACGGTGCGTTTGTGGGCGGGAACTGCGGAATTTATGAAGGGACCATAGTTCAGGAGAATGCGGTCATAGCTTCCGGTGTGATAATTACCAGCTCAACTGCCATTTTTGACGCGACAACCGGGGATTTCGTCCCTCGTAATGCTGACGGTCGTGTGGTTGTCCCTCGCGGGGCTGTGGTCGTGTCCGGAAGCCGTCCGGTTCGCAGAGGCGTGGCGGCAGGCTCCGGAGTGTCTCTATATTGTCCGGTGATTGTAAAGTATCGTGACGAGAAGACTTCCGGTTCGGTGGTGCTTGAAGACATGTTGAGATAACGGGATGGCGGTATTATATAAATACTCCGGTGCCGGCAATGATTTTGTCGTTCTGGACGGGCGCTCGGAAGATGTCGGACATTATCGTGAGGCCGGAGTCATTCGCTCATTGTGCAGTCGTAAAGACGGCTTTCAGGCAGCGGACGGGCGCATCGGAGCGGACGGACTGATGATTCTTTCCGGTGCTGACGGGTATGATTTCAGCATGGAGTTCTATAATCCTGACGGGTCTTCCGGGATGATGTGCGGAAACGGTGGACGGTGTATCGTGGCGTTTTCTTCTTTTCTGGGGCTTGTGCCTGCAGACGGGAAAGTGTTCCGCTTTGTTGCCGCAGACGGAGAACATACTGGGGAGATAGTCTCATCTGAGGGGGATGTTGCGACGGTGAGGCTCGGTATGATTGATTGCTCGGAGTATCATTCTGTGCTTGACGGATGGTTTTTGAATACGGGGACACGGCATTTTGTGAAATTTGTGGATGATGTCGAATCGCTTGATATCGAATCGGAGGGGAAACGTTACAGGTGGGACGAAATATTCGCTCCCCTGGGGGTCAATGCCAATTTTGTCCAAAGGCTTGCGGACGGCTCTTTAAAAGTGCGCACTTTTGAAAAAGGCGTGGAGGCGGAGACTCTTGCCTGCGGTACGGGGCTTACGGCCTGTGCCATCGCATCCTGGCTTGATTCGCATGAAGGCTCCCGTGAAACGGCAGCTTCTTCATGTGGAAGTGTCCGTGTTGCCTTGCATGCGCGTATTGCCGATCTTAAGGTGGATTTCAAAGCACCCGAACGCGCAGACGCTGCATTCAAGGAGGTTTTTCTTACCGGCCCTGCCGAACTTGTACGGTGATTGTACGAATTGAATATTCTTGTTATATTTGTCTTGTTTTCCAACAAGTAGTGTATTTTTAATTCTTATTATGATTTCAAAAAGAATCTCTCGTTTTTGGGGAGTGCTTTTGTGCGCAGTCATGTGCATGATTCCTGTGTCCTGCGACAAACAAGGTAACAATCCTGGTCCGGAGCCGGCAAAAGTTGTGGAACTGCACAAGTTTCAGGACGGCATCTATTTCGGCAACTTCTGGAAAGAAGGTTTCGCCGATTATTATTTTATCGTGTCGTCCGGTGAGATAGGGTACATAGGGGATCAGGATTATCTGGTGCCTATGAACGAGGGTGAGTACATAATGTACTTTGATATTTGGGGCGACATATCCTCGGATCATACCAATCCTGTGGTGCCGGAAGGAGTTTATACTTTGAGCGAGAAACGGGCCAACCATACATTCAACCCGACTCTTACTTTTGCCACGGTGACTACCGAGAAAGACGGAGACCGTGTGCGTATTCAGAATGTACTTTTCGAGGACGGTACCATCACTGTGGCACATTGTGCGAAAGGGTATCGCGTGACGGCCGATGTGGTGACTGCGGAAGGCGCTGAAATGCAGTTTATATATGAGGGAGAGATTGTTCTTGCCGATAAAAGCGGAGAGGGGGATGAGATTGACAATTCTCACATCAATGCCAACCTTGATCTTAAGGTCAAGCGTGTGACAAAAGAACTTTACAATTCAGAGGATAGTTTTGACAATTATATAATCCGCTGCTTTGATACCGAAAAGACCTCCGGAGAGGGCCTGTATCCATTCGGTCCTGGACATAAGGTACAGATTGACCTCTATGTGGCGAAGGGGTCTGACCTTACGGGAACTTACAAGATAGGTACAAGGCTTGAATATAATCCAGGGACTTTCTATCCCGGCGTATGGTTCGGCGGACAGGCATTGGGAACATTCTGTATGCAGACCGACAGAAATTACAAGTCCCGTTTCTGCACTATTTCTGACGGAGAGGTGACAATAGGCAAGAACTCTGACGGAACATATTCCATAGTATGCGATTTGACCGATTCTGACGGATATTCCATAAAAGCCTCATGGACAGGTAATATGGAAGAGCGTTCAAAAGAAAAAGAGCCGGAGACTTCCCTTACGGAGGATGTCGATATGGTGCCCCTGCAGTGCTCCGCAGCGAACTATTATGGAGATTTCATGAACAACGGCACTATCAATTACGGCATCGTGCTCGCCAGCGAACTCGAACTTCTCAACATTGACTTTATCGCCGGACTTGGCAATGCTTCCGCCCTGCCTGCCGGTACATATAAGGTTTCTTCTAACGGAGAACCTTGGACGGTGACCGTAGGTAAAATCGGGATTTCAGATGCGGAACCTTCCTGCTATATCCGCTATCAGCAAAGCGGCAATGATTTCTATCCGCAGAGTCTTGCTCCGATAGCAGGCGGTACGATGACCATTTCCTGCGAGGGAGAAGAATATACGATAGAGTTTGATTTTGAGGATGATTTCAATCTCAATGACAAAACTCTTGCTCCTCACCATATCAGAGGTTCATGGACCGGAAAAATCCCGGAGATAACGGATTATACAAAAAAATAGAATATGAATAAGACTTTGTTCATCCTGCCCGTTCTGGGCATTATGCTCGCCGCCTGCAGCAAGCAGGAGACGGCTCCAGCCGTGAAGACCATTTCTTTCGACAGCCACACTTTCAAGGAGGGAAAGCACAACAATTCTCCTGTGGCCAACGGAGATTCCACATATACCGAGTTTGGAGCTACTTTTTCCATCAACTACTACTATTCTTATCTTTCCGGTATAATGCTTTCCGATGACGGCGTGAAACCGGACCTTGAGGGAGAGTACATAGGTTATGATGAGAATACCAGAGGAGTAATCAACGTGTCTCTCACCGGGGATAAAAAGTCCGACGCTAAAATCCTTAAAGGAGCCAACAATACGGCCGGCTATTCTGTCTGGTTCTATGAATCGTATATGCGCAAGGATTATCATCCGGCAGTGGTGTTTGAAGACGGGGTGTCCCATAAGGTTAAGTCCCTGTATGTCAACAACACTGCATGCAACTGGCAGCGTATGCATATTGGCTTGTATAGCAGGCCGGGATTTGTAGAAGGTGATTATCTGGATATTACGTTTACAGGATACGGCCTTGACGGGAAAGAGACCGGTCATGTGACGGTGTCCCTTGGTGACTATCGCAACGGAAAGAAGTTCATCATGGAAGATTGGACCAAAGTCGATCTTTCTTCTCTTGGTGAAATTCACGAACTTCGTATGACTGCCTCCGCTTCAGAGGCATTCATCACCAATCACAGCTACGGCACACAGGATGCATTTTCCTTTGCCGCATGTGTAGATGAAATCGAATTTGATATTTCTGAAGAATAATCTTACAATTGATTATTTTTGATACTAATATATCCGGAATTCTTTAAATAAGGGTTCCGGATATTTCTTTAAATGGTATTTTTTGTATATTTGGCAGACTATTACAGTATGTATTTATGCATAGATTCGAAATTGTGTCTAAAAAGATGCTCACGCCGAACATTTCCCGGATGAGCGTGAGTGCACCGCTGCTCGCTTCTGCTGCTGAGCCAGGACAGTTCCTGATGGTGCGCGCCAATGAGAAGGGTGAGCGTATTCCGTTGACAATCAGTGATTACGATAAGGATAAGGGGACGGTTACTATCGTTACTCAAAGCATTGGAGCATCCAGCATTGATATCAATGCCATGGAAGAGGGGGAGTGTTTTGCCGACGTGGTCGGACCTCTGGGAGTTCCGTCGGAGTTCGTGAATATGGACAATTCCGAGTTGTCTTCCATGCGATATGTTTTTATAGCCGGAGGCGTGGGCGCCGCGCCGGTGTATCCTCAGGCCAAATGGCTTCACGAGAGAGGCGTGGCCGTGGATGTCATTATTGGAGCCAAAACAGCAGAGTTGCTGATATATGAAGAAGAAATGTCAGAAGTGTGTGACAATCTTTTCATCTGCACTGATGACGGCTCGGAAGGATTCCATGGTATGGTCACGGGGCAGCTAGAGAAATTGGTTGCGGAAGGGCACCAATATTCCAGGGCTGTGGCCATAGGACCTATGATAATGATGAAATTCACCACCCTTACAGCAAAAAAACTTGGACTTCCCATTACGGTAAGCCTGAACACCCTGATGGTGGATGGCACCGGAATGTGCGGTGCCTGTCGTGTGACTGTCGGCGGGAAAACCCGTTTCGCTTGTGTTGAGGGTCCGGAATTCAATGGCTATGAAGTGGATTTCGACGAGGCGATGCGTCGTCAGGGACAGTACAGGAGTGAAGAAGCGGAAGCTATGGAACATCATCACTGCAGAATAGGGAGGGATAAATAATGGCAAACAGAATACCAAGGGTGCCTGTACGCGAGCAGGATCCGGCCGTCAGGGCTCATAATTTCGATGAGGTTTGTTATGGATACAGTCGTGAAGAAGCTTTGCTTGAGGCTACGCGCTGCTTGAACTGCAAGAATCCACGTTGTGTATCTGCATGTCCGGTGGGATTGAAAATACCGGTATTCATTTCGAAACTGGTGGAAAACGATATTCCGGGGGCAGCGGCCGTCATTGCGGAAGACTCTTCTCTGCCGGCTGTGTGTGGTCGTGTGTGCCCGCAGGAAACTCAGTGTGAGGGCAGTTGTATTCTTGGTGTGAAGGGTGAACCGGTAGCTATAGGCAAGCTTGAGAGGTTTGTGGCCGACTATTCCCGTTCTCATCCGGAAGAGATTCGCCCTGAAGCCGTGCAGGAAAGAAAGCAAAGTGCCGCTAAGGTTGCGGTAATCGGTTCCGGCCCGGCAGGGTTGGCTTGTGCCGCTGATTTGGCAAAATGGGGATACGACGTCACTATTTTTGAGGCTTTGCACAAGGCTGGCGGAGTATTGGAATATGGCATTCCTGAGTTCAGACTCCCGAAAGAAAAAGTTCTCAGAGGCGAGATAGAGGATGTGCTGAAACTTGGAGTGAAGATTGAAACGGATGTCGTGGTGGGAAGGACTGTTACAGTGGATTCTCTGCTTGATCGGCAAGGATTCGCCGCCGTGTTCATCGGGACCGGTGCGGGACTTCCAAAGTTTATGAATATCCCCGGAGAGAATCTGTGCGGGGTGTTCTCTGCCAACGAGTTCCTGACACGCAACAATCTCATGTGCGCATATCGCGAAGACTACATGACTCCTATCCATATCGGAGGGAAAGTGTGTGTGGTGGGTGGAGGCAATGTGGCCATGGATGCAGCCAGAACGGCACTGCGTCTTGGGGCTGAAGTGCATGTTGTTTACCGACGCACGGAAGCGGAACTTCCGGCCAGAAAAGAAGAGGTCCATCATGCAATGCAGGAAGGCATTATTTTCGACATGCTTACCAACCCGGAGGAAATTATCGGCAACGAGAAGGGATGGGTTTCAGCAATGAAGTGTATAAAAATGGAGCTTGGAGAGCCTGACGCCAGCGGAAGACGCAGTCCGGTGCCGGTGGAAGGGTCAGAGTTTGAGATAGAGACAGACACTGTAATCATGGCACTTGGTACAACATCCAACCCGCTGATAGCCAAGACAACAGCAGGTCTTGAGACTACGCGTAGGGGAGGAATTGTCGCCGATGAGACAGGAGTGACATCACGGCCGGGCGTTTTTGCCGGAGGAGATGCCGTTACCGGAGCTGCAACTGTGATTCTGGCCATGGGAGCCGGACGAACAGCGGCCAAAGCGATAGATAATTACATTAAAAACCACATAAAATGAAATTGAATGCTTCTTCTCTGGCGGAACTTCGCACCTGGAAGTTTTGGAAGGATATCTTGACAATTCTTATTGCAATGTCCATTGCGGCTGCGGCTGTATATTATTTCCTTATGCCGAGTAAACTGGTGGTAGGAAGCATTACAGGCTTATCCATCGTGATAAGCGGAATTTTCGAAAAGATGGGCATAATCGTCAAGGTGTCAGTGGTGGTATTCACCATCAATGCTATACTCCTTGTCATGGCTTATATCTTGATAGGCAAGGAATTCGGACTCAAAACCGCCATAGCGGCACTCGTTCTGGCCCCTCTTATCGATATGTGGGAAGCAATATGTCCTTATGAAAAAATCCTCGAACCTGGTTCCACCTCTGTAATGGGCGACGTCTGGTTTGATCTTATATGTTTTATTCTTATCCTCAGTGCGTCTCAGGCAATACTTTTCCGTATCAACGCTTCTACCGGAGGACTGGATATTCTTGCGAAGATAGTCAACAAATATCTGCATTTCGATATCGGAACGTCGGTTACCATTGCCGGAATTGTGATATGCTGTACGGCATTTGCCATCAATCCTTTCCGTCTGGTAGTCATAGGCTTGATAGGTACTTGGATGAACGGCATGATAGTGGATTACTTCATGATGAGTCTGAACAAGCGCAAGAGAGTGTGCATCATCTCAGCGGAGTATGAGCGTATCCGGGACCATATCATCAATACGATTGTGCGCGGGTGCAGCCTTTACGAAGTGACCGGCGGATATTCCGGACAGAAGACTATGGAGATTCAGAGTCTTCTTACAAATGATGAATTCTGTAACTTGATGGCATGGATTCGTGAGAATGACATAAAGGCCTTCATCACTGCCGGTAATGTAAGCGAAGTCTACGGACTTTGGAGCGAACATAAACGTCAGCGAAAACTCAGCAGCCGCAGTAAATCCGGGAAATAGAATAATCCCGAAAAACTGCTATCTTTGTAAGATATTATGGATGAAATTCTAAAAGATCTTACAAATAAAGAATATGACAGCGGTTTCGTTACCGATGTAGAGCAGGAGTATGTGCCTAAAGGTCTGAATGAAGACATTATACGGCTTATCTCCGCCAAGAAGGACGAGCCGCAGTGGCTGCTTGATTTCCGCCTTGATGCCTTCCGCAAGTGGCAGAAGATGACCCCTCCTCAATGGGGACATCTGAAGATGCCTGCAATAGATTTCCAGGATATTATATATTATGCCGCTCCCAAGCGGGACGAAGATCGCCCTACGGAGATAGATCCAGCCCTGATGGAGACATTTGACAAGCTTGGAATCCCTATTCACGAGAGGGAGGTGCTTGCGGGCGTGAAGTCATCGAGAGAGGTGGCTGTGGATGCGGTGTTTGATTCCGTGAGCGTGAAGACGACCTTCAGCAAGGCCCTGGCGGAAAAGGGTATAATTTTCTGCTCGTTTTCCGAGGCTGTCCACGAGTATCCGGACCTTGTGCGCAAGTACCTTGCTACAGTGGTTCCGGTGTCGGACAATTTCTACGCCGCCCTTAATTCCGCGGTTTTCTCCGACGGTTCTTTCTGCTACATCCCAAAAGGCGTGAAGTGCCCTATGGAACTGTCAAGTTATTTCCGTATCAATGCCGGGGGTACCGGACAGTTTGAGCGCACTCTGATAGTGGCCGATGAAGGAGCGCAGGTGAGCTATATGGAGGGATGCACCGCGCCTATGCGTGATGAGCACCAGCTCCATGCCGCCGTAGTGGAGATAATAGTGGAGAAAGATGCCGACGTCAAATACAGTACGGTGCAGAATTGGTATCCGGGTGACGCCCAGGGGCGTGGCGGTATATTGAACCTTGTCACCAAAAGAGGGCTCTGCAAGGGTAGCGGTTCTCATCTGAGTTGGACTCAGGTGGAGACGGGATCGGCCATTACATGGAAATATCCAAGCACCATTCTTAAGGGAGACTATTCTTCTTCCGAGTTCTACAGTGTGGCGATGACCAACAATTTCCAGCAGGCGGATACCGGCACCAAGATGATACACCTCGGGAAGGGAACCAAGAGCCGGATTGTGTCCAAGGGAATATCTGCCGGACGCAGTGAGAACAGCTATCGCGGACTGGTGCATATTGCTCCGACGGCGGAAGGGGCAAGGAATTATTCCCAGTGTGACTCTCTTCTGATAGGCGACAAATGCGGAGCGCATACATTTCCGCTGATTCGCAACCGTTGTGCTTCAGGAATTGTGGAACATGAGGCCACAACCTCCAAAATCAGCGAAGATCAGCTTTTCTATTGTACCCAGAGAGGTATTTCCCAGGAAGATGCCGTGGGGCTTATTGTCGGGGGCTATGCCAAGGAAGTTATCGCCCGTCTTCCTATGGAGTTCGCGGTAGAGGCAGGCAAACTCCTGTCAGTGTCACTTGAAGGAGCGGTAGGTTAGAATATGGAATGGATTAATTATACGCTTTTTACCATAGGTCATGACACTCCGGTACTTTTGATAGACCTTATCACCTCGGTACTGGGGTTGAGCTGTGTGTTTCTTGCCGGACGCAAGTCTGCCGTCAATTTCTGGGTAGGGTACTTGTACAGCGCCGCCTTGTTCCTGATGTTCTGGAACAAAAGTCTGTATGCGAGTCTTCTGCTTCAGCCGGTGTCGCTGATAATCAATATGGTAGGCCATTACAGATGGACGCATCCCCGGGATGGGGAGCAGAGCAGCACTGATGCATCTGCACTCAAGGTAAGCGCCCTTTCATGGGCGGGACGCGGATTGTGCGTGCTGTCTGTAGTACTTGTGAGCGCGTTGTGGGGCTGGACGCTTGATAAGCTGTTCCCTTCTGACCCGCACCCGTATCTTGATACGCTTGTGACCGTGCTGATTCTTGTGGCTCAGCTGTTGAGCGCTTTGAAAAAGTGGGATTGCTGGATAGCCTGGATACTTGTGAATATTGCCCAACTTGCGCTGCATCTGTTTGTGGGACATGTGTTTATGCCAGTTGTATGTACATTATATCTTGCCAATGCGATATGGTCGCTGGTAAGTTGGACCAAATCTATCAAGAAAGGAGAATAATATGAATGATATATTGCTTGAGATAAATAACCTCCATGCAAATGTAGAGGGGAAGGAGATCCTCAAAGGGGTAGACCTTACCATACGAAGAGGTGAAGTACATGCCGTCATGGGACCTAACGGTGCCGGAAAAAGTACTCTCGGCGCGGTTCTTACCGGGAGGCCGGGATATGAGGTTACTGAAGGTTCTGTCACTTATGACGGAAAGGATCTGCTCTCCATGAAGCCTGAAGAGCGGTCTTGGGCCGGGCTGTTCCTGAGTTTCCAGTATCCTGTGGAGATTCCGGGGGTCAGTATTACCAACTTTATGAAAGCTGCCGTGAATGCCCGAAGAAAGGCTCATGGACTTGAAGAACTCAAGCCTGCCGAGTACATCAAACTCCTTAAGGAGAAGATGGCCTTTGTGCAGATGAAAAACGAATTTGCCAAAAGAGAGGTCAATGTCGGATTTTCCGGAGGCGAGAAAAAGCGCAACGAAATATTCCAGATGGCGATGCTTGAGCCTACGCTAAGTATCCTTGACGAGACTGATTCCGGATTGGATGTGGATGCTTTGAGGATCGTGGCCGAGGGAGTCAATGCTCTTCGCACTCCGCAGACTTCCGCCATAGTCATCACCCACTACAAACGTTTGCTGGACTATATAGTTCCGGATGTAGTACATGTGCTCAAGGATGGACGCATAGTGAAGACTGCCGGTCGTGAACTTGTGGACACTATTGAAGAAAAAGGCTACGAAGGAATAGATCTTTAGGTTATGGACAAGGTGTTTGTAATAGGAAGGGATTTGTTTCCGGAACTTGTCAGGCTTTCTTCTGGCGAGGAGTTTCGGGCGGTCTTCGTGGTCCTGCCGGGAACAAGCGGAAAATATGCTCTTGAAATAGATATTGACGGTCAGGATTGCGTGGTGGATATCGCAGGCCTTTATATCTGCTCCGGAAAAGACAGTGTGGAACTTGACGTAAATCTTAGGCACAACAGTCCGGGAAGCACATCCACGCAACAATTTCTCGGAGTTGTGGGCGGCGAGGCCAAAGCGGTGTTTGACGGCCTCGTGTATGTGGCTCCTGGAGCGATGAGAACGAAGGCACATCAGGAAAACAGAAGTATCCTTCTTGATTCCTCTGCTTTTGTGGAATCCCGGCCGCAACTTGAAATATATGCCGATGATGTGGAATGCTCACACGGATGCACGTCCGGATATCTGGCGCCTGACGAACTGTTCTATCTTCGCTCCAGAGGAATTCCGGAGGATGAAGCCCGCCGTTTGCAGAAAATAGCATTCCTTTCACCGGTATTGAAACGTGTTCCGGCAGAATTGGCAGAAGAAATCTATGACAGTATATCCTGATGTAAAGGTCAATCTCGGCCTGAGTGTGCTTCGTAAGCGGAATGACGGTTTCCATGATTTGGAGACTTTGTTTGTGCCGTGCGATGCTTTTCATGATGAGCTGGAGATAGAACCGGCAGCAGACGGAGTTGAGGAGTTCATACTTGAAGGTGGAAGCTGGAATCCGAGGGAGGATTTGACATTTCGTGCATATCTTATGCTTAAGGAAGAGTTCGGCATTCCGGCGGCGAAGATCTGCCTTAGGAAAGGTAGCCCCGTGGGTGCCGGTCTTGGCGGTGGTTCGGCCGATGCAGCGTATGCCGTGAAGGCTCTCTCGGAAATGTTTGATTTGGGGTTGACAGATGCTGACCTGGCATCGCGCGTATCCGTGTTGGGAGCTGACTGTGCGTTCTTTATATATGACAGGCCGATGCTGGGAGAGGGGAAAGGTGAAATTCTGACGCCATACGACATTGACCTTTCAGGGTATGAGATCAGAGTGGAGATACCGCTCGGTTGTGCCGTGAGTACCCGTGAGGCGTATTCGACAGTGTTGACCCGTGAGGCCCATCCTGAACTGGGCAGGATGTCTCTCAGGGAGGCGTTGTCCAGACCGGTGGAGCAGTGGCGTGATTGCCTGGTCAATGATTTTGAGCATTCGGTGTTTCCTTTGCATCCCGAGATAGATGCGCTCAAAAGGTCTTTCTACGACAAGGGGGCGGTATATGCTTCCATGTCCGGCTCGGGATCGGCGGTGTTCGGGTTGTTCAGACGCAAATAATTGAAATACAAGTATAGTGGATACGGTCCGGAATAGTCGGAATACTGTTTCCGAGGGCAGCAGGAGGATAGCTCGCAATACTCTTCTGCTCTATGTCCGTATGCTGGTGCTGATGTTTGTGGGTCTGTTTACCTCACGGGTGGTGCTCGCTGCTCTTGGGGAAACGGATTATGGAGTGTACAATGCCGTCGGAGGCATGGTTACGGTATTCACTTTTGTAACCACATCCATTTCCGCTGCCATCAGCCGCTATCTTGCGTTTGAAATCGGGCGTGGCGGTGATTCTCAAAGGCTGCGGAAGGTGTTCTCTGCGGGGATAGCAGTGCAGTTGGCTTTTGCCATGATACTCATACTGCTTGCAGAGACGCTCGGACAATGGTTCCTGCATTCGCGGATGAATATACCATTGGGACGGGAAGGCGCTGCGGAGGTTGTGCTTCAGTGTTCTTTGGCCGCTTTGGTGATTCAACTGCTCTCGGTGCCATACAATGCTGCCATCATCGCTCACGAGAAGATGTCGGCGTTCGCCGTTATCAGTTTTTTGGAGGCCGGCTTGAAGCTTTCCGTAGCGCTTGTGGTAAAATACGCGATGTGCGACAAGTTGATTCTTTATGCCGTACTTGTGGCTGCAGTATCTTTGCTGGTGAGGATGAGCTATGGGCTGTATTGCAGGAAGCGGTTCCCGGAGAGCCGGGGAAGACTCCTTTTGGAGCCTGCTTTAGCAAAGGAGATGCTCGCATTTTCGGGGTGGAATTTCTTTGGTTCCAGTGCGTATGTCCTGAACACTCAGGGTGTTACCGTGCTGGTGAATATTTTCTTCGGGGTGGCTCTGAATGCTGCCCGCGGCGTGGCTATGCAGATAGAGAATATAGCCAAGCAGTTTGTGTCGAGTTTCCTTACGGCCATTAATCCGCAGATTACCAAGACCTGGGCTGCCGGAGACAGACAGGGGTGTTTCTCTCTGGTGTTCAAGGCTGTCAAATTCTCGTATCTTGGAGTCCTGGTATTGTTGATGCCACTGCTTTTTGAAGCGGAGACGGTGCTTGGATTGTGGCTGACCGCTGTACCTGCGCACAGCGCTGCTTTCGTGAGACTTGCCTTGGTGGCCTTGCTGGTGGATATGTTCGGCAATCCGCTGCTTACGTTGATGCTTGCTACCGGTAAGGTCAAGAAGTATTATATTGTGACAGGGCTTGTCTCATATCTCTGCCTTCCTTTGGTGTGGCTTGCTTTCAGACTTGGCGCTTCGGTCGAGTGGTCGTATGTCGGGTTTATTGTAGTCTATACTGTAGTGCTGGCGTTGAAATTCCTTTTTGTAAAAGAAGAGACAGCCCTTCCTGTCCGGAAGTTTTTCCGGGAAGTGGGATTCCCGTTGCTGGCGCTGACAGTGCTGTCGGCATTGTTGCCGGCATTGATTTATATGTCTCTTCCTCAGGGGTTTGTGCGTCTGATACTGGTGTGCGTACTGTCCTGGGCGGGTATATCGGCCCTGGCATGCATAATGGTGTTTACCCCCGGAGAAAGGGCTTTTATCACCCGAAAAGTGGGCCGCAGCCGGGTGCCTTTGCGGTGGGCTTTGGAGGATAACTATTATGAAGCATTCGGCCGCAGGCCGGAATTGAAGAGACCGAGGCGTTATACGGAGAAAATTCAGAAGAGCATCCTCTCGGAGCGAAACCCTCTTTATCATAAGCTTGTGGACAAAGCCGCGGTCAAAGAATATGTGGCTTCCGTAATCGGCGAGGAATATGTAGTTCCTACTCTCGGAGTATGGAACCGGGTTGAGGACATTGACTGGGATGCCCTGCCTGACAGGTTTGTTCTGAAATGCACTCATGACAGCGGAAGCGCCGTGATTTGTCGTGGCAAGGCGTCTTTTGAACGGATGTCAGCATGCCGTCATTTGGCTGGCTGTATGAAAAGAGATTATTGGAAGACTTCCAGGGAATGGGCATATAAAGGACTGAAGCACAGAGTGATAGCGGAGCCTTATCTGCCGGATTTGGCTTCTGCCGCCGTTTCCGAAGAAGTGTCTGACTATAAGTTTTTCTGCTTTGGCGGCAGGCCGGAGGTGATGTTCGTAGCGACGGACAGAAACAGTCCTGGACAGGAGACCAAGTTCGACTTCTTTGATATGTCATACAGACATCTTGATATACGCAACGGACATCCCAATGCGCTTTCGGAGCCCGGATGTCCGGACAATTTCGAATTGATGAAGTCTCTTGCCGCGAAACTTTCCGCCGGCATACCTCAGGTCCGCGTGGACTTTTATGAGATTGGCGGGAAGGTGTATTTCGGCGAATATACGTTCTATCATTGGCGCGGACTTGTGCCGTTTGAGCCTGACAAGTGGGATTTTAAATTGGGCGAGCTATGGAAAGAGTAGTTATATATACCTGTATAATAGGTGGTTATGATGAGCTTAGGCAACCGCTTATGCCGTGCCCCGATGTCGATTATATTTGTTTTGTGGGCCCGGGGGAGAAGACTTCTGACAGGATTGGCGTATGGCAGATAAGGGAGATTTCAGTCGGTGACATCCCTTCCGGTTCGAGGAAAGGCAGGAAAGGTCTTGATGCCGCTCTGCTTTCCAGATATCCCAAGATGCACCCTCATGTACTGCTCCCGGAATATGACGCAAGTCTTTGGATAGACGGGAATATTGAACTCAGGGACAGGACTGTATGCAAAGCCTTGAGCACAAAACTTGCTGCCGGGGTGAAATATAGCGGGGTCGCCCACCCGACGCGCTCCAATGTCTATGAGGAAGCGGTGATGTGCCGGAATATGGGATATATAAGCTGGTGGAAGCTTGCCCGCGTGCTGGTTTTCCTGGCTACTCATGGCGAGAAACGAAGTGGCGGCGCTCTTATGGAGAACAATATTATATTCCGGCGTCACAATGATCCGGATATAGTGCGTCTGGATGAATTGTGGTGGGATAAGGTTATGACTCTGTGCCGTCGGGACCAACTTTCCTTTATGTGGTGCCTGCGGAAGTGCGGTATTCCCCGCGATTATCTGCTTCCTCGGGGACAGAATACCCGCAACCATCCGGGATTCCGTTATCTTAAGCATGAGTAACGGATTATTTGTCAGGGTATTTGCTACATCACAAATATTTACTAACTTTGCACCTTGTCCCTCGGGTAGGGATAGATTAAGTTTTATTTATTAACAAACAGATTCACAATGGCTGTTAAAATTCGTTTACAGCGCCACGGAAAGAAGAATTTTGCATTCTTCCACATTGTAGTGGCAGACACCCGCGCACGTCGCGACGGTCGTTACATCGAGCAGATCGGCTCTTACAACCCTAACACCAACCCTGCAACTATCGTTCTCAATTTTGAGCGCGCTCTTGCTTGGGTAAAAGTAGGTGCTGAGCAGACTCTTACCGCTCGTCGTATCCTTTCTTATGAAGGAGTTCTTCTTCGTCATCATCTTGATGGTGGCGTAGCCAAGGGAGCTCTTACTCAGGCAGAGGCCGATAAGAAGTGGAATGACTGGAAGGCTGAGCGCGATGCCAAGATCGAAGCTAAGAAGACTACCCTCAAGAACAACGCCATCGAGGCCAAGAAGGCTGCCAAGGCTGAGGAAGTCAAGGTAAATGAGGCTCGTGCAGAAGCTATCGCCAAGAAGGCGGCTGAGCTCGCTGCAAAGCAGGCTGAAGAGGCTGCTGCCGCTGAGGCTCCTGCTGAAGAGACTGAAGCTCCTGCTGAGGCATAATGCTTCAGATAGCCAAGATTCTCAAGTCCAACGGTGTTGATGGACACGTTCTTTTAGGAGTCCGTGACATCGCTCCGGGGCAGATTGACATCAAGGAACCCTTGTTCATCGTTTTCGATGGACTTGAGGTTCCTTTCTTTATTGAAGAACTGGTTCCGAAAGGACTCTCGAAAGCCATTGTCAAGTTCGATGGCGTGGACAGTTTCCAGGATTCCGAGGAACTTGTAGGACGAGAAGTTTTCATGGATGCCGAGTTTGAGGATGAAGATGAAGAAGACTTTACCGGGTGGACCGTGCTGGACAAGGGCCACTTTGTGGGCGAGATTACCGGAATGGAACCGATTCCCGGCAATCTTTGTGTCTATATAGGGGATTTGCTTGTGCCTCTTCATGAAGATTTCATAATATCTTGTGATCCCGAGAAGCAAATTCTGAATCTGGATATTCCAGAAGGACTTGTACGGTAATAGAATAATACCAAATTTACATACTGATGAAATCGTTTAAAGTATTGGCGCTGTGTGCCGCCGTTATCTGTTCTCTTGTATCTTGCTCATCGGGCAAGAAAGAGTATCGCAATTATTTCAAGGAACTTGGCTATTCTCAGGAAGAGATTGATGCCAAGATTCAGGCAGCTTTCCATGAAGTGTTCGAGAGTGAACGCCGTGCCTACCATGAAGTGGGGGACGATATGGCTTATGTGGCTGATGTCAAGAATAGGGACGTGCGCACGGAGGGTCAGTCATACGGTATGATGGTGGCTGTCCAGATGGACAAGCAGGATATGTTTGATAGAATCTGGACATGGACCAAGACATATATGGAGCATAAGGAAGGACCTATGAAGGGGTTCTTCGCCTGGCATTGCCGTTATGACGGCACGCATATCGACGAAGGGTCCGCGAGCGACGGAGAGTTCTATTTCGTGACCGACCTTCTTCTTGCATCCCGCCGTTGGGGGAATGATGGCAAGATTAATTATCTTGCTGATGCCCAGAGCCTTCTGAACACCATGTTCTCAAAAGACGGAAGCGATGGCGTGACCGGTATCATCAATATGGACTACAAGCTCATCAACTTCTGTCCGGATACGGTGTCCAACCGCTGGACGGATCCTTCTTATCATATTCCTGCGTTTTTTGAGGTGTGGGCAGAGTCCGCACAGGACGGACGTGCCGACCTCTACCGTGAAATCGCAGCCAATTCAAGGCAGTTTCTCCACAAGGCCTGCGATGAAAAGACAGGAATAAACGCAGATCAGACCACTTTTGACGGAAAGCCGATTACACGCAGTTTCGGTCAGTACAGTTTTGTGTCACAATTCTGGTATGATTCGTGGCGCGTGCCAATGAACATCACCCTTGATTATAATTGGTCCGGGGCGGATAAAGAGTGGCAGAGCGAATATGCCGACAAGTTCCAGCGCACCATGGCGAGCTATGGCATTGAGAAATTCCCTGATCAGTTCAATCTGGACGGAGGTGCTCCGCGGACAATTATGGGGGCCGGCGGATATCGTACGCTGAGACATTCCATCGGACTTGTCGCTACCACTGCCGCTGCTTCCATGATGACGGACAACGAATACAGCAAGGACCTTGTCCGTCATCTCTGGAGCATGAAGCTTGAGCCGTATGAGGATGGTTATTACGATGTTTATTACGACGGACTTCTGTATATTTTCTCCCTGCTTCATCTGAGTGGAAATTATAGAATGGACTGGTAGGTTTTAGACATGAGCGCTCATCCGGCAGTCAGCATAGTCATTGTCTGCATGAACAGACTTGACAACCTGTATCCCTGTCTTCGCGGGATAGAGAAGTGCTGCTCCGGCGAATTTGAGACTCTGGTAGTCGCTTATCAGTTTGACGAATCTGCTTTTACCCGTGTGAAGGAGGACTTCCCACGGGTAAAGTTCATTTCAAGTTCATCTACGAGAGGTTTCTCTGAGAACAACAATCTCGCTCTGAAGCAGGCGGAAGGGGAGTATTGCTTTGTTTTGAATGATGACACGTTGATCAGCGAGGATGTGATCGGACATCTTGTACGGGATTTTGAAGTTTTGCCTGAAGACGCGGCTATAGTAAGTCCGCGAATTGACAATTCAGACGGCACTCTTCAGTTGTGCGGTCGTCCGGCCTATCCGGCATACAAGTATTTGCTTCAGCAGTGGCATCTTTATCGTGAGCCCGATGATGACACTGCGGGCCGCATCCATAGTTTTGAATGTGAGGGCAGAAGACTTTTCCGTACATCCAACATTACCGGGGCGGCATTTATGATAAAGACTGCGGTGTTTCGGGAACTTGGCTGGTTTGACGAGAGGTTTTTCTTTACCCCGGAGGACATAGCCTTGTCAACCGTGGCCGGCGAGAAAGGATATTCAGTGTATGTGGATGCAGACACGTCATTGATACATAAATGGAAGACTACGGCCTCCCGTCTTGCTCCTGCTGTGAGACCGGCGGCGGTCAAGGGATCACTGATGTTTTTTGGCCGCAAATCTTCTTTTCAGCGCTTTTTCCTGAGCTTTGGTGTATGGCTGGCAGAAAGCGCCAAAAGATACAAGGCATTTTTCCGGATGAAACTTCACCCTACCGAAGAGAATAGACAGAAACATCTGGTGTTCAAGAATATAACGGACGCTATCTTCTCCGGAAAGACTCCAAAGGAACTTTTCGTACAATATAGGGAGGGTTTATGATGGGGGAAGTGCTGGTAATAGTCGTTACATGGAATGCCATGACATGGCTCGAGCGTTGTCTTGGAAGCGTTCGGGGGTCGTCCGTGAAAGCCGATATTATGGTTGTGGACAATTGTTCCACTGACGGGACACAGGAATATGTGCGCAGGGCTTTCCCCGATGCTGTTTTTGTGCAGAATGATTCAAATGCCGGATTCGGCGCGGCCAACAATATCGGTATCAAATATGCGCTCAGCCATGGATACAGATATGTTTATCTGCTCAATCAGGATGCTTGGGTGGATAAGGACTGCATCGGTTCCATGATTGCTTCCTTGGAAAACGGCTATGGGCTGTTAAGCCCTGTGCAAACTGATGCCCGGGGTAATCTTGACAGAAATTTCGAGAGGAAATGTGGGAAGTTTCTGGCGCGGCACAATGATTCCCCGGTAGTGCCGGTTCCTTTTGTCATGGCTGCGCACTGGTTGGTCCCGACTCAGACTTTCCGTATTGTCGGAGGGTTTTCGCCGGTTTTTACCCAATATGGGGAAGATGATAATTTTATTGACCGCCTCCATTATCATGGACTGAAGTGTGGTGTTGTGCGCACGGCAACGGCTGTTCACGACAGGTTGGACCGGCCGTCATCGAAAGAAAGGCGTATGCGACTTAAGTGCGTCTCGGTCGTCGTGAAATTGTCAAATCCGTCCGCTTGCTTTACGGGTCAATGCCTGATACTTCCTTTCAGGCTTCTCGGAATGTCCGTAAAAAACAGGTCTTTGGTGCCTCTGAGATTTTTTAGTGAGCTTTCAGGCATGATTCCTGTCTTAAAAAAGACTCGGGAGGAATCCAAAACTTCCGGAGCGTTTATCTTCTAAAAACTGAAGAGATATTGGCGATTCGGAGTGCATTTGGTATTTGGATAAAAAAGAATGAAACGACCGTTTTCGACAAGATTCCCAAAAGGTCGTATATTCGCGTTCGGAAAATTATTAAACCACTAATATCAATTTTTATGAACATTATCACAAAATCAGTTCTTGTCGCCTCCTGCGCAGCTCTGCTTGTCAGTGTACAGGCTAATGCCCAGGGAGTCAACAAGCCGGTCAGATCAATTTCTGACACAAGCCTTGACTGCTATTTCGCCCCTTGCTCCGGTGAATTTGCAACTCCGGATGCTGAAGGTTTCATTCGTCGCTGGTCTCTTCTTGAGCCTATTGACAAGAAGGAGCCTATGACCGATGAGCAGAAAAACGCTGCAGGATTCCGCAGAGGAAATGTATTCCCAAATACACTTTTCACCGATTCTTATCTTCGCGACCACTTCGGAAGAGAGTATTTCAAGGATCAGATGACCATCGTACCTAAGGATGGACAGAAGGTAAAGGTAGGCAAGAAAAAACTTGCTTGGCACTGCTTCGACAGTGAGCTTTACAACATCAAGTTGTTCCGTCTTGCCAGCAACCTCAAGACAGATGTTTACGGAGTTCTTTTCTGGGCTGTTACCGTGGTTAACTGCGACGAGGATATTGAGAACGTGAGACTTTCAGTAGGCTCCAACTCATCTTCAATGTGGTGGCTCAATGGCGAAGAGGTATTGCTTCTTTCCGGTGACAGACGTATGGTACAGGATGACGCCGCATCAAAGCGTCTTACCCTTAAGAAGGGCAAGAACGTTCTTCGTGGTGCCATTATCAACGGCCCTGGTATGAGTGACTTCTGCGTACGTTTCGTGGATGAGAACGGACAGCCTGTTAAGAACATTACCATTAGCAACCAATAAAATGTCTGTGAATATGAACAAGACCATATATGCTGCTGCAGTTGCAGCGCTCGCGTCATTGAGTATTTCCAATAACGCATCTGCCCAGATTGGCAAGCCATTTATTCACGATCCGTCTTCTATCGTAGAGTGCGACGGCAAATATTACACTTTCGGAACCGGTGGCGGCGGACTTATCTCTGCTGACGGTTGGACATGGGAAAGCGGTGCCGTAAGACCTGGCGGCGGTGCAGCTCCGGACGCAATGAAGATCGGTGACCGTTATCTTATCGCTTACAGTGCTACAGGTGGTGGACTTGGTGGCGGACATGCAGGCCGCGTACTTACCATGTGGAACAAGACCCTTGATCCTAATTCTCCTGATTTTGCTTATACTGAGGCTATCGAGGTGGCTCATTCGGAGGTGGATGAAGACTGCGACGCTATCGATGCAGGACTTCTTATGGGACCTGACGGAAGGCTCTGGCTTACATACGGAACATATTTCGGACATATCCGCCAGATAGAGCTTGACCCTGAGACGGGTGCAAGAAAAGCCGGTTCAGAACCTATCAATGTCGCTATTGACTGCGAGGCTTCTACAATGATGTACCGCAATGGCTGGTATTATCTCCTTGGAACCCACGGAACTTGCTGCGACGGTCCTAACTCTACCTATAATATCGTAGTAGGCCGCTCAAAGAACCCTACCGGACCATTCCTTGACAATATGGGCCGTGATATGATGAAGGGTGGCGGAAAGATGCTTATCGCTGCCGGTAACAGGAAAACCGGTGCCGGTCACTTCGGACGTTACCTTGGTACAGAAGAGGGTGTGGATGTGTTCTCCTTCCACTGGGAGGCTGATTTCGACCGCAGCGGTCGTAGCGTACTCGCTGTCCTTCCTCTCCTTTGGGTGAATGACTGGCCGGTAGCAGGAGCTCCTGTAAAGAACGGAACATACGAGATTGAGTCTGTCAGAAGAGGTTATTCTCTCGAGCTTGCTGTAGATTTCGTACGCATGCAGGGTGGAATGCGCGGTTTCTTCCGCGGACAGGACAATCAGCCTGAGGTTATCCTTGAGAACCAGAAACTCGAAGACGTTATCGGTGGATGGCCAAAGGGTAACATCGATATCAGAATCGGTGACTACATGTTCCGTCCTCATCAGAGATGGACTATCACTGAAGTTCCTGAGGCCGGTGGATACCTTACCGCTCCTTACTATAAGATTACAATTGAGGGAACAAACAGAGCTCTTGCAGCTACTGCAGATAAGGAAGTTGTCTCAGTTCCTGAGTACACAGGTGCTCCTGAGCAGCTTTGGAGAATCGAGCAGCTTACTGACGGTACCTATCGTATCATGCCTAAGTCAGATGAGAGCGTATGCCTTATGTCAGTTGCTGACAGCACCCCTTCACTTGGCAAGTTCGACTTCAACAGCGACAACTGCAAGTGGAACTTCTGTGACAGATAACAGTTAGTAGTTTTACATATTTAGTTTCCAGGAGGTCGACGAAAAGGTCGGCCTCTTTCTTTTGTGAAGTTCGAAGTTCCGCAGCGGCTACTCGCTTTACTGTGCGATGAAACTGTAGATTATGTAGCCTGTCTGCTTGGCCGGGGCGTCTGATTTGGCCGAGAACATGGAGAGTCTTGCCGCGCGGATAGCGAAAGAACGCAGACACGCATCGTCGGAAGATTCGCTTTCTTCAACCTTGGCTGCAATGACCTTTCCTGCCGGGGTTACGCTGATGATAACTTTGACCTCTCCGCCGCCATTGCATCTGTATGCCGGGATGGGCAGGTGACTTGCTTTCCTGCCTCCCAGATCGTATGATATTACCGACGGTCCTTTGTAATCTGAGGTTTTCTTTTTGTCGTTCTTGTCTGCAGACGGAAGGGCTACCTGTTCCTCGTCAGGTATTTCATAGCCGTTCTGGAGCTCTTTGGCGAGTCTTTCCGCATCTTTATACAGCTGCTCGGCATTGGTGCCTCTGTCGTCCTGCAGAGCCGCTCTGTTGACGGCTACGCTTTTTACCTCCGATTGTCCGCCTCCCAGCTCTTCCTGCAGCTTGCGGCTTATGCTTTCTTTCAATTCGGCCTCTTTCTGCAGTTTTTGGGCTTCCGCCTGCATTCGCTCAAGGTCTTCATATTTGGTAAAGTCAAGCACAAAACTGTTCTCTTTCTTGACTGAATACCCAAGTCCAGCAATAAGCAGGACTATAACCACCGCAAGATGTACTATTACGGTGAGATATAGTCCTGCCTTATCTTCTTGTGAAAGCTTTCTCACTTGGCAGCTTTCTTTAGCTCCTTCAGAGACTTTTCAATAGTATTTATAATGATGTCAATGGCTACTTTGTTGTGACCTCCCTGAGGGATTATCACATCCGCGTAGCGCTTGCTTGGCTCAATGAACTGGAGATACATCGGTTTCACCGTTTTGCTGTATCTCTCAATCACCCAGTGGACGTCCTTGCCCCTTTCTGTGATGTCCCTCGCCATTACACGCATGAGCCTGTCGTCATCATCTGCATCGACGAACACTTTGATATCCATCTGGTCCCGCAGTTCCTTGCAGGTAAATACAAGAATACCTTCGATAATGATAACGTCCGCCGGCTCTACCTTTACGGTCTCCGTCTTGGATCTGCTGCATGAGATGTACGAGTACACAGGCTGTTCTATGCTGTGTCCATTTTTTAAGTCCGCAAGCTGCTTGCTGAGCAACTCCCAGTCTATTGCGTCCGGATGGTCGAAATTGTGGTTTCGTTTCTCTTCGTCCGTCAGATCACTTGAGTCCTTGTAGTAGGAGTCCTGCGGTATGACAACTACCTTTTCCGCCTTGAGCCTTTCCATGATGGCCTTCACTACGGTGGTTTTTCCCGAACCGGAACCTCCGGCTATACCGATAACAAGCATATCTCAAATTGATTAGAATTCGCAGTTTTTAGGGGTACGAGGGAACGGAATCACGTCGCGGATATTGGCCATACCCGTCACGAACAGAAGCAGTCTCTCAAATCCGAGTCCGAATCCGCTGTGCGGGCAGCTTCCGAATCTTCGTGTATCCAGATACCATTCCAGCGTTCTGTGGCTCATGCCTATTTCGTCGATTCGAGTCTCAAGTTTCTCAAGGTCTGCCTCTCTTTCTGAGCCGCCGATGATTTCTCCGATTTTCGGGAAGAGCACATCCATGGCGCGGACAGTTTTGCCATCTTCATTCTGTTTCATGTAGAAGGCTTTGATTTCCTTAGGATATCCGGTGAGGATAACCGGTTTGCCGAAATGCTTTTCGACGAGATATCTTTCGTGCTCGCTCTGCAAATCCACGCCCCAGTATACAGGATACTCGAATTGAACTCCGTTTTTGACGGCTTCTTCGAGAATCTTTATTCCTTCCGTGTACTCAAGTCTTACGAACTCTGTGCTGATGACGCTCTTGAGTCTTTCGATGAGCTCGTTGTCGTATCTGTCGTTAAGGAACTGGATATCATCGTAGCAGTTGTCCAAAGCATATTTTACGAGATGCTTGATGAAGTCCTCCGCCAGATCCATGTTGTCCGTGATGTCATAGAAAGCCATCTCCGGTTCCACCATCCAGAATTCTGCAAGATGTCGAGGTGTGTTGGAGTTTTCGGCTCTGAAGGTAGGGCCGAACGTGTAGATGTCTCCAAGAGCCGTAGCTCCGAGCTCGCCTTCAAGTTGCCCGCTTACCGTAAGGCTGGCCTGCTTGCCGAAAAAGTCCTTGCCGTAGTCCGGGGTGCCTTTTTTGTTTTTAGGCACATTATTGAGGTCGAGAGTGGTGACCTGAAACATCTGTCCCGCTCCTTCGCAGTCCGAGGCGGTTATAAGAGGTGTGTTGAGATAGACGAATCCTTTTTTGTGGAAATACTCGTGTATGGCGTAGGCCATCTGGCTGCGAAGCCTGAGTATGGCACCGAAAGTGTTTGTACGGGGACGCATGTGAGCCACCGTTCTCAAATACTCCAGTGAAGTATCCTTTTTCTGAAGAGGATAGCGTACAGGGTCACAAGGGCCGTATAGCGTAATCTCGTCGGCGTGTATTTCCACAGCCTGTCCGCTTCCGACAGACTCTACGAGATTGCCTTTTACGCCGATGCACGCACCGGTGGTTATCTTGGGGAGGATAGTTTCCGTATCCGCGTTCTTGTCAATGACTATCTGGATATTCTTTATTGTTGAGCCATCATTGAGCGCCACAAATACTATTTCTTTGTTGCCTCTTTTGGTTCTTACCCAGCCTTTGGCAAGAACTTCCTGGCCTGCTTTCATGTTGAGCAGGTCCCTTACCTTTGTGCGAAGTATTTCCTTCATAAATTGCTTATCTTTTGAATTTTAAAAAGCAGCCCTCACAAAGGGGGCTGCTTTCGTATATTGCTGCAAAATATTATTCTGCAGGTCTTCTAGCCGAGTACATGATTTTAAGCGCAGAACATCTTCTGAGTTCCTGCTTAACATCACTTACAATACCCATTCTGACATCTTGGTCAGCCCTGATACTTACAGTCATAAACTGGCGGTCTTGCTCACTCTTTGACTCACGCTCAGCCGCGATAAAGTCGCGGATGTCGGTAGTTGTCTTGAAAGAGTCATTCAACTGGATACGTGGTTCAGTACCAAATTGTGCCTGAAGGGCGCGGATAGGGGTACCGATATTGATGTAAGAGTTGAGATCCTTTCTTTCGAGTTTGACTACTTCTGAAGCTTCCGGAACCTTTACGGAAACCTTGTTCTCGGTCTCACGCATCTGGGTGGTCACCATGAAGAAGAACAGGAGCATGAACACGATATCAGAAAGTGAACTTGATGTGATTGCCGGCATTTCTTTTTTGCCGCCTTTCTTGAATTTTGACATATTCTTTTATCTCCTATCTTCTTTTGCCTACATCCTTAGGTTCAGCCTCTGAAATCTGCTGAGGGATAGCTTTCTTTACTATCTCCTGCTTATCTTCGTCGAGGCTCATGAACTTCTTTCCGTAGTTGTTAAGGGAAAAGTCATCACGAATTTCATTGATGGCTTTTACGAGTTCGTTCTGTACGGCGATGTACTGACGATAACTTGTACCACGGTCATTCTGGAGTGAAATAACACCCTTTGAAACCGGATACTGTCCGAATCCTTCAATCTCGGTCATAGGCCTTTCAGGAAGGGTCTCGTCGTTGCGCGGGTTGAGAAGGAACTCCTTAATCTTATCTTTTAGCAGACTGATATCAATGGGCTCACCACCTGCAAAAATCCTATCTGAGGAATTTATTCTTACTACGATGATGTTGCGTCGGTTGATCTTCGTATCCTGCTGCTGATCTTCAGTAGGCATAGGAGGAAGACGACGAGACAGACCTGTCTGTGATCCCATGGTTGTAGTCATGAGGAAGTAGCACAGGAGCAGGAATGCGATGTCAGCCGTAGAACTTGAGTTGATTGCCGGTGTTTTCTTGCCCATAATTATTTCCTGTTAATGATTGCCAGACGAATTTCGCCGATGATGATAGCCACAACAGCGGCAGCACTTGCGAAGTAGGTCAGGTTGAGAACGGTATCAGTTAATTTGAGCGTTGCGAGCGTATCTGCAGGGGAAACGTTCTCTCTTCCTACAGCAGGGTTGCCAGGAGCGAGAAGGTATGCTACAAATGCGAGCGCAGCAGCTACGACGAGGACAATGCCGACCTTGATAAGTGACTTCGGATTGTTCTTCGCCATGAGGACGAGACCGACAAGCACCCAGGAGGCGACTGCGAGTCCGACCATTACATATGCCCAGTAGAAGAGTACGTCCACTGCCTGGCCGTCATTGGTCGTAAAGCCCACGACTGAGCCCCACACCAACAAGCCGACACTGACGAGAATCAGCACGAGCATAAGTATTTTGAAAAACTTATTCAATTTCATATTAAAACGTGTGCAAAATGATTATTTCTTCTCGCTATATTTCGTAAGTACATCGATGAGGGAGATTGATGAATCCTCCATGTCAATGGTAATGGAATCAATCTTGGCAAGGATGTAGTTGTAGAAAATCTGAAGAATCATTGCAACGATCAAACCTGCTACTGTAGTGATCAAAGCGACTTTCATACCACCAGCCACAACGTTAGGTGAGATATCACCGGCAGCCTGGATAGCATCGAAGGCCTGGATCATACCGATAACGGTACCGAGGAATCCGAGAGAAGGTGCGATGGCTATGAAGAGGGCAATCCATGAAAGTCCGTTCTCCATCTCACTCATCTGTACTGAACCATAGGAAACGACAGTCTTTTCAACCACGTCGATACCCTGCTCGTAACGGAGAAGACCCTGATAGAAAATGCTTGCAACAGGACCACGAGTCTCGCGGCAAACTTTCTTTGCAGCCTCGATTCCACCGTTCTCAAGAGCCTTCTCAACAGCTGCAACGAGCTTCTTGGTGTTGGTCTTTGAGAATGAGAGGTAAAGAATACGCTCAATAGCAAGAGCAAGACCGATGATCAAGCAGATGATGATGAGGGCCATGAATCCTGGACCACCTTCGATGAACTTGGTCTTGAGTGCCTGGTGAAGAGGAACTTCCTGAGCACCTGCTGTGAGAGCAGCGAGGTCGTTAGCTGGAGCTGCGACTTCAGTTGCTGCAGAAGCGGCCTGCTCGTCCTGAGCAGATACAGTGTTGGCAGAGAAAGCCATTACGCCGGCAACTGCCAAAAACATGAAAAACTTTTTCATAACGAATTTTGATGTTGTATTAGTTGTAATAATATTCGCATATAAAAATCGCTGCAATTTAGTAAAAAAAATCCACATAACAAGGAATTACTTGGATATTTCGCCTTTTAGGTTCTTTGTCAAAAGGTTTTTAATCTTCTCCGGGTCGCTTTCCGTACCCATGAGATGGAAGAGTTTTGCAAGCGCGCTTTCCGTGGTACTGTCGTATCCGGAGATAACTCCGGCCTCTTTCAAGCTTTGCCCCGTAGCGTATATGTCCATATCAACTTCACCGCACAGGCACTGTGTCACGTTGAGCAGAATCTTGCCTTTTGCGGCGGCCTCCCTGATAATCTGCATGAACCAGGGCTTGGATATGGCATTGCCCGAGCCGTATGTTTCAAGTATGACGGCCCTTGTGCCGCTTCCCAGCAATATGTCGCTTACAGCCTGTTCCGTAATGCCCGGATGAATCTTCAGCACGGACACTCGTGTGTCCAGGTTGGTGTTGATGTCAAACGGCTTCTGGTGATCTTTCGGATAGTGGATGAATCCGCTGTTGTATTTGATATTGATGCCGGCTGTGGCGAGAGGCGGATAATTTGGCGAATTGAATGCGTTGAATCCCGTGGCGTTGACCTTGGTGCTTCGGTTGCCTCTGTAAAGGTTGGCGTTGAAGCAGATACACACCTCCGGCACTATCGCGTGGCCTTCATTGTCTCTGGCGGCGGCAATTTCCACTGCGGATATCAGATTCTCTTTTCCATCGGTGCGCGGCTTGCCTATCGGAAGCTGGCTTCCGGTGAAAACTACCGGCTTGCGGAGATTGTCGAGCATGAAACTCAATGCCGATGCACTGTACGCCATGGTGTCGGTGCCGTGAAGAATCACAAATCCGTCGTATAAGTCATACTTTTCTTTGATAAGACGGGCGAGCGATTGCCAGAGGGACGGCTCTACGTCAGATGAGTCAATCAGCGGCGAGAAAGAGTAGTGGTCAATCCGAAGCCCGAACTTCCTTAACTCCGGGACTTCTTCAAGCAGGCTGCTGAAGTCAAATGGTACAAGCGCTCCGCTGTCCACATCTTCCTTCATTCCTATAGTACCGCCCGTGTATATCAGCAATACGGCTGATTTGACACTTCCGCTGCGGTCCTTGAATAAATTGAAACTTATCATAAGGCGAACAATTGTTTTGCGTTATATGTGGTTGTCCTTGCTACTTCTTCTTCGGTGATGCCCTTGCGTTCCGCTATGAACCGGCCGATGATCGGAATGCGGGAACTGTCATTTCTGGTGCCTCTGAAAGGTGTGGGAGATAAATACGGGGCATCTGTTTCCAGTACTATCCTGTCAAGCGGGATTCTGGCGATGTCTTCTCCAATCTGCGCCTTGCGGAAAGTGACCACCCCGCCTATGCCCACATACCAGTCCCCGAGCTTCTGAAGCCGGCAAAAGGTCTCGTAGCTTCCGCTGAAAGCGTGCATGCTTCCTCTTAGGTGCAGGTGGCGGCAGTCCTCCAGCAGACTGAAAAAATCATCCGTGGCATCGCGAAGGTGGATGTTTACCGGCAAATCCCATTCTGAGGCGAGTTCCAGCTGTGTGCGGAGCGCTTCTATCTGTTCTTTGCGGTACTCTTTGCCTTCGTGGTAGTCCAGACCTATCTCTCCAATTGCCACGATTCCTTTGTCGCGGAAAGGCATCATGGCATCTATCTCATCTTTCCAAGCGGCATTCACCGAGCCTGGGTACAGTCCCAGCATGGGGCGTAATCTGTCCGGATGCTTTTCGACGAGCCTGAACATTCTTTCACGCTCCGTTGAGTCGATGTCCGGCTGAAGTATCATGGATACTCCGGCTTCGATGCTTTTTGATATTATCTCGTCTTCGCATTCCGCGAAGGCCTCGTCCGAGTTATGGGCATGTGTATCTATGTACTCTACCATAGACTGCAAAGTTAATCAAAAATAGCATTGATGAAGCAGCCTCCTATAACATCCCTGCTGATTACCCCGGCGCTTTCCAGCGTCCCTAAAAGGAAAGAACATCTCGGGTAGTCGATTCCTGTAAGTTCACACAGGCTGTCACTGTCCGTTCCGCGCTTGTTTTTTATCTCCATGCACAGCCGCATGGCATCGTCGGCGTCCTCTCTTTCTTGAAACATGGAGGCCACTGTGTTTTTGAGGTCTTTTGCTTTACGGTATTCGCACCCGGGATATAATTGTGTCACAAGAGACGGCATTGAGACAATGGGGGCCGCTATATTGTCGGCTATGAGCTGATTGCAGCCTTGCGAACGGGGGTCGTCTATTCTTCCTGGGAGCGCGAAAACCATCCTTCCGTAGCTTGACGCCAGTCTTGATGTCATCATTCCTCCGCCCCGGACGCGGGATTCCACCAAAATGGTGGATTGGCACAGGCCCGCAATTATCCGATTGCGTCTCAGAAAATTGCCGGGATACGGAATTGTCCCCGGCGGGTAGTCCGTTATGATGGCGCTCCCTTCGGAAGAGGCGATGCGCTCTGCTGCTGTCAAATGGTGACGGGGGTACACGTCATCCACGCCTACCGGACTTACCGCGATGGTCCTCATCCCATTGTCCAGTGCCGCCAGATGAGCGGTGATGTCTATGCCTCTGGCGAGTCCGCTGACGATTGCCGGCGAAAGTCGCGTATGGATTGTCCCCGAGCTGTTGTCCGGCAGGGAAGATACGATTCTCTGACACCATTCTTTCCCGTATGAAGACATGTCCCGCGTGCCGACCATTGCAAGATAATTGCCCTCTTTGAATATGCTCTCCACCGGGCTGCGGCTCCTTACATACAATAGCAGCGGCGCATCAGGGCATTCTTTGAGCAGGCTCGGATATTGTCTGTCGAAAATGCTGACAAACTGAATCCCTTCTCCGGAGAGTTTCCGGTATTGCTTTTCGGCTTCTTCTAAGGATTGCTCCAGAAATGCTGAGGAAAAACGGCTGTACGGGCCGAACAAATCCTGCTTTCCGGAGCGGCCGAAGGAAAACAGCTCCTCCATAGAGCCGAATCTGTCAATCAATTGGTGTGAAAACTTCGGGTTGTCTCCCAAAGCGGAGTTAAGCGCTATTGCGCCTACAACAGAAAAATTACCTTTGTCCATTCTTCATAATTTAAGTTCCGGACAAAGGTAATCATATTATCTCTAATGTCAATTGCTATATAATCAGCATTGCGTCTCCGTACGGACCGAACTTGTAATCCTGCTCCAGCGCGACTTCGTATGCGTGCATCACGTTTTTGAATCCTCCGAAAGCCGCTACGGTCATAAGCATAGTGGATTGAGGAAGATGGAAGTTGGAGACGATGGCGTCCGGAATGGAAAACTCATAAGGAGGGAAGATGAATTTGTTGGTCCATGTGTCCAGAGGCCTTACCTCACTTTCCGTAGTCACGTAAGTCTCCAGAGCCCGCATTACCGTCACGCCCACAGCGCAGATTTTATGGCCGGCGCGTTTGGTGGCGTTGATTTCATTGGCGGCTTCCTCTGATATGATTACTCTCTCTCCGTCCATCTTGTGTTTGGACAAATCTTCCACATCCACCGTGCGGAAATGTCCGATACCCATGTGAACAGTTATGAATGTCTTGTCTATATCATTGAGAATCATTCTGTTCATAAGCTCTCTGCTGAAGTGCAGGCCTGCGGCTGGCGCGGATACCGCACCCTCGTTCTTAGCGAAAATGGTCTGGAATTCTTCCGCGTCCCTTTCGTCCGGATTCTCCTTTACCCATTCCGGTACCGGAGTCTTTCCGAGAGCAAAAAGCGCCGCCTTGAACTCGTCGTATGGCCCGTCATAAAGAAAACGCAGAGTTCTTCCTCTGGAAGTGGTGTTGTCTATCACTTCGGCGACCATACTCTCGTCTTCACCGAAATACAGTTTGTTTCCTATGCGGATTTTTCTTGCCGGCTCGACAATCACATCCCACAATTTCTGCTCCTTGTTCAACTCGCGCAGCAGGAATACCATAATGTCCGCACCGGTCTTTTCCTTTTTCCCGAGAAGTTTGGCCGGGAATACCTTGGTGTCGTTGAGTACGAATCTGTCTCGTTTTCCGAAGTATTCTATGATATCCTTGAATCTGCGATGCTCTATTTCCCCGCTGTCCTTATGAAGAACAAGAAGTTTACATTCGTCTCTCCACTGAATCTTGCCGTTTATTTCCGGCATAAGTTCGGTAGCTATTTTCTCTTTGGGGAGATTGAAATTGAACTGTGAAAGTTTCATGTTGCGATACTGTATTTGCAATTACACCTTTATTATACGGTAAAACAATGCAAAAAGTTTCACATTATACTTTAGCCTCTCTGAAAACCTCGATTATTGACGGAAAAGTGTTTTTGAGGAATGGTGGCAGGCTTGATCTTGCAACCCATGCAGCCTTGCTGATATCCTCTTCGGTCTGGGGTGTAAGATTTACCGGGTCGGTATAGAGCATGTCGTACCACCATGTATGTTTGAGGTGCCAGATTTCATTGCGCAGATAGCAGTGATCTGTAATGCAAATCAGATCCCGGAGCTTGAGTTTGTCCACGCCGGTTTCTTCCTGGACCTCCCGGAGCGCTGTCATCCGGATATCTTCGCCTTCTTCCCTGTGCCCTTTAGGCAAATCCCAGAGGCCTCCCCGGCGGATAAGCAGGTAGTCGCCACGTTTGTTGGATACCAATCCGCCGGCGGCATCGACTTCCTTGAATTCTGCACATACCCTGCGATACATCCACTCCACATTGTCTGTGGGGATGTAGATTCTGCTGAGAGATTCCGAGGCTTCGAACATATCCACGAGCGTGTGTATGGAGATATGCTCGCCTATGTGAAATTCCACCGAATTGGGGTCTGCAAGAGCTTGTTCGTCCGGTTTGCAGATAATCATGCACCGGTCCTTGAAATATATCTTGTGCATCGGATTTTTACTATCTTTGCAAAGATAAGAAAATACTTGCGTATGACAGCACATTATACCAGCAAACACGGATTGGTGTCAAGACGTCCGGAGGAACTTTACATGGCGTTTTGCGATATGCGGAATTTCTCCCAGTTGGCCTCTGATAAGATAAAATCGGAGATTAAGGCCGATTATGACAGTCTCAGCATAGAAGTCCAGGGGTTTCGCATCGGAGTCAGGATTGATGAAAGACAGCCATACTGTCTTATAAGAGTCATTTCGACAGAGTCTCCCGTGGAGTTTGTTGCCGTGCTGCATTTTGACAATCCGGATGTTCCCGGGAAAACTGATTTCAGCATAGTACTGGATGCCAACCTCAATTTCATGATGAAATCGATGCTTGGGAGCAAGATTCAGCAGGGGCTGGACAAGGCCGTGGACACATTGGTGGACATCTCGGAAGGCAGGATGCCGAATATGCCCGAAGGCTTCGGAAGATGATTCCGGTATCGATAAGGCTCAATCCTTTCAAGAGGCCTTGGGAAGAAATGCCGATTCTCGAGGGTGCTTCTCGCGTACCATGGTCTCCGCATGCCTATGTGCTTGCGCAGAGACCGTCGTTTACCCTTCAGCCGTTGTTTCATGCCGGGTGCTATTATGTCCAGGACAGTTCCGCCATGTATGTCGGACATGTGTTCCGCAAGGTTTTGGACTCTTTTCGCCCGGGGGTGAGAGTTCTGGATTTATGTGCGGCTCCAGGGGGGAAAACCACTGATTTGTCAGCGTCCCTTAGGGAAAAGTTCGGGGAAGATTGGACTCTTGTTTCCAATGAAGTCATGAAGGATAGAGTTCGTGTACTGGATGACAACGTGGCCCGATGGGGCGATCCTCGGGTGATAGTCTCCAGTGTGGACCCTTCGGTCTTTTCCGGATTTCCGGGTGTTTTCGATATTATCGTGGCGGATGTTCCCTGCAGCGGAGAGGGGATGTTCCGAAAAGACGCGGAGGCGGAAAGGCAGTGGAGCACGGATCTTGTGGACCTTTGCGCGGCACGTCAGAAGAGGATATTGGCGGACGTGTGGCCCTCGCTGAGGGAAGGCGGAGTGCTCATATACAGTACTTGTACATATGAGGATGCCGAAAATGATGCCAATCTGGAGTGGGCGGCGCAGACGTTGGGAGGGACGATTGTCGAGCCGGAAAACGAATTTTCCGCGTACGGTGTGCGTCAGACACGGACCGGGAATTTGCTTAAGGCGGGAGATGTGCCCGGGGAAGGCCAGTGGGCAGGTGCTCTTGTGAAAACGTCCCCTTCAGGAACGTGCCTGCGCGAGCCGGATTTCAGTGCCATAAGACCATTGCGAAGGGTATTTCTGCTGGGTGAGCGCCGGGGTGAAGTGAAAGGAAAAGATTTTATCCCTGCTGCGGACTGGGCGTTGAGCATAGATTTCGACCGGAATATATATCCGGAGGTGGAGCTGGATGAGCATTCGGCATTGAAATTTCTTCACCGGGACACGCTCGTGCTTCCTGACGCCCCCATGGGGTATAATGTTGTGACATATTGTGGAGTCCCGCTCGGGTTTGTGAAGAATCTTGGGAAAAGGTGTAATAATCTGCACCCGCAGGGACGAAGGATATTGATGGATGTAAATAATTTGAAATGAGAAGAGTATTGTTGATATCGGCGGTCTTTTCTGTACTCGCCGCAGGGGTGGTTCATGGGCAGGAAACGGAGCTCAGGGCTTCATACAAACAGAGATATGAAAGACAGGTCCGCAATGTCGGGGTTGTCGGGGTAGGTGTGGAAACGATTCTTGACAGATGGGAGAAAGACTGTCCGGACGATCCCGAGATGTTCAAGTCCAAGTTTGATTTCAATTATGCCAAGTCTTTGTCTTCAGAGGTCGTGCAGAATCCTTCATCCAGATTTCTCGGCGAGAAGCCGGTGCTTACTCTCAAGGATTCTACCGGGGCGAATGTGTATTATTATCAGGTCAATGTGTTCGACGACGAGTATTTTTCGCTGGCACTTCAGAGCATTGGCAGGGCGGCCGAGTTGAGACCTCACGAATTGAGATATCGTTTTGACAAAATCAATGCTCTTATTGCATACGAGAAGGATAGTCCGGATATGAGCTATTCTGAAATCAAGTCTCTTGTGGAGGAGTACCGCTCAGATAAGAATGCGTCCTGGACTCTTGATTCAGAGCCGCTTACGCAAGTCAAAGGCTCTTCTGTGGCTCAGGAGTTCAGTCAGGCCATGGGGGAGTATTGCTATGCCCTTTACCGGATAGGGACGCCTCTTGCCTATGATTACTTTTTCCAGCTTTCCACCATTATGAACAAGTTGGAGCCGAACAATACGGTGTTTATAGACAATATCGGTTCCTATTGGCAAGTGGCGAAAAGAAACAACAGGAAAGCGGAAAAATATTATAAGAAAGCTTTGAAAATCGACCCGGAAGACTATGCGGCTACCAGTAATCTGAAGCTTATTCAGTCTTCGAAGTCTCGGAAGGGTCAATCCGGGAAATAAACATACATGGAATAAGCATCAGCAGCATTATGGCTGCAAATGCTATGGCGTCGCAGGCTATGATTCCGGTCGGATTTATCTCCACAGGCACATAGGATACGAAATAATTGGCCTGGTTGAGTTTCAGGATATGGGTGCTTTTCTGTATCAGGCACAGCACTATGGCGATTGCATTTCCCGCCAGCATGCCTTTGCCTACGATGACCGCTGTCACGCGAAGGAAGACACCGGCTATTCCTTTGTCTCTCATTCCCAGAGACTTGAGCGTTCCGATGGTAGAAATGTTTCTGAACAGAAGAATCAGCAGGCCGGATATCATGTTGAATCCCGCTACCAGAATCATCAGACCCAGGATAACCAGCAGATTAAGGTCAATGAGATCCAGCCAGTTGTATATGTGTGCAAATGACTCCGCCGACGATACGGCCGACATCATTTCTTCCTCATCGGTGGATTTCGTGTAAATGACAGTTCCGGCTTCTGCGGCTTTTTCTTTGAGCCCGGCCGTGGTCCGGTACTTTTCATCGAGAGTGATTTCGAGTGCAGACGCCTGGTGGGCATCCCATCCGTTGAGCCTTCTTAAATCCGAAATCGGAAGTTCCACAATGAAATTGCGGTTGTCCCCGAGCATGTCCTCGCTGATGGCTGAGACCGTGAATTTCCTGATTTTCAACTTCTCGGAAGGAAAATATCCCGTGAAAACATCTCCCTTTGAGAGGTTTAAATCCGAGGCGAGCCCGGCGGGAATGGTGGCATGCAATGATGAATCGGTATTTTCCGTCCCCTTGAACAATACTCCCCTTATGACGGAGCCCTTCTTGGCTATACCTGCCCTATAGATGACAGGTTGTATGGAGACGACACCTTTTATGTCTCTGATGTATGAAAGATAACTCGGGTTGTCCGGGATTGGGTCATCGCTCCCGAGATAATTGTGATATGTGGGGGAAAGCTGTATGTCTCCGCTTATGGCGCTGATTTTCCGGCCTATGCTTTTCCTGAATCCGGAAGATACGCTTTGGGCAAGGATAATAACAAAGAAAGAAATGGCTATCAATGTGATAGCCATTCCTCCTTTGGTCTTGAGCCGGGAGGCTATGAACTTCTCAGCTTTCATTACCGGCAGATAATTACCAGATGTTTACCCTTTCGCTTTCAGGTCTCCACATAGGGTCTCCTTCCTGGATGTCGAAAGCCTTGAAGAAGAATGGGAAGTTCCTTACGGTAATGTTTACGCGATTCTCGGCAAGTGAGTGCACATCAAGTTTGGTCAGACGCGCTTTCTCTTCATCAGTGGCGTTCTGTGCCCAAAGATGTGCAAATCCGAGGAAGAATCTCTGATCCACGTTGAATCCGTCAATGTCTGCCGGGAGAGTGTCTCCGAGGGCATTATGAAGGGCCGTGTATGCAATGCTGACTCCACCGTGATCCGCGATATTCTCACCAAGAGTGAGCTGTCCGTCGGCATGAAGTCCCGGGAGAATCTCCACTTCGCTATATTGTTTTACCAGAACTGCGGTCTTTTCCTTGAACTTGGCTTCGTCTTCAGCTGTCCACCAGTTGGTCATATTGCCTTCTGCATCGAAAAGCCGTCCCTGGTCGTCGAATCCATGAGTCATCTCGTGGCCGATTACCACACCGATAGCACCATAGTTGATTGCATCATCAGCGTCGATGTTGAAGAATGGCGGCTGAAGGATAGCTGCAGGGAAGCAGATTTCATTGGTGGTAGGATTATAGTATGCGTTGACAGTCTGAGGAGTCATTCCCCATTCGCTCTTGTCGGTCTTCTGTCCGAGTTTGCTGAGGTTGTCAGCTACATACCACGCATTTGCGGAGCGGAGGTTGTCATAATAGCTGAGCTTCGGATCCACGGTCAGGCTTGAGTAGTCTTTCCATTTGTCCGGGTAACCTATCTTTACGGTGAAGCTTGAAAGTTTCTTCTCTGCGTATTCCTTGGTCTCGTCTGACATCCAATCAAGGGCGGCGATGTGCTCTCCGAGAGACTTCTGCAACTGGCCAACAATCTCCAGCATCTTCTGTTTGTTCTCTTCAGGGAAATACTTCTTGACATACATCTGGCCGACGGCTTCTCCGAGAATGCTGTTAGGAATGCTCATGGCACGTTTCCAACGAGGCTTCTGCTCTGTGATGCCGCTCATGGCCGTGCTGAAGAAATCAAAGTTTGCAGCATAGAAGTCATCTGAAAGGGAGGAAGAAGCGTCCATGATGAGGTGTGCCGCGAGGTAATCCTTAAGGGTCTCAAGGTCGGTGTCTGCGTAGAGCTTTGCAAATCCGTTGAAGAAAGAAGGCTGCTGCACTATCACCTTTTCCTGCTCCGGCAGTCCGAGAGACTTGAAGAAAAGAGCAAAATCAAATCCCTTGAACGTAGCGGCAATCTGGGATGTGCTCATCGGATTGTAGAGTTTGGTGTAATCCCTGTTCTGTATGCTTGTCCATGAGAATTCGGCCAGTGCGTCTTCTGTCTTCAGGGCACTTGCGGCTCTGCGTGCCGGTTCGTCAAGACCGCAGAGAGAGAAAAACTTCTCTATCATCTGCTGGTACTTCTCGTGCAATTCCGCATTTTCCTTGGCTACATAGTAATCGCGGTCGCCCATTCCGAGTCCGCCCTGTCCCATATAGAGGACCTGAGAGTCGCTGTCCATAAGGTCCGCATCAACGCCGACTCCGAAAAATCCGCCAGAGCCGTATTTGTTCATATCGGCAAGGACCTTGACGAGTTCCTGCTTGTCCGCAGCCGCATAGATGGCGTTCAAATCCTTGGCAATCGGAGTTGCGCCTTCGGAATTCAGCCTTGTGGAATCAAGTCCCTGTTTGTAGAGGTCTACAATTTTCTGATCGTTTGTTCCGTACGCCGGAGACATCTTGGACATCTCGGCGAACAATGCGTTGAGCCTTTCGACATTGTCCTCACGCAACTTGTCGAAAGAGCCGAATCGTGCGTATTCAGGCTTCAGCGGGTTGTTCTTGACCCAATTGCCGTTGGCGTAAGAATAAAAGTCCGATTTTGGGCTTATGCTAAGATCCATGTAGCTCGTGTCCAGAGCCGGGACCTTGTCTCCTTTTTGTTGGCAGGAAACTGCCGCAATCACTAAAGGAAGCATCAACATTAATGTCTTTTTCATTTGAAACATGATTAATTTGGGCGTAAAGATAGTGAAAATCGCTTGCTTTTGCTATTTTTGTGCGATTCAAAAGATATTGGTAATGATAGAAATAAAAAAGAACAGCCTGCTTTACCGTTATGTTGTGGCTACTGTCGGGCTGTTCCTCGTTTCATTTGGTGTGGCGGTGTCCATAGTGGTCAATCTTGGCACCGCTCCGTTGTCTTGTGCCGCGTACGTGTTGAACCTGGAGTTTCCTTCGCTCAGCGTGGGAACATTCATATTCATCGTGAATATGGTGTATATGCTGGTGCAGATGCTGGTGCTCAGGAAGAATTTCAAGTTGCGAAATCTTATGCAGATCCCGGCATCTCTGCTGTTCGGGTACCTTGTGGACATCTCCCTTTGGATATTGTCCGGAGTTCATCCCGAATCTGTGTGGGTAAGGTTGTTGATGCTCGTCGGCGGATGTGCAATCACAGCGATTGGCGTCAGCATGGAGGTGCATGCCAAAGCCTGGATGCTGTCTGCGGAAATGACTGTGGATGCGTTCTCCAAGACCTTCAGCCAGCCGTTTGACAGGGTAAAAGTGATTATGGATTCTTCAATGGTCCTGATAGCAGCCCTGCTGGCCTGGTGCTTTTTCGGCAATCCTTTTGGAAGCGGAGATTTTCAGAATGCCGCCGATGTGCTTCTTGCCAGAGTTCCCGGTGTCGTCAACGGCGTCGGTACTGTCATCATGGCGTTTCTGCCTGGGATGATGATGAAGTATGTTTCTCCTGCTCTGGGCAGATTCTTCTGAATTGTTCATACACTGAGATAACGGTCTGGACGTAGTTTATGGTCTCTTCTCCCTTGAAGACACCGAGTTTTACTACGCCGGTGTCCGCCACCGATTCGTCGTGCATCTCCGGGATGACGTCTATGACCGTATCCCAGTACCCCGTGTCCACGCCCCTGAGTTCTGCGAGCCTTAGAATATCGTCTATTCGTCCTATGCCGGCGTTGTAGGCTGCCAGTGCATATTTGAACTTTTCCTGATTATTGGCGGCAACGCTTGAGTATCTTCTGAGCAGGCTGTGCAGGAGTTCAGCTCCTGCGCGGATATTGTCTTCCGGATTCAGCGGATCCGTGACACCGAAACTTCTGGCCGTATGTGGCATCATCTGCATAAGTCCGCTTGCTCCCCTGTGAGAGCGTGCCTCGATATGGAAATGAGACTCCTGATATATGATTGCGGCAAGCATTCTCCAGTCCCATCCCATAGAGTCAGCTTTTTCTTTGATGAGGCTGTCGTACGGGCTCAGATGCTCCCGTCTGCGACTTCTGAAAACATTGTATCGGTGCATGAATGATTCGCGGACGACATCGTTCTCCTCGTTTTCGTGCCAATTGTCTATCCACCTGTTGAGGTTGTCCATCTCATGGCTCTCGTCTTCCCGCATGACCCATGTGCTCAGACTGTCAATCGGGGATGAGAAAATCAGACTGTCAAGTTGAAGGTCCTCTTCGTAAGGAATGACCAATATGTCAATTACCCCTGCGCGCAGAGAATCCAGGTATGAAGTATTCTTGCCACTTATGCGGATATCTACCGTGCGGTCATCGTTTTCGGCATATTGTTCAAGCAAATAATAATTGTACCCTACCACCAGAGAACTGGTCGTACTTGAGAGGCTGTCCAGATCCAGCACGCTTATGATATGCGGTTTGAGGCTTTTCTCCTCCACCTGGTCCGGGATAAAGCGTGAGGCGATGAAGACCGCTGCGCATATTACGGCGGTAATTCCGGAGACTATGTAAAAACTTCTGTCGGTTTTATGCATAAATTACGTATGTTCCCTTTCAGGAGAAAATCTATCTCTGCTGTACCGGCCGACCGGTAGGCTGGATGTAGAAAGGCCAATAAATACCAATTTTCAACCCGTCGAATCCGCGTTGCGTGACAATATATCTGTCAGCACTGAAATAATCCGACTTGCTCATCGGCCAGCCCTGTCCTGCATTCTGATATTTAACGAAGATGCAGGCCCGTTTCCACTGAAAGTTGAAGAATACATCAAAATATGGGCCATTTGTATAAGAGCGTTCGTTCTGATTATGGAACACTCCAAGTGCAGGATTCCATGAAGGGGAGTTCCATGCCGTGTTGTAGAAGGCATTGGCTCCCACCTGCATTGCAAGTATGTTGTTGCCCAGATCGTTTTTCTGGAGTACGAACTGAAGGTAGTATCTGAGATTCAGCGCGAGATTCGGCACCGGTACAATATTCTGGTCTGATGAATACTGGAGCAGAATTTTATTGTCAAGATGCAGAGGACCGAAGACGAATTCTTTTCTCAGGTGGGCGGACAGTATGCTCATCGGTTTTTCCACCTGATTGACTATGCCTTTTGTGTCATAGTAAGTGTTCCCGGACAGCAGGGCATACCCGATTCCGGCGTCGAACTTCCATCGTGGGATAGAAATGTCACCCTTGATGGTCGTGGTAGATGTTTTGGAGAATTCGTTGTCCCACTTGAAGTGGTTCGTGCTGATATGTTTGAGATAGTAGGTCGGTTCGTCGAGTCTGGTCTCGAAACCGACTTTGATGCAGAGAGGACTCTTGCGCGCTCTGCGGAAAGGGTACAGGTTGACTTGTCCGTTGGCTTGAATGAAGAAATCACCCGCGTTGGCGCCGAACAGGTCGAGTTTGCCTTTTGCGTCCCAGAAGAAGTAGTTGCGCAGCTGCCCCTCGGCCCCGGCATACGCATAGAAACTGTTCTCCTTGTGCGTTGTAGGCCGGACACTGGTGCTGTCGAAATACATGCGCATCACGTCTCCCACGCCCAGGTCCAGTTTGGAGACGACAGCTTCGCTTGACCACGGCTGGAGTCTGATATACAATTTGTTGTCAAACTTGCGCACTCTCATCGAATCCGCGCTTGAGACCGGGTCGTAATTGAACACATTGTTGTAAAAGGCTCTTCCCGCATCATCGTTGATTCTGTCCGTGTATTCGCGGGTATAGGTGGAAAGCTCGCTGCTGTGCCCTATGAATGCACTTGTGAGATCTCTGTCAAGACTGTCCGCATTGAAATGGTATGTGCTGTCCCGAGAAGCCTTTATTCGCTCAATGAAGGTGAAAGGAATGCGTAATTGCTGTTCGAGGAAGAAGGTGTTCTTCTTGGTCTTGGATGAGGCTGACAATAGGTTGATAGGGATGTCTCTGGCGTCCACGGTAGTGTCGGACACCCACTTGGTATCCTGCATTCCGCCGTTTTCCTGACGGGTGACCATGTTGCGTATGTATCCCGCGTGCATGGTATATTTCTTCCCCAGATAATTGAGCTGCACGGCGGTTGCCTTGTTGGCGGTTTCTTCCCGTTCAAGCATGCCTCCGCCGCCGAATCTGTCATACAGAAGGCTGAAATTGAATTCCGGAGTTATATTCTGGGTGGTGAAAAGGTGCAAGTTGTCCGACTCCTTGGCGCTTTTCCCGAAAAGGGTGCCGAAATAGCACAGTTCCGTATAAGGGGTTTTGCTGTTATAATGGAGAGTTGTCCGGGGAGATGCACTCCACGATTCGAGTGCGTCATAGAACTCCACGCCCTCGTCACTTCTGCGTTTGAACCAGTCGTAGTACTGGACAGGGGAGCCGGCTACACCAAGCCAGGTGGCGTTTACGTCATTGCGCTGGAAAGGGTAGTCGTAATAATGATAATTATAGCTTGTGTCAGGGACGAAAGGCTTTATTTTGCCGAAGTCCTGCTCTGCCGTCCATGCGATTATCCGTTTATACTGCATGGAATCCGGAAGGGCATAAGTTTCAAGTATTCGCGGATTGTTTTCGGTGATGCTGTCACGTATCTCCTTATTGTGCTCCTTGACCTTACGAAGAGAATCGGCACGCGCAGTCATGAGCTTCGCTTTTTGCTCGGCGTCATATTTTTTGCGTGCTTTCTTGTCAAGCCCGGCATACCATTTCTTGAATGCCGCTTTGGCTTTGGCCGTGGAATCTGCTATGTATATTGAGTCCAGTTTGTCCCAGAGGGAGGAATCCAGAAGTTGTTTGAGCGAATCCCGCGGGCTGAGTTTGCCGGAGCTGTCCTGAGTCTGCGCAAGAGAAAGTCCGGCTTTGTCAAGTGCAGCGGCCAGACTGTCAATAATAACGTCCGAATGTCCTTGCTTGCCTTGTTTGTATGCATCTGCGGGGTATAGAACAGTGTCCTTGGATGCTGAAGCCACAGGTATCGTGGAAATTGCAGCGTATGAAACATTCGCTGCCGAAGCGTGCTCGCGCGCCGGCAAAGGGCTTCTGAAAGGGGAGGTCCTTCCGATTCCTAAAGCCGCCCCGGTGGTGAGCAACATCACTGCCGTCGGGAACAATATGCGGGATAAGTGCTTCATTCGCCTACACATGGAACTTACAAAGTTAGCAACTTTTTATAAATCGCCCAAATTGGACTATGTGTCTATAGTGTACTAACCGCTCTCCAAGTATAAAAAAACAGCGGAAACCTGTGTTTGCATTCCTAAAATACATATCTTCGCAGAGTAAAAAAATCACTAATGTCACAGTTGGAATCTTTATATCATTCATTCACGGGTTGCGAACCATTTGAAATGAATCTTCTGCCTCTTTCGGGCAGTGCGCGCAAGTATTATCGTATCACCGGAGAGGGCGGCACATTTATAGCCTGTATCGGCACTAATCCTGCGGAGAACAGGGCTTTTCTTGCCATTGATGAGGCTTTCTGTGACGCGGGTTTTCATGCTCCTAAAGTCTATGCGGTGTCTGAAGACGGAATGGAATATATACAGGAAGACCTTGGAGACGGACAGTTGTTCGAACTGCTGAAACCTCAGATTCCTTCCAGAGAATTTACCGAAGAGCAGCTGAACTGGCTCAAAGACACCATGTCGCTTCTTCCTGCCGTGCAGTTTAAGGTGGGAGAGAGGATGGATTGGAGTATATGCTTCCCTGACAGGGAGTTTAATGACCGTATGGTAAGTTTTGATCTCAATTACTTCAAGTATGATTTCCTGAAACTTACCGGACTGGAGTTCGATGAAATCAGGCTTCAGGACGATCTTGACAGGCTTCGGGCAGACTCTCTTGACTATGATTCCAATTGCTTCATGTACAGGGATTTTCAGGCCCGTAACATTATAATCAAGGATGGAGAACCTTGTTTCATTGATTTTCAAGGCGGTCGGCGGGGCCCGGTACAATATGACCTTGCGTCATTTCTGTGGAATGCCGGAACCTCATTCAAGCCCGATTTGAAGCGCGAACTGGAGGAGTGCTATTTGCGCTCGCTTTCCAATTTTGTTCCGGTGAATGAGAGGCAGTTCAGGGAGAAATATCGCCTTATAACCCTCATTCGTCTGCTCCAGGAATTTGGTGCCTATGGTTTCCGTGGCCTGGTGGAACGCAAGCAGCTGTTCATTGACTGTATCGCTCCCGGACTTGGGTGTATACGCGAACTGATATCGGAACCATTCACCAGATACCCTTATCTCAATGATCTTCTTCAGCGTCTTACCGGAGAATGGAACGGGCATACGATTCTGCCCGGATTGAAAATTGATTTATGAAAGCAATGATTTTTGCGGCCGGATTGGGCACCAGGCTGAGACCTATTACGGACAGCAGGCCCAAGGCGCTGGTGCCGGTGAACGGAACACCGGTGCTTGAGATTGTGATTCGCAAACTACAGTCTGCCGGCATCAATGATTTTGTGGTCAACGTGTTCCATTTTGCCGATATGGTGGAAAACTACATCCGGGACAACGGAGATTTTGGCTCTCATATTGACATCTCCCGAGAAGATGTTCCGGACGCCGGAGGGACCTCTGCGGAGCCTTTGGAGACGGGAGGAGGCATCAAAAGGGCCGCGCGTTTTCTTGACATGGAGTCCCGTTTTCTCGTGCACAATGTGGATATCCTGAGTAATCTTGACCCACGATGGTTTATGGCTGAAGATGCGGCTGCGGGAGCCGGATCGCTGGCAAGCCTTCTTGTATGCGAGTCGTTCGATGCGGACAGGTATCTTCTTTTCGATGACGATATGCGTCTTGTGGGTTGGACCAATGTGCGTACGGGAGAGGTCAAGACTCCATTCCCCGGGCTTGATATAAAAAAATCCCGCAGATTGTCTTTCTGCGGGATACATATTCTATCTTCAAGAATTCTTCCTATGATGGAGTCATGGCCCGAGCGCTTTTCCATCATCGATTTTTATCTTGATGCCGCGGCTCGCGAAGTTATCCGCGGAGTGATGGCCCCGGAAGGATTCCGGATGATAGATATAGGTTCTCCCGAGAAGCTTGATGAAGCGCAGAAGAACCCGTTCTATCTGTAGCGGCCTACTTCTTCTCTCTGGTAATCTGGAACTCCACGATATCGAACTCGTCCGGACTGCCGACGATTTCTCCGTCTTTCACGAAGCCGTAAGACATCGTCTGGACCTCGAAGTACTTTCCGTCCTTTTGGAAGAATTCAGGGAACATGGAAATCTTTTCTTTCCCGTCACCGACGTCCGTGATGGAGCCTTTGTATATGACGCCATCGTAGTCGGACATGTACAATTCCCCGCTGTATGACAGGCATGCCATGAGCCGTACTTCGTATTCTGAGCCATTAATCGTTGTCTTTCCGAGGTACTGGTATCCGTCAATGATGATTTTCTTTGTGCTTGCGTCATATTTTGCCACGAACGGGAACTCTTTTCCGGCATTGCTCTCCGACCATCCGCTTACTTTAAAGGATTTGTTCGGCGTAAGCTGCTCGATTTTGATGGTATATGTAAGGGGAGACTTCCAGTCCTTGGTGGTTTTTCCGGTGACAGTCCATTCCCCGAGGAATGCCTTGTATGCATCGTCGGCTTCTCCTGACGGCTCTGCGTCGAGGGTGGCTGTAGCTGACTTGAAATACCATTTGTCATTGTAAGAGAAGAGGACAGCGAAGATGTATTCCGTTTCCGGCTCAAGGTCAGGAGTGATTCTTGTGAACGCGCCTTTATCCTGGATGGCGGAAACCTCGTCTTCCTGAAGAGGGGTGTTGACCACATAGGCCATAAGCTCAGGCATTGTCGCGAGAACATCATCTACGGACATTTCCCCAAAAATAGCCATGCAGGTGGCGTCCCACTGCGCCTTGCTCATCATAGTGGCAAAGACGGTATCAGGGTTGAGGTCGCTGAAATTCTTCATGGTGACATCCGCACGCGCGGTATTGTATCCGTAGTAGCCTTCAAGTTCCTTGTTGTACGCACACAGGCTTACTTCAAATTCCGGCTCAGGCATAGGTGTGGTGTACACCTTGGTCTGAAGGAAAGAGTCTCCGTTGGGATCCACGCCCATTATTGCCAGCACGTATTCTGTTCCTGGCTCTACCGTCCATGAGTCTGTATAGGTATTGCCGGCGTGAAGTGCATACTCGTAGAGGAAGTTCTTTATCTTCGTCTCGTCGGCGCCTTCAAACTTGGCGTCGTACTGGTCTTTCTTGTAAAGGTCATAGCAGATATAACTGATGGCGTAGTCCGAGAACTCCATTCTCACCGAGATGCGTTCCGGACTTACAGTCTCATCCGTAAAGTTCACTTCTCCGGTGGTTGAGCCTGCCTCAGGCAGAGTCATCTCGATATATTCCGGGGTCCCTGTCCAGCCTGTCTCTCCTTCAATGTAGCTGAAGAGGGCATAATATGACTGGCCGCCATACAGTGTAACTTCCTGATTGCGAAGAGTGTTTTCCTGATCGTTGGACCATCTGTGTTCTGAAGGTTCCGTTCCCTCTGCACCGTAGCTTGCAAGAAGATTCCAGATGAAAACATTCATGTCAAACTCCGAGCCCTCATTCTCAATAGCAGAGGCGAGGAGATGATTGAAATACCACCCTTCGAGGTAAGTATGACGGTAAGTTCGTCCCGGCTCCGAATTGACGTGATATGAGAGACTTGTCTTGGATACATCTCCCGGAGCGAGTACTTTTTTTACTTCTGCTGCAGTGGTACTCGCGGAGATGGAACGTATCTGCTCCGAGAATTCATTTCTGACAGCGGCATAAACCAAATACTGAGTACTCGGGTCAAGTCCTTCCACCGTGACAGTTTTGGACTCTTCTGTGGCATTCTCCTCGTTGCCGTGGCTAAAAACGTATTCTGCCAACTTTACCTCTTCTTCAAGATTGGAAGTGCAGTACCAAGCAAATGATTCTGCATGCTTGGTGGATACGGAGAAAGAAATGTGGCCCTCTCCGACTTCCACAAGTTCCATCTTTATTTCCACATTGTCTTTGGGAACTTCAGGTCCGTTGTCCTTCCGGCACGAAACCAATGACAGCAATGCCATACCGAGCAATGCCGCATACTTAAAAAGATGCAATTTCATGTTCTTTGATATTAACTAACACCCAAAGATACAAAAAATGTCAGATACTTGATAGAGTATGTGGAAATTTCTTCGGTAATTGCATTATGCACCCATCTTTGAAGACATCCCGGCCGCCTCTCAGCCGTCTTACATCTAACCCCTAAAAAGATTCTTGATAACTCTTTTCATGAAAGTTTTGTCAAAAATTGGTAAAGCTTGCATCACATATTTATAATTGAATGTATCATACGTAAAATATACTTCGTCTGCATAATCTCCAGTAGTACAATAAACGCCTGTTTCAGAAGTAGTATAAGTATAATAATAGCCTGTTTCAAAGGTATCAATAGTTCCGTTCCATTCATTAAATTCACGCATCATATCGGGAGACGGATAATAACTGCTTTCTTCTTTCTCGATGACCAAGCATAGTAAGAAAGATTCCGGCTTATTGATAAAACGTATTATTTTCGTGGAATCCGACAGGCTTTCACATTCATAACAATGTTCTTCCCACGGGTAAAGTATTGAGGATGAAAAGTCTGCAGAAAGCCCTATCCTACTTTTATTTGCTCTATGTTCGTAAGTGACGGATTTATCAGGGGACAATAATTCAATAAAATTTGAATTTGAAGACGGATTTGTCCCTATGAAAGGATGCGGAATCATATCGTAGGATGATACGAACCACCTTCCGTTGCATTCTACTATTGCTGGATTTTCAATCTTGATTTCATCCACATAATACCCTTTGGCTATGCCCGAAGGGAACTCATACATTTGGGGAATTATGTACCGATAAAAAAATTCTCGCGACCTAACGGCAAAAAAACTTAAAAAATCGTAAAAAGGAGATTGGAATTTAACCATATCGGGGTCTTCACTGTCTTTTTCCCAGGAATATTTTTCGTACATGTATGGACAATAATCCACATAAAATAATGTAACAGGGAACCCAAGGAATACTATCACAACTATAATTGCAATAATCTTGATGGCTTTTTTTATGACGCATTTGTATTAATAAATTTGTCCTGTTTTCGTGTTTTGGAACCAACTTCTCCCATCCGGATCTATAAAGTTGCACAGCTCTCCCTCAGCGCACATACCTTGACTCCATTCCAAAGATATGAATAATTCACCAATGTTGTAGAAGCTGTTTTGGTTTATTTCAAAGCAGCTTCCAAGACAAAGGTATTATATTTTTCAAAAAATTCACCACGACATGTTGCGGAACGAGAAAAAATACATATCTTAGCGCCCCAATAGTTTTGAATAACTCAAATTTATATGTTTATAGGCGATACGATCAGATAGAAGATACCTGAAATATCTAAAACATGAGCGACAAGTTCTATTGTCGGTTACAAGAACCTGACTCCTCAGGAATATATAACATCACAAATCATAAGTAAATGAAAGCAAAACTTTTCTTGGCTTTGGCCGCAGTGGCAGCCATCACTATCTCCGGATGTTCGAAATCCGAGACACTCAAGACTCCGGAAATCGAAGTCTCCAACTTGTCAACTACAAGTTTCTCATTCACATGGACAGCAATTCCTGAGGCAACAGGATACACCTATGAGGTGAAAGCTGCAAACCAGTCCACAGTAAATAGCGGCAACAGCGAAAAACCTGAAAAGGTAGAGGTCACAGGACTCAGCATGGCCAGCACATATACAATTTCAGTCCAGGCTCTCGGAACAGGGTCATTCACGAACTCAGAATATGCGACAGTGACCGTGACGACATTGGACAACACTGTCCACTTCACAGACATGGTGCTCTCCAGAAGACTCCTGGAAATGACAGAGCCTAAGATTGACGCGGACGGTGACGGCAAGATTACATTTGAAGAAGCCGCCGTGGTGAAGGAACTCAATCTCGGATTCAGCGAGAAACCGGAGTCCTCAAAAGACTGCATTACTGACATCACAGGTCTCGAATACTTTACATCACTCGAGACATTGAACTTGAAATACAACACAGTCAGCGACGCCAAGCCAATCGAAGGCATCTCGACTTTGCAAGTCCTCATTCTCGGCGAGAATCCGATTTCTTCCATCAATCTCGATAAACTCGGCGAGCTTACAGACCTCAGACTCTACGGAACAAACATCTCTGAGATTGACTTGTCAAAAACTCCTAAACTTGAGAGTCTCTACCTGCAGAGAACCAAGGTTTCCAAGGTCGATCTCACCTCGCTTCAGTCATTGGACCAGGCCCTTATCAACAACTGCTCCAACCTCAGCGAGATCAAGGCTTCGAACCTGCCTAGTCTCACCAGACTCGATGCAGTAAAAGGCAACCTCACAAGCTTTGAGATTTCGGACTGTCCTTCATTGACCCAGCTTCACCTGAACAGCAACAAGCTCACGTCCATCAAATTGAACAACCTCGCTATGCTCATGCTACTGAACATTTATGACAACCAGCTCATCAGCATTGACGTATCTAATCTGCCGTTCCTCATGCGGCTGTTCGTGTACGATAATCAGCTTACAAGCATCGATTTGTCCGCAAATGTTATGCTGAGAGAGTTCAGGGCATCCAACAACCCGCTTACAGAAGTCAATCTGAGCACAAATGCGAGTCTCGTATCACTCGAACTCGAGAATATGAGCAAGATGAAGACTCTGAATATCAAGAACGGATATTATGACGAATGGGACAGCGAGTATCACATCGTTGACGGGAACACCGCTCTCGAGAAGGTAATCACCGATCCGGGTGCCGAATTCGAACTCGTCAAGAAGTTGTTTGCAAACAATCCTAAAGTTCAGGTTGTAACAGAATAATTTCAAAACGATTTCGCAGTTCCAGAATAGATTTTTGTCACTAAATTCATCGTATTATACTGAAAAGATCAGGTGTGCCGATTGCGCAGCATTCCAAACACGTGGCTCATGACGGTATAATACAACAAGAGGGTAACTAAAAAGTCTTGATAGACTTAGAGGTCACCCTCTTTTAA
>ULRB01099207.1_pt1 | contig 120429 bp, 168 predicted proteins | sample 1955051 | NCBI WGS metagenome assembly ULRB01 (sample SAMEA4835671, study PRJEB28245) | human gut metagenome | biome: gut microbiome; material: fecal sample | place: Denmark | collected 2008 | reverse complement strand
CCCCATGTTTGCCAATGATTTGGTTCACAAGGGCCGTCCCGTATTTGTAGAATTCCAGTCTGACCAGGCTGGTGATGATGCAAAGGCTACACTTATTAAGAACCTGAACAAGTACCTGAACGTTACTTTCGATCATCAGATCCTGATTCCTACAGCTGCAGATCTTACTGCCAAGTTGACAGACGATGGTTTGAAGAGCAACGTAACAGCTGCTGATGCAGAGCCCACAGCTGACGCTGCTAAGGCTACCGCTATTGTATGTGCTAATGAGTACATGCGTATCACCAAGGCTGTTCTGGAGCAGGAGAACGAGAATGGCGGCTGGGATGTAATCTCTGACCTCAAGGAGTCTGGCGTTTACACTGGCGCTGAGGGCTTTGGTACCTTCGAGAATCTCGAGAAGGATTATCGCCTTCCGACTGCTGCCAACCTTCGCTGGAAGCGTCCTCAGGCAGACGAGATGCCACGTCCCGGTGTTCTGTACGATCAGATCACTATCCACTACACCGTGCACCGCGGTCATGTTGGAGGTATGGGTGCTGTTGGTCAGCAGGTAACCAGCGAGACAACCCACGTATTCTGGGTTCCCGCAGACGTAGCAGAAGAGAAGTTCATCAAGGCTTTTGTTGGTGCCGATGGGGCCAGCAACTTTGAGGTAGCTCTTGCTAAGAAGGAAGATGGAAACGTAGTAGCTTATACTACCGCTGACTATGTACATGAGCCCGTAGTGAAAGCAAAGAAGAAGGATTGATTCTCTAATAAACGTAAAATTTAAGTTTTAGGCGGAGGGCGCAACAACGCCTTCCGCTTTTTTATTTTTATATCATGATATACGACAAGCTAGCATCAAGGATACAGAACGACATAATCTCAGGACTTCGCGGTGCTCACGCTAATATGTCTTTGACTATTGAATAGATAGAGGATGAGATAGTCTAGACAAGATTAAAGGTGATTAAAGAATACCAGATGAACGGAGTATTACCTAGTCGTGATTTATTATTGTCTATTAACTGTATCAACATCGACTGTAAGGACATCGAACGATGCCCTATTTGCAGCAATAAGAAACAGGGCGAACTTATCATGCATTTCGAGATTCCGCAAATCATCACTGATTTTGGGATCAAGTCGATAGCTTATGTTGGAAGCCCTGACAGACAGAATCCATTTGAGGTTTACACAAGTATCGCATAGTGGAGTCTGTACCATAAATACAAGAGAAGAGGAAAAAACAAGCCGTATATCTTCATTGATACAACACCAAACGAAAACGGCATGTATGACTGCTACGTTTTCAATGCTCCACTTATGAAGACGATCACGATGGTCGCGATGTTCAAAGATTTGAGACAGGTGGAAGAACTTGGATGTTGCAATGAAGACCTGGCCAATCAGTACTCTTGGATAGATGAAGAAATACAAAAACGAATTGTTCAGTAGAAGGTCAACATCTATAGACAAATGAAGACCTAGATTTTACCGAACAATCAGGCATACGCTGAAGGATAATGAGAAATTTTAAAGAAGCCATGTATCAGGCGCACCTGTTGTATGGCGTAGAATTTACAGACGAGAGCGAGTTTGAAGAGCTCGCACTTATTGGCTACCATGACATAGGCAACCAAAACGTTAGATATTATCATATCGTTTTGCCTGTTAACAAAGAAGATAACAGTGTAGAATTGCCATGCAATGTTGAGAATATAGAAGCTGTAACGATCCCGATGGAAGACTATAAGAACGTCGACGGAATAAACAGCAACGGAGATGTTGCTAGTATGTTCACGGAATCGTACACTGAAGCTATGAAAATATTTCATGATCCAACATATGCAAAAGGTAAGCTAATACATTATACACGGATCGGTGAAAAGTTATATTTTGAATTTCCCTATCCTGAAGTTGATATCTTATACGAAGGCTAGGAACTCGACGATGACGGTTTGCCATACCTTACGGATAATGAGGTCGACGCTTTGGCTGTTTATGTCTCATATGTCACTAAATACAAAGAAGGCATAACGACTATGAACGCAAACCTACTAGAGATTGCAAATCAGTTAAGGCAGGTGTGGCTAATTAAATGCGACCATGCACGAGTACCGCAGCAGATAGACCAGAACATGATGGATACGATCCTTGACGCAAAGACAAACTGGAACCGTAAGCTATACGGTAAATCGTATAAACCAACAACGAAATAATCGCTGCCCACAGGATAAAACCTGTTGACTTGAAAAAGCCAAAGCTTATTAGTCTAAGCACTTCGGGTGCTACGTTAGAAAAGAATATATAGGCACCAACGGATGTTTGTTCAAGTCTGTTGCTCTGCGGTTAGTGATTAAACAATCCTGTGAGGTAGGGATAGTGTTGCTAATGAAAACCTTTTCATAACATTGACGATGAACATTTAACGGAAAAATCCGACTTATAGTTTAAAAAGTAAAAAACGAATGGTATATGTAATAAATAAAAAGGACAAGCACTCATGCCAACCGAAAGGTTTGGTAAGGTGAGAAGGTTATTGAAAAATGGTCTCGCTCATGTTGTTTGCCGTATTCCATTCACAATTCAATTGGATTATGAAACAACTAATTTTGTTCAGTCCATAAGTTTAGGCGTAGATGCTGGTAGTAAATATATCGGTATATCAGCAACAACAAATAAAAAAGAATTGTATGCAGCAGATGTAGAACTAAGAAACGACATTGTAGAAAAACTGTCGACTCGTAGAGAACAAAGAAGAACTCGTAGATATAGATTGCGTTATCGCAAGGCTCGTTTCAATAATAGGATATCTTCAAAGCGCAAAGGTTGGCTAGCACCATCTATTGAAAATAAAATTCAAACCCACTTAACTGTTATAGAAAAAATACACAAGTTTTTACCAATAGCTAACATGGTAGTAGAAACCGCTTCATTTGATATACAAAAAATTAAAAATCCAAGTATATCAAGTAAAGAATATCAACAAGGCGAACAGTTTGATTTCTTTAATGTACGCGAGTATGTGCTATTTAGAGATAAACACACTTGTCAATACTGCAAAGGAAAGAGTAAAGACAATGTATTAAATGTGCATCATATTGAAAGTAGAAAAACAGGAGGAAATGCACCAAATAATTTGATAACTCTTTGTGAAACATGTCACAAAAAATACCACAAAGGAGAAATTCAATTAAAATTAAAGCGCGGAAAAACATTTAGAGATGCAGCATTTATGGGAATTATGCGCTGGACATTTTATGATAGATTAAAGAGTATGTATCCGAATGTTTCTATGACATTTGGCTACATAACAAAGAACACACGCATATTGAGTAATCTTCCAAAAGAACATTATGTTGATGCAAGATGTATAAGTGGTAATTCACAAGCAAAACCGCTTGAATATTATTTCTATCAAAAGAAAGTACGATGTCAGAACAGGCAAATACATAAAGCAAAAATATTGAAAGGCGGAAAAAAGAAACTTAATCAAGCACCTTTCTTAGTGAAAGGATATAGGTTGTTTGACTTAGTTGAATACCAAAAAGAGTTATATTATATATTTGGAAGAAGAAGTAGTGGTTTCTTTGATATAAGAAGATTAGATGGAACAAAAATCAACAACGGCTCTGTTAGCTGTAAACATATACGATTAATAGATGCAAGAAAAACATTAATAATTGAAAAACGAGTGCAGGGTGCATCATAAACCAAGAACTTATTTGTTCCCTGCAAATAAATTTATGAAGAACCACGGGAAAGCTTGCCATAACAGGAACGCTTACGGTTATGCTTTCGATCTTGATGAGATAGCTAAGAAATGGGAAGATAAAACAATCCTAGGAGGTGTTGGACTCAAGCTTGCAGGAATTAATGATCCGGGAGGATATGTCAGAAATCTTTTTCAAAATATGTTCTATAACATAGTCAAAGAGGTGATGATGACTGGGAATATGTTCGTCGGACGTTTTGGATCTTACAAGATCACAATATACATGAAACGATTCAAAGGCGAGCAGTTTAACGAAATGGCGCGAAAAGGATATTTCAAAGATGTAGATATTGCGCAATGTGCCATGACTGCATACTACCCATTTTTTTATGTTGAATCAGGAACAAGGACATTCGAGAAGATTATAACACTCGACGACGATACCGATAAGCTTTTGGCAGAATTGTTGAACGAAGGAATGACTTATGATCATGAAATACAGGCAAGTATATAATACAGTCAAAAGAGTAAGAAGGAAAAACAAACTGCTATCAGAAAGAGACCTGATGAATATATTATCGTTTGGTATGTCTGCGATAGCAAGGACAATATCAAAAGGGCACGATGTGATAGTGTAGGAGAAGGCATACAATCATCCTATAGTAATAGGTCCAGTACAACAGACAGAAAAAGCATATGAGTCATATTACAGGCAGAAATTGATAAAAAAGATCAGAACTTTATATTATCGATACGCTAAAAAACAGGATGACAACGAGCCATGCTACTATTATTTTGCTTTGGGAACTACAAAGTACAAGAAATATATGAACCAACGAAGGTGCCATCTCAGGACACAGTTTGATTTTGGAAAGATCACATTGTATAGAATACTTGAGGAATGTATCATAAGCACGCACCAGTCAAAACGAATTTTTCGTGTAGAAATGCCTAAGTGCTTCACTCAGCATAGGATCGTATGGTGGAATTTTAAACTTCATATCTCACGTTTTCAGTTGATATTGTACAGACCAAGAACAACCAGGCGGCGCATGGTTATCGAATACCGTAATCTATGCGTACGTTTTGGTTTGAGACACAAACATTTTTAAAGAATAAAATATGGAATACGCCCAGAACACATTCGAGGGTGGGATCGTTATGGACTACAACGTCGTAACGGTTCCCGATAATATCCTCATTGATGCTTTGAATGCCACAATGTCGACATTCAACGGCAACGAGCAGCTGCTCCAAAATGATATGGGTAATGCCAAGATCACATACAGAGACGAGGACAACAACGTCTAGTATGCAAAGCTCCCTGATGGAGCTATACCTATTGGAGCTAAGACTTTCGGGCGCATTATGTATATTGTAAGCGTTACGAAAGACGGGATAGGAGAGATTGGATCTTTCCCATCCCCTGATTATGACAGCATGCTTTATGGCCGGAGTGCTCCAAAAAATAAACTCGTCAATAAATACCAACCTCTTTACGTTGGAAAGATTGACAAAAACGGAGATGAGACAGGCTATCCTCTCCGTACTGAATACCTCCGTTTTGATTTATAGCATCCCGTAGAGATTAACGTTGACAATAGCTACGACGGAAGTATCAACTTGATACTTACAGATAATAAGAATAAGCCGAGAATAATAAACACAGGCTTTGCTGTATAGGAAGACGGAACTTATCACATTATCGACCGTTTCGGCAAGAATAACACAAACAGGTACCCATTATATGACGAAACAGCTTTTGATATCAGCACCTCTTTGTATAATGACACGGATAAGATTGTCAATTTTAAATACCTTGGACTTGGTACAGATGGTAAGCTGATGGTAGGAAATTATGTTTTCTATGCTATCGCTTGTGATAAAGACGGCAACGAGTCAGATATAATAGCTGAGTCCGGAGTTGTTCCTGTCTTTATTGGAACGGATGGCGATCCTTTCAGTATAAATGGAGGATCGGAGAATATGCGAACTGATAAATCTGTCAAGCTTCGACTTATTGGTACTGACAACATTAAATATATCAAGATATGTTACACTAGGGCAAGCTCTGCAAATAATGAGAACCTTATAACGTCAGCATATAAAATAGACGATGTGTTTTACGTCGAAGATGACAAGACCGATATTTTTATCACTGGCTTCGAAAACACGCAATAGATAACAACCAACGATATCAACGTCTAGTATTTCAACGCTGATAAAGTAAAATCTCAGGCTATTGTTAGCAATATCTTGTTTTAGGCTAACCTTACATAGGAAAATCAGGAAAATAAAGAATACGAGAAACTGAAGAATTACAGCCTCTCTATTATTCCGTATGCAGTAGTGGATAAAAAAGTCAATATGGCTAGTGATTACTCATACGAAGGAGAAAATAATTCATATTACAACAGTGATTTCACGTACAAGTTCACAGGATACCATCCTGGCGAGATCTACCGTTTTGGCATTGTATATATAAGAAAAAACAACTCTTTCACTTCTGTTTTCGATGTGCTCGGAGTGAACGACATGAAAACAAAGTGTGAACCTTCAACTATTAACTTTGAGAATGTTGAACTTGAAGAAAGCAAGCCATACTGTACATCTGGCGGAAGTTTCAGCGATAAATACAGTGAAGAATACCCTTACAATATCAAAGGTGTCTGTCGTATTAATGAATCGGTCATCTCTGATCTTATGCAAGTTGTTGGTGTTCATTTCTCTTTCACACAGAAAATGCCAGACGCGGAAAATTACAAAGGGTACTTTTTCGTAAGGTAGAAACGAATTCCTACACTTATTGCTTAGGGATACGCGACGAATATATGCGAGGAGTCTTTCCTTCCAAGTATAAATGTTGAGCAAGAGGTGGATGTAAATGTTGGAGGGGTGAATATAAAAGTCAAAAAGCCGTATCATATGTACGAGTCATTTTGCAGCGCAGGGTTCCAGTTTATGGATGCATAGTGGCGCGAAGACTACCCCAATTTTTACCCTCAGAAAATAGGAAGCCAGGGCGTACTTCTCAATGGATACTATCAGAGATTGTTTTCATTACCTGATAAAGTCCTCGCATTCTTTGATAAGTTAGACAGCGACAGTAGCCGAGCTATGACGGTCATGTGGCAGCAAGAACTCAATCAGGATATCTCGATGATGGGAAACTGCATCTATGACGGTTGGGAAAAAAGGAAACTGGCAGTCTTTAATTACAGATATCAAAATTCCGCAGGCTAGCAATACTGCATGATAACCTTAAACGGTAGAAGCACAGCAGGAAATAATGAGTGCAGACTTGGTGGTGTTTTCTTGGCTGAAAAAGAAATAGACGAACACAAACTATAGGATTAGATAATCCACTTAGGAAATACAACAGATATCCCCATATTTCCATCTACAACATCTGACCATAACACTTTCAATTGGGCGAAAGATGTAAAACAGCAGAACATCTACACTTCATATTTTCAGCACTTCTACGATAGCAAGAGAACCATAAAAAACATAGGTGGCAATAATTTGCCGGCTTATGAGTGGTACTACGCGTTGGCCCAGTGCTTGGCAACTGATGTGATCATAAAGGATTCTATGACACCAATAAGAATTCAGTATGACAAGAAGGGAGAGTTTAAGATTTTCGACGACTCGAACGGCAAGGAGCTCTGCACTATAGCGTGTGATGAACCTATGAAGTATGGCGTGAATAACACATGGAGCATAGGAATCGGAGACGCAAGATACAATAAATACAGGCTCAAAGGACTTGAATATGGATAGGCTGGATTTACAGACTCGTACACTTAGGAAAATCTCGAATTTGTAGAGTAGATATACAGCGAAAGCGATATGACACTCTTGAATCCTACCACTTATAAAAATGGGGATATCATCTACCAGTACGCAGAAGGTTCTACCATATCGGCATCTATAACAAAAAGCAAGTATAGCCTCAGCGTTTCCATTTATGGAATATCCACAGATGGCAGAGGTTATAATGTTGAAGCATAGACAGCCTGCGCATATTCAGATGTTGGACAAAATGACGAATACAAGACCGCCACTTTCCACGTAAACGGTTAGGTGTATACAGACGGAACTATACCAGCCACACCATATCAGAATCTACTGGTCAAACTGGACGGTATATGGTACGAGTTCCAAGACTATGCGATAGGTGCTGATGATATTGAAAATATTGACTCAGCCAAAAATAGTTATGCTGAAAGAATACGCGATAGAGTAGTCAATGCAAGATCTCAGGCTGGCGCTTTGGTTACAGATGGAACCATGAGTGGTTACAAGTTCGATATCAGCACATACAACGGAAAATATGACTATCCTAAGAAAAAGGAAAATGGAAACTATGGCAATATGGCCTATATCTATAACCCGATGGAGAACAACAGCTTTGCTATGTTCTGCCCGGATTATGAACTCAATATGCCATATTACAATAACATTTTCACAGGTTAGGAGCTAGTAGCAAAGGCAATAACATCTAGCACTTATTTGCAAAGCAACGTTCAAAGATTATATCAATATAACAACACGCATATTAACACATCTAAATTCTTCAAATCTTTCGGTTTGAGTATTGAAGAGGGAATGTCTCTCGGTACAATCTTACATAAAAAGGCAATAGTAAAAGAGAACTCTATAAGACACGACGACAATGTGTTCTTCTCTGCTAAAGCCGGAGATGTGACGACTAAGACATTTAGTTTTGCTGGTGCCAAATTCCTCGCATAGGTAAGGCCTGATTTATCATACACTCCGACCGACAAGATGGGTAGGCTCTCGATGCAAAAACCCTATAACCTGATGAGAGGATTATATGGTTCATATGTCGGACTTTATCCATATATAGAAGAAAACGGTAAATCTAAAGGTCAAGATATAGCTAATAAGATCGTTAACTTATATATTCCAGGATACAGCGAAGATAATATGGGCGGATATTTCACTACCCGCTTCAACGACAGACGCCAGTATTATAGAATATCAGACAGTCAGGATATAAGCACAAGATAGCTTGATTGCTATCGTGGCGATTGTTTCATTGGATGGTATACTCACAGAGTAAATAGAAACTTCAATGACTCGTCCGCTCCATATAATGACACGATCCTTTAGGGAATGTGTTTCACAAATGCTTTGAATAAACTATTCTCGATTGAATACAGAAGCTTTGATTTGACTAAGAACCCAGACGTTGCCCTTGATGTAAACCTTGGCGATATGAATGCTGTGCAGATGGGCTCATGGGTTACTTTCCCGTGTAGATCATCGAGGAATATATGCATAAGAAGCACAAATGAAGCATGGACAGATGAAAAGGCACATAGTGGAAATGCTAGGTCATTCTACCCATTGCACAGTATAGACCCATCCGGATCTTATAAGTTAAGAGAATCCGATAACTACAACGAGGGATTTAGTAAGTCAGGAGGTGATAGGCTACACTTCAATCAAAACAACTATATCTGGGAGAATAACTACTACAAGAACAGAATCCAATATTCAAACATCCTTGTAAACGGAAACTTTGAAAATGGAAACCGTGTTTTCCTTGCCAATCATTATAGAGATTACACCGATCAATACGGAGCAATTACAAAAATCGTATCATTGGCAAGTTATCTCTTGGTAGTATGCGAGCATGGTATCATGTTGGTACCAGTCAATGAGCGAGCACTTGCAGGAGAGGGAGCCGGTGGATTCGTATATATCAACACTTCAAACGTGTTGCCGGAAACTCCGAAAATATTATCTGAAGATTTCGGATCTACATGGCCTGAGAGTGTTATATCTACACCTTACGGAGTCTTTGGTGTGGATTCGAACGCCAAGAAGATCTGGGCATGTGATGGATCAACCGTTTAGATGATCTCAGATTTTAGGATCCAGTCATTCCTTAATGATGCGCTGCCAATGGATGGAATGAATCCAGACATCGGCAAAGTAAATATCAAATCCCACTATAACATGTTTAAAGGCGACGTGATCTTTACCGCTTATTGTGATGATACCATGTGGAGCTTATGCTATAATTTGCACGGAGCAACGAAAGGCGGAGGATGGCAGACGTTCTATTCTTGGCTTCCTGCAATATCCGGGAACATCGGAAACTGCATGATAACATTAGACCATCAAGTCAACAGGCATATCTTGGGATTAGATCATTCTAATATACACGATGGAGGAGCTACACATTTCTTATGGAAACATGGGCAGTCCGACGCTGTTATGACAGAGGAAACTATCAAACCCACGTTCTGGTATGGCACACAGCATCCATTCGAATTTGAGTTTGTAGTACGTAAAGATGCAAGTGTTCACAAAATCTTCAACGATCTGAGAATACTAAGCAATAAAGCGGCGCCTGAATCATTCCATTATGAAGTGATCGGTGAATGTTATGATCTCGGCAATGATAAACCCAACATGTACTATAGGCAAGAGATAACAAAAGCGCTATATAACCTGTGCCTTGGTTCACGCATCAAATACAACCCAGACTTTACACATATAACGCCAAAGCTTGCACTTAATGTAGGCGCGAATATATCCAAATCTACAATGTTCCCATTATACTATCGAAGGATTCACGATGCAAATGATGTTGAGAGCTACTACTAGCTGATGAAGAAAACAGGGTTTGATTATTAGAACCTCTCAGGATCTGAAATTGTGTATAACGAACTCCTTAACGAGTTCAGGATATGGTGCCATGTTAAAGGTGTCGATATGAAGAAAGAGGGCCGAATACGTGGAAATATGCACTACAAAGAGGATTGCTGGTACGTTCAGATTCCATCGATAACATACATGCAGAAAAATGAATATGTTGACCGTCCATTTACTGGTAAGCCTATCATTAACCTCGGGAATAACCCGATCCCTGATGATGCTAAGGCTACCGATTTTGATTTGGATATACTGAATAATAAATTTGGCACAACATACAACACAGAAGATGTAAGCTTCGAGAAATGGAGCGATAGGAAAGAGATGAAACTAAAGGATAAATATATCAAGATCCGCATCCGTTATACAGGCGATGAGCTGGCAGTGGTTGGTGGTGTCTTGACATTATACAATAAAAGCGCATCATGAGTACAGAAAACAACGCAGTAAGCGGTAGGATCGTAAGTACCGGCAAAGGAAGCGATGGACTAAAACAAACAGCAGCTTCTCCTGGTGCCATCTGGGGAACAGTAGGCAATACTGCAAATGCACTAGGTGGTTTGTTCCCCGAATCTGATAACTACCAAGGAAGATATGGTAATCTGTCCGCAGGACTAGATGCAGGATACAATGGCGTTGCTGATGCTGTCGGTTAGATTAACCCAATAGCAGGCGGCATTATGAAGCTCGGAGCATTGGGAACCAAAGCCTTGCATTCTATTGGAGTCGGAACCAGTGGGATGACTCGCACTGATGCATTCATGGATTCGCCATTTATGGCTCTTACTCCTTTCGGACTTATCAATGCCTTAGGAGCTAAGAAATCCGACACTATGGAAGCTGACACCTAGACCTTGGCGCTTGGTGGCAATTCTTATTCAGGAGCTGCCGATGACGTCATGGATGCGGCGGAGAAATCAGGAAAGAAATATGGTCTGTTTAGTAGGAAAGCATTAGGCCGAGCAAATGATGAGATAGCAGCAGCTGGAAGACTACAAAACAACATGGCATCTATAATGAACCAAAACAAAATGCTGATGGATGCATTAGCCAATCAGCAAGATATGAACAACCAGCAATATCAAAATATGATGAATGGTACGGATTGGTCGGCTATGCCGATGAGTGCTAAGAAAGGCGGAATATTACCATCTTAGTATTAGATAGCTCACCGTGTGGCATATAACCACAGGAAGAAACAGGAACCGATAGAATACGTGCCAGTCATTGACACGATCGATATGTTCCAGAATGGCGGACAGATGTCTCTTTTGCCAGAGGGTGCACTCCATAAAGACAAGCACCATATCGAAGAAGTTAGGGATGACCTCAAAGGCGAGATAACACACAAAGGCATCCCTGTCGTGACGATAGCAAAAGATGGGCAGCAAGTGGAATAGGTGGCAGAGATAGAACATTCTGAATGGATCCTTTCCGCTGATCTCACAGAGAAAGTGGAGAAACTGCGCGATAAGTATAACGAGAGCGATGACGCACAGGAGAAACAAGAGTTTGCTATTGAAGCCGGTAAACTTATCGCCGAAGAAATGATGGAGAACACCGACGATCGTGTCGGATTGATCAAACAGATCAAGGTATGAAAAGAAGCATAAAATACGGGGTCAATCTAAAAAAAAAGTTTTTCATCTGGAGGGACCCCGTACAGTTCCACTATGTGGATCTTCCGTGTTATATGTATTATGGGTTTGAGTCTGCGCTTGGGATCTCTATCGAAATGATGATCGTGATGTATAAATACAAACAATTCATAAAAGAGAATGCCCCAGCGTTTGATATGAGATCCAAATATCACGACGCATAGCTTACAAAAGAACAACTCGAGAATGTGGAAATGGAAGCCATACGAGAAATGGAACTCGAAGAGTTGCAGGATATGGTGGAAATTCCAAACTACTATGAAATGTTCGCACAAGCCAGGCGAGAATTAAATGGTGATTATATAAAGAAAAAATATTTTTATCTTGCATCATATTATGAAAAAGACATTCAAGGATCTTGTGGAGGAGACAATGCCACAGGAGAAAGAGCCGAAGAAGGAGGAAGAAATAAAGGAGGAGCTGAAACCTCAGGCAGTTCTGAATGATAGCGATAACCTCGACTGCCTTATCTGTTCTGTATTAAAAGCTCTTGGGCTTACAAACGGCCTTGATGATTACAAACCTTCACGACTTGAAAAGATCCTTGGAGGTAATAGTGAGATCATCATAACTATGGGAGGCCCTGATATAGCGTACGAGACCGACGGGTTCTCTGATATGCTGAAAGATGTGATCGGATCAGTTAAATCTGACAAGAAATACACAGTCGAAGATATTAAAGAGATAAGAGAAAACAAGAAAAAGCACGGCTCATCTATGAAGAAACTTTTAGCTCTTATGGATGATGACCATGTATTGCGTGCATTCAACGGCATGCAGTTATTCAAAACTGGCGGTAATATCCAGAAAGAACAGCAAGGAGCAAAACAAGAAGAGCCAAGACAGCAGCCAGAACAGAAACAGCCCGAGAAGCCAACAGTAGAAGCAAAGATAGGGAACAATACCTACCACCTCTGGGAAGCTAAGACCGAAGAGGAAAAAGCCGAAGGTTTGCAAAATGTCAGCTATCTTGGAAAAGATCAGGGTATGATCTTCTACTACGACAAACCGTGTAGTGTTGACTATTGGATGAAAGACACAGAGATACCCCTCAAAATCTGCTTTTTCAATGAGGATTTTGAATGCATCTCTGTTAAAGAAGGCACACCATTATCTGAAAACCTTATCCACGAAGACGATGTGCAGTTTGTGGTAGAGCTTAGCTCAGACGCTGATGTAAAACCAGGAGATGAGCTTGACTTTCCAGGAGATGATGATGAATACGTTATGGAAGTTTTGGGAAGTGATGGGGAGATTTAGTACCAGCTCAAATCCGGCCAGCGTATCATGTCAAGAAAATCAACAAAAGTAATAATAACAAAAGCAAAGAGGGCGTGGAAAAATCGGAAACGTCCGGAATATGAGAAATATTGCGCAATTCTTGGGCGTTATGTCTTCAAAGAATTAGACGCGCAGGATGGAAGAGATGCAGAATACGTACAGCTTGACAAAGACAAAAAGTGATGGATATTGAACGAATAAAATGTGTGGGTTTTGGTCTTCAAGGCCCACATCAAAATTTCCAAAAGATAGAATTTACACGTCCCGCTATTGGTGATGATGATATACTTATTGAAATTTTATATGCCGGTATTTGTCATAGTGATCTCCACACTGTAGAAAACCATTGGGGAGAAGCCAACTTTCCACTTGTGCCTGGTCATGAGATAGTTGGAAAAGTTATCCGTTGTGGAAAGGATGTCAAGAAATTCAAGGCTGGAGATTATGCAGGCATAGGTTGTATGATTAACTCATGCGGTGAGTGTTGCGCATGCGATCATGGCAGAGAATAGGAATGCAAGAAAATGGTTCTCACTTACAACGCTAAAAACTGGGATGATAACGATGAGATAACACAAGGCGGATATTCTACATGTTATGTTGTAAAGCAAGACTTTGCAATAAAGGTAGACTGCAAAGAAGAAGATCTCCCAAAGATTCCTTCTCTCATGTGTGCTGGTATCACTACATTCTCACCTATCAGGCAGGCTAACGTAGAGGAAGGTTCAACTGTTTTTGTTGCAGGCTTTGGTGGTCTTGGCCATATGGCGGCACAGTATCTCAAAGCTATAAACTGCCAGGTTGTAGCATTTGATATAGAAGATAGGGAAGAATTAGCACGTGCAGTAGATGTAAAGTTTGCAAAGATAGAGGAGGACGGAGAGATTGATGAGTCTTTTGAGAAAAAGTTTGATTTTGGAATTATAACAATACCATATAATTACGACCTCAAAAAATACATGAGACTTTTGCATTGTGGCGGGAAACTTGCGATAGTAGGCATTCCTCCATATGATGAATGTCCAGATATCTCTATTAAAGACTTGATATATGAGTTTCCAGGTGTTGAGCTTTTCGGAAGTCTGATCGGAGGAATAAGCGAGACACAGCTATGTGTTGATTTCTCTATTAAAGCCAACATCTTCCCTATTGTTGAAGAGATAGAGCCCACAGCAGAAGCTATAGATGAGGCGTATCAGAAAATGCGCAATCGTGAAGTTGATGGCCGTTTTGTTATAAAGATGAAGGACTTTGATAAACCAGAAGATAAGGAAGAGATCACAAAACACCAATAGGGCGGACAGATTGAAGAAAAACACGAGCCAGAAGTGTTTAAGAATTACAGAAACGCGCAAAACTCATATATCGCTGATGAGTTGAAAGATTACGCTTCTAATCCTCACGATGTTAGATACATCGGATAAAAGGGGCCTGATGATTGGTACCCGAACCTTATATTCAACGGCGGTTGGTTTATAAGGCCAACAGAGGGACAAGTTGACGAGAACGGTAAGCCATACACAAAAGAGGACTATATAAAAGCCACCGAGTGGTTGCCTGCTAGCATTGACTTCATATTCGGAGATGATGAGAAATACCGCGGAAAAGTACGAGCCGCTTATCCATTTCCCGGAAAAAAGACGAATGAACAATATGAGGCTTTCCTTGATATGTTAAGAGATAGAGGTATTGATGTTGATGATGGAACGTACGATTATCACACGTTTTTCGAAAATGAATACGACGAGTGGCAAAAGAAAGATCGAGAAGCAGCTAAAGAAGCACCAAAAAATAAATTCTGGAACTGGCCGCATATGAACGGAGACTATAAACTCGAGCCTCATATCACATGGCCAGGAGTAAATAAAGACGCATGGAAACAAGACGGGGACAGGTGGATCTATACACCACCAAAAGATCATAAGAAGAAAGACGGAACACAATATACAGATGAGGAATATATTAGATATTTCCAAACTAGAGAGAACCCGGAGAATTGGCTAAACTTAAACGGAAAGCTTATCCAAGGAGGAACAAAAAGAGGGGAGAAATAATTTGAAAATATACGCTTAAAAGGAATTTGGTTTTGGATAAAAATATTATTATTTAGATTCGTGCCAACCATATCGATCGATTCGTGGCTAGTCTATATAAATAAAAATTCGTGGCAATAAAAACAATAATGATATATGTCTATAAAAACAATTTCAATTGAAAGCGGTAAGAAGTATTTAAGCGAGGTTATTGAATTCCTTCCATCTCATTGTCTGATAAATAAAGGAATCACAGGATGTGGAGGCACAACTCTCGAACTAACATGCAAGAGAAATAGTGTGATTTTAGTCCCAACAAAAAACCTGGTAATTTCAAAATGCTTAAATTCTAAAAATTATTTTGGAGTTGTTGGAGATATAACAAAACAACAAATAAGAGAATACGCTAATTGCCAAATAGAATTTAAAAAAATAATTGGTACATATGACTCTCTGGGAAAAATAATGGATGCTATTCCAGAATGTACGAATTGGTTTCTGTTAATTGACGAGTATCATTTACTTTTTAATGATTACTCTTTTAGGTCTTCCGCAATTCTTGGAATATTAAATAATTTTAGGCGGTTCACTAATTGGTGTTTTTTAACAGCTACTCCATTAAATGACAAATGTATTTTAAAAGAATTAGAAGGTATAGATAGAATTGAATTTAAATGGGAAGATGCAACAAAAGTAAACATTACAATTAGAAACACACCATATATACAGCGTGAAATAATAAATGTTATTAATTCATACCCGACAAGAAATATTCATATTTTTTTGAATAGTGTTGGAACAATAAAATACATTGTTAATAAACTTAGCATATCTGATTTCCGCGTTATTTGTTCTACAAATCAAACTACAAGAGTAAAAAATAAGAGAGAAATAACATCTCCTATTTGCAAACTAAACTTTTACACGTCATGTTCATTTGAAGGAGTAGACATTAATGATGAAAATGGAATGTGTGTTATTTTATGTGACACAAAAATTGCTTCTACAGTTCTAGATATATCAACAAAAATTCGGCAGATTTGCGGAAGAATTAGGAATTCAAAATATAAAGATGAATGCATAGTTATTTTAAATACAAAGACACATAGATATTTAGGTTGCTCTCAACAAACGTTTTTTGACAAAGTTAATTTAAATGAAAAAAGAGGATTAAGCAGGATGGAGGTTATAAACCATGAAACAGATGAACAGTTAACAACTGACCTTCTATGGTTTAAAGCCACGCCTATGAATTATATGTCAATTTATATAAATCAATATGACACAAGATTCTTTTTTGATGAAAATTTAAAAAAGATAGATATTTATAATTATGAATTAATCTCTGAAATTTACAACAGCACGATTAGCGTTTTAACGGAATATAAAAAACAAGATTTTAATGCTTGTGGATATTCCCGATCAGAAATATTTAAATCCGACAAAAAGGGTTTAGAGTGGATTAACAAAATAATATGTGAGTCAAAGAAGGCAACCTGGACGTATTCAGAAATAGAAGATGTTTTTCCACCTTTATTTAAAGAACATTATTTAGAGTGGCACAAAAAAAGTTCAATTAAAACATTTTTCCCAGAATATGTAAAGAAGCGCGAAATAATTAGTGGCAAAAGACAAATAACATATTTTTTCCCGTTAGTATGTAAAACTTCGTCATAAAAAGTGTGTTATATAAAATTGTATTTAAAAACAGATAAGATTTTAGTTTAGCGATAGTTCACTATTGATTGATGTGTGTCCAAGTGTACGCTTAAAGGTATGTCCAGTATATAAGTAAAAAGGGTATGTCCAGTATACATTTAAACTTGGACAGTATACGCTTAAAGACTTGGACAGTGTAACTTAAACATTTTTTTTATGTCAACCATAGCGGTCTTTTCGTGTTTAGTATATATACTAAGTTTTTCGTGTCCATAAAAACAATTTATATAATGTGATAATTTAATACTATAATTGTTGCGTTGTTAATTCGAAACGTTTAATTAAACACAATAAAATATGAATATTCGATTTCGTAATGTGCCCGTTGTGGGCGTTAAGAAGTTCCAGCAGGGCGGTCCTGTAGACGCACCAGCTGAAGGTGGAGCTCCTGCTGAGGCTCCCATGGAAGAGGAACCCGCAGAGCAGCCCCAGGAGGGTGAAGTACCTCAGGGTGGCGGTGATCCAATGGAAATGTTGATGCAGATTGGACAGATGGCAGCTCAGGCTTTACAGAGTCAGGACTGCAACGCTGCTATGCAGGCTTGCGATGGCATTGTGCAGTTTATCCAGATGATGCAGCAGGGTGGAGGCGCACCACAGCAGGAAGCTCCTCGGGGCGAGCCCGTGTATCGCAGAGGTGGTAAACTCGTAGGCTACACCCGTAGATAATAAATAGAAATTAATGGTTTAAGGACGGAGGAGGTATATAATAATTTATACCTCCTTTTTTAGTTTAAATGCAAAATATGAGTCAATATATTAAAAAATTACAAACAGGCGGAACGGTAGAGACATAGGAGACTGAAGATCCGAAGTTCAAAACTGCTACTGCTGATTATGACGCCAGACAACTTGCAGCTGATTACGAACACAATATTCTCGCATATGCAAAACACTTAGGATTAAAGCCAGGATCAAAGAAATATGACGAATATATAACTGAAGCTGCAAATATCCAGAAAGGCATAATGGATGGAACTTTTTCACGCGGCGAAGGTCTGATTTATACCGGAAGTATTATAGGTGATAACAACCCAATGCAATCATATGCCCTTGGATTGTTAGATAAAGTTATCGCACAAAAAACAAAAAATGTGCAAGAAGCTGCAAGTCAGGCAAAAACCCAAGCTGATTTTGACCCTGCTTTGTTGAAAAAATATTTTTATAAAAAGTTTTTCGGCGGACAAAGCACTCCAGATTTGCAATCTTGGCTTGATAGGGACACTGTTGACGAGAATGGAAACCGTGGAAGTTTCAATAGGCTGACAGCGTTTGCCGACATGCTTGATAGTTATGCAGACAGTTTTGAAGGTTCAAATTATAACTGGTCAAATAGTGCATATTTAAATAAAGAAGATTATCAGAAAAAGCTTCGTGATGTTGCAGTATCTTTAAGGAATGGAGTATACGACAATAATATTGCTGCAAAGCTTGACACTATCGGAATTGGAGCACAGTTAAGAGAGTATCTTTTTGGTAACGGTAAGAAGTTGGACGATGCTCCTGTTGAAGGCTCTTATGAGGCGTTATTAGCTGCAAAGAAAAAAGAATTAGACGCTGATGTAAAAGCAGGAATATTAACACCAGATGAGGCAAACCAGAAGCTAAAGGAGTTTGCTGATGATTATAAATATTCAAAATACGGAGATTTACAATGGGATCGTGATTATCAGAATTGGGCAAATACAAACTGGGCTTGGACTGGAGAAACAAATCAATAGATCGGAAGTCTTGGTCCTGGTGCTCTTGATGATTCAAAATTATTAATTTGGAATGGTAATCCTGGAACATCTGAGGCTGATAAAACAAAATCATGGTTAAGTAGTGCGACAAATGCGCAATATGCCGCAAATTTAATGAATCAGCTTTATGCTGGAAGAATGATAGATCTCAACGGTGGTTTTGACAGATTGACAAATTCAGATATTGTTCGCGGAGTATTGGCTACTTTATCTTCACAAAGTGACAAAGTGACTCCTATAAATCAAGAGGAAATGTATCTTAACGATAGTATTAATTACGAAAAAGGAACTGCTCTAAAATATAATGCAAAGAGTGGCGCTTTTTCATTAGTACATGTTCATCGTACAGATACACCTGTCCTTTATGGAATATTAAAAAGCCAATATCTTAAAATACATCCGCAGCGTTCAACTAGCGACAAAACAAGATGGGCAAAAGATGGTGCTAAATTAATTTTAAAAGCCTTGACAGGCGCAGAATTGCAGGCTATTGGACAGCAGCAAAATCAAGCTAATGATTACATCAGGCATCAGCAGTATGAGCAGGAAGCACAGCAGAAAAACATATCGGCTGAAAGAGTAATGGCCGGTAAGGGTAATGCTGCTAATGATACATCTCTGGCTCATAATCTTAGATCTGCAGGAACATGGACTGATATCGCAAGTGCTGGGGTTTCGTTTGTTCCAGTCGTTGGTAATGTTGTGGCCCCTATCATGGGATTAGGTGCAACTGGTATGCATATGGTTGCTGATATGCTTGATCCGACTGTTACAAGGAACGAAGTTGCAACTAATTTAGCTGTCAATCTTGGACTTACTGCTTTGATGCTTATCCCTGGTGGTGGAGCCGGCAAAATTGCAAAGGCTGTTAAACTCGGAAAGGGCGCACTTCAAACAGCAATGGTCGGCTATGGCGCTTTTAACACCGCTAATAATTTTGATAGAATAAAGAAATTAAGACAGAAAGAAGAAGCTGGAACGCTGTCTGCAGAAGAAAGGAAAGAGTTAGATTATATGTATTCTATAGCAGCAGGAACAGTTGTCGGTGTTAAAGGTCTTGCTGGACAAGGTGCCAAAGCACTTGGAAATAATTTCTTCGGTAATGCAGCAGCATTAGCATCTGATCCATTACTCGCTATTAAATCTTTGTATAATAAGAACGCTAGGAAATCATTTACAAATTTGACAAAGCCATTAACTGTAGCAAATACTGAAGTTACCAAGGGCGAAGGCAAAAAGACATATTGGATAAATCCGGACGGAAAACAAATTGAAATAACAGCTTCTCAGAAAAAGAATATGTTAAATACATTATAGCAGTTATAGAAAGAAAAGGTAACTGATGTAGATGTAATTAACAAACGTCTTGGTGAAGCATGGGCTAAAAGTGGCGAAAACGGGGCATGGTATAGTAAAGATAAAACAACATAGCCAGGTATCAAATGGGATAGTGAATCATTTAACAAAAATGAATGGTTGAAAGTAACATCTCCCGATGATGTTACTGGAGAGCTTAAAATAACTGTAAGAGGCGCAGATGGAAACGATGTCGAATTAGCATTTACTGAGGCTCAATAGAAAGAATTGATAAAGGCATATAATGGTTCGCACACTGATGATGTCAAGAATAAAGCCATGCAAGAAATTACTGGTGATAATACTAAAAAATATTCAGCTGTTGAATATAACAAGTTAACACCAGACTAGAAATCTGATTTCGATTCTAGAATGGCAGAAATTGGATTAAAGGCAGCTAGGGATAAATATGAAACATTTGAAGTTGCGAAATCAAAAACCATTGATGGATAGGTTAATCCAGATGCAGTTTAGATTGCAGAATCTGACGCAAAGACTGGGTTAACTAAATTTAATGATTCGAAGATAAGCACACATTTTTCCGATATTGATCATCCTGACCTTATTACACAACAAGGCGCATATGATATAAACACACCAATAGGAAAATAGAATGCACTTGCAAGAATAAGAGCTAGACGTATTGATGAAACTGCAGCCGGTCCACTTGGTTCTATGTTGCTTGCTGCTGGATTTAATACTAATAATGAAATGTTCAGCGGTCTTGGCGTGTTTGGCGGTAGATCTGCTGCAAGAAAAATGTCAAAAGTATTGAATGAAAAAGAGCAATTAAGATAGCGACAACTCAAAGAATAGGCAAACCCATGGATGAAAGAGGCTTTTGAACAAGCACTCAACAGGAAAATAAAATCAATGGAAGCAGAAGCGGCAAGCCACGGTGAAACATTGACAGATCAAGATAAAGCTAAGATACATCTTTCTGATACAGAAAAAGCATATGCAATTGAGACATATCTCAAAGAACAGCAATATTTAAAAGATTCCTTTGATGACGGTGTAACTTTTGATATCGATCCAGAGACTGGATATTTTGATATATCAGAACCAATTTATATTAAAAAAACCAAACGATCAGTCGTTAATGATTTAATTAGAAAAGGCTTTGATAAAGATAGTTCTTTAAAAAAATATAATGCCGATTAGCTTGAACAATTAACTGGCCGTTTCCGTCACGCATTACCTAATGGAAGTAAACTTTCATATGCCGAAAGCCAAAATTTACTTGATGGTATGTATCGGCAATATGTTGTAGAAGAATCAGCTGCTGGCAGGATTCCTGTGGGTTTGTCTGATTTCATTGATGATTTCCAAATTAGAAACATTAACGAAAGCGGAATACTTCACTCTGTAAAAGTTAAAGATCCACTGACAGGTGCGGAAATATCTCCATCGGAATTAAAATCAAAATATGCTATTGATGTTTTTGATGAATTAAAATCAGAAGCTGCAAGAAAAGGCGTAAGTATAGCAGATAGCGATCCAATAGAAATAACAATAAGAATATTATCTGATTCAGACGCATTAGATAATGTCCAAAATAAAATATAGGGAGATGTTGCGTTGCATGCTGAGGCTGAGCTTAATGCAAAAAAATCATCTTTAACCACGGATTTGTTAGATGAATTTAAAACAGCTCATGATAAATGGGTTGCGGAAAATCCAACAGAAGCAGCTGATAACCTTAAAAATCTTGCTAAGCAAAATGAACTGTTCACCGAAATTAACAAACGTAATATAGGATTGAATGGTGAGGCTATGGTTGATAATATATCTTCAACATAGGGAATAACCAGAGAAAAAGCAAGAGCAAATATCATTGAGTCAGCACATAGGAATGGAATAACTGGAACAGATAATGAAATCTTTTCAGAGTTAGATGCAAATCCATATAAAAAGCAGCTCGTTGAAAACGACCTAAATGCTAAATATACTGCAGCATTATAGGAAATGACAGATAAATTAAACGAGCTTTCAACTTTAGAAGGAGCACTATCTAGAAGAGATCATGAAAATTATAATAACTGGCTAGCTAAAAACTTTGCAAAAAGAGGAGATTTAGATGCAAAGTTAGAATATCTAAGAGGCATTTCTGTATCTGGAGATAGCAAGACTTTATTAAGCAAAATGAGAAGAGATCTTCCAGCGGGAGCAACGGATAAAGAGGGCTTCGACATAATAACAAAAGCAGCCAAACGTATTGGTTTGGATACTGCTGATGAATCACATTTACGTTTAATGCTTGGAGATCCTGATGCAGAAGCAAATTTAAGAAAGACAATTTAGATAGAAAGAAGGATAGAATTATTACGGCGTGCTGGATATGATGAAACATCATCTGCTGCTCTTAAAAATGCTATGGAAAATAGTGGATCTTTTGACCAACAAATTAAAGATCTTGATGCACAGATCAACGTTTATAGACGGAGACTCCCAAATGTTGTTATTGATAAATTGAAAAATCAAAAACGTTTGACTAAAGCAGATCTTCCATTTATTGAACGAAATGCTGGGATCACTATCAAAGATCCTAAAAAAGCAAAAGCAGAACTTAAGAAAATCAAGTTCGGAGAAATAGACGAATCAAAATGGATAGATACAATAAAGGCTGCACAAAAGAAAGCAGGATTCCGCAATGGTGGTATTCTTGATAAAATGATGTTTTTAAGAACCGGTGGAGAAATTAAAAAAAAAGTTTTGAAGGCGGAAGAGGGATTGATTGTTCCAGAAGATTTTAATTATGATTGGTATAAAAAACTTTATAAGTAGACCGCATTATTAAATTCAGAATTAAAAGATCACAATAATTTTGCAGGAGATAATTTACGTGGTAATAATCATAATCAGAATTTTGATTTGGCTATGGCTGCGTATAAAAACCAAGCATATACAAGTGATCATGATGCAACAGAACGTGATATACAAGGTTTTTATAATTCAGATTATGGACAATCTTCTCTTGAGGATTTTGTGAATCAATATAATGAAAATGCCGCTAAGATACGCGGGACTTGGGGAGTAGGTAAAGATGGCGCATTATCTAATACTACACATTCTGCAAATACAGAATACGGGCTAGGAGAGCATAATCGGCTTTTCAGAAAAATGTTCGCAAGTAGAAGCAATAATGCAGCAAATACACCAGTCTATAATATCGGATACCAAGACGGGAAAACCGCAGACGGCCATGAAATGGATGATATAATGGGGACTTCCACGTGGATGCGCAGAATGGATAGACGAGAAAAAGAATGGAGCGATAATCTGACAGATGAAGAAAAGAAGGCTAGAACATTTAAGATTACTTTAGGAAATGGCGAAGTTGGTTATGTGTACAAAAAAGCCAATGGAGATATTACAATTTTGAACCCATCGCAAGTTGTAGCACAAACTCCAGAACCAACAACATCATAGCAACAGAAAAAAGAAGAGCCAGTACGTCTTGACGGAGAAGTAGAAGGTAGTAATTACGGATTATATAGAACTCCAAAAGACAAATTCAAGAAAGGGATTTCGACAGTAGGAAGTATGATTTCAGAACATGCTCCTGACTTCATGGCACTTGGACGTTATCTTTCAAACAAGAAGAACAATAAGCGAATCCTTGATTAGATGATGAAAATAAGGGCGAGCCAATTAAGTCCAATGAATTAGCATATGTATGTTAGAACTGGGTTCTCGTTAGAATAGGCTGCAAACCAACAAGCTGCACAAAATCAGAGTTAGGCAGGAAAAGCTCAAACTAGCAATGCTAGCCTTAATAATGCAGTTGCATTAGAAGCAGCAGATAAAGCTGCAGCATTACGCCAGCAAGGAAATCTTAAATCTGCTGATGTTATGTATACTACTGCTAAAGAACAGCAAGCACTTGATAGGCAAGTTGCAGCATATAACCTGAATGTTAAAGATAAGAATACAGCAGCATTAACTAATCTTCATAATGAATTAACGAGATATAAAACAGGAGAACTGTCTTCTCAACAGACAAATCTTAACACATATTTATTAGAGCTTGAAAAGAGAAAGAGAGAAGAAGATATATAGAAACAAAGATATAGAGATGCATTTATGACTCAAAAGCAAGATATAGAAATGTCTATAGAGTTAGAAAACGATCCAGAATACAAAAGATTATATGATGCATTTAAATCTACATCACCAGGAACAGATGCATATTCTAATGCATATAACGCATTGCTCGAATATAAGCGTAATTTTACATTGTCCCATAGTATAAACAACTTAAACGAATGGGCGAAGTCCAAAAAACTGCATGATAGAATAAATGTATCAGATAATAATGACTATATTCCAGATATTATATCTGCTAAAAGAGGAAGAAAAATAGACGACTCTGAGATAAAAGCACAAGAAAAAGATAATGATAGAATCATAAAATAGATTTTAGAAAATATAAAAAATAATCAAAAAGCACTTGACAGATTATCAAGAAGCGAACTGTTGGCTATTAAAAGTTTTTTAAAATGATTAATGAAATTCAAAAGATACAAAGTGGGGGCTCAATGCCCCCATTTACATATTACTAGCCAGTATTTGTAAATACAGGCAGGGCAACTAGCACTTCTGACACATCATCCAGTAGCAGCTCATCTAGTAGCAAAAAAGATGATAAGCTAGGAGATAAGGATATGATGGAAATGTTAGGAAAAATTGATGGTTTGCCAAGTGATATGAACTAGGTGTTTTTGATGATGCAACAATTCTATGACATGAAAGAATTAGGAGGAATGAGCACATCATCATTATCACAGCAATATCTAAAAGCCATGTAGGCTTTAAAAGTTGCAACATTTAATAAGTCTTAGTTTGATGATACAAAGAAAAATATAATTAATCAACAGGGACTTAATGAGATAGCTGTTTCAGAAGGAGGATATGTTATAGTTGCTGATAAGGATGGAAAACCAAAACAGATTCATTTAACAACATATCTAAAAGATAAAAGTAAATATACACCATATACTAATTCAAACTTGTTAAATTATAGGGCTCAATATGCACCATATGATCAGACAATTTTGAATATTGTAAATAATGGCATAGGTATGCCATAGATTGACAAATTGATTCATTAGTATATGGAATCACTTGGTACATCTACAAATAGTTCAAGCCAGATTATTGCTAAAAAATTTTCAGGAATGGCTAATAGCATTGATGCATTAGTTAAATTATCTGATGAAGGAAAAGATGTAACAAGCAAAGGAATTAGTGGAATCTATGATATAGACCAATTAACTAAAACGCAGAAAGAACAAGCAGCACATGCTATACGATATATTTATTAGATGCTTCCAGATAATGCAAAAACATTATTATAGGCAAAACTAGGTAGTGAAACAGATGCCACTAATTATGTGTTACAAGTTATAACTGATAAAGTACAATCTACTGTATCAGATACAAATGAGCATAAAGAAACGATGCTTACAGATCTAAAAGGCAAAAAAACAGGTGGAACTGGCGGATCTAAAGAAGCAGAGCCATATCAGGATTTGTTTTAGAATATTGTCCAAGGAGAAGGAGGTACAAATGCTAAATTCGCAATGCAAGATAAAGATGGTAATACGTATACGATAAATGGAATGTCATTCCCTAGTCTTACGAGAGATCCAAGCAAACCTGTGGCTTCAACCGGCTCGCTCGATTAGTTGCTTTTTGATAATCAATTTTCAAGTATCATGAAAGGTAACGGAGAAGCTATAACATTTGGAGATTAGGTTTTGGATAAATCCGATTATCAAAATGTTGCTTTTATGAATGACGGCAACGCCATGCGTGTTATTATACCGGTTACAGTCGACCCAAAGGGTAGTGGAAAGATGGTTCCGGATTTGAAGTTCATGGAAGAAAATAAAGAATTGCTAGACCTTATTTAGAAAAAGAAAAATCTAGAAGATCCTGAAGTTAAGAAAAAACTTGTAGAAGCTAATATCGTTGACCCGTTCACTGGATTGCCAGATACAAAACGATTTAAACCTTATTTTATCGTTAACGGATTAGCTACAAGTTAGGAGATTAAAGATAATAACTTCGTTACAGAATTAAAAGGTGATAAGCTTGATAAATATATCGACATATTTAAAAATAGCGTTTATTTAGATAAAGAGCATAATTCCGGAAAAGATAAAAAATATGATTTTGACACATTCACAACACTTAATCCATTTGATTGGTTTGGAATGTATGATAAATTATTTAAGGGAACAATTTTTATTCCTATTACACAAAATGTATTATAGGCTAAAATTGGTGCTGGAACAAGTGTTAAACAGTCTACTGCTGATAATATGGAAGAAACATATCAATCTGGAGAGACTAGGCAAAATATGAATCCAACAACATCTAATTTACTTGGTTTATGAATATGAAAGAAAACGACTGGGTTATTGCTAACATTAATAACCCAGAAATGAATGCTGGTGATTTTCGAGTTGCAGGCATGGATATGGATAACACATAGATGCTAAGTAAGGATTAGTATCTACAAAGTGATTATATCAAAAACAATCCTATGTTCTAGGATGAACAAGGAGATTTTCAACAGTCTAAATTTGATGATTTCTATAATGTCGCATTGTAGAAATATTAGACTTTCTCATCTATTGGTGATGGATTCTAGTATGACATGTTTGATTATAGACGCTACCAAGAAAATAATGCATAGGTAAAAAATCCAGAATTACAAATCGTTCGTGTTTCAAATCCTGACGAGCAAACAATTGGTGGTGGCTGGATTAATGATATAAATGAGTCTCCTTTTTCTTATAGAGAATTGGCTGAGAAAAATCGTATCTATGATACAGAGACTGGGCAATTTGTTGACTATTCGCCAAATGATCATGCATTACTACAAAACCCGATCGAATGGGCAAAAGATATATTTAAAGATCCGTTAGTTTTAGCTGTATGGGACGAAGATGGGGAGCATGAGGATCCTGTAACAGGAGAAATAAAGCAACACGCAAAAGGCGACAGAAAGCTTGATGAAAACGGAAAGTATTATTACGAAACATTAAATGGTCGTTCTCTTGCCGGGAAAGAAGTTTTGTCTGGCTTTGATACATTAACAGTAGATGGGACTGCATTAAACAAAATAGATTTTTTTGATTCTGATGATAAGGAGAAATCTATAGGCGGCACTATTATGAAATCTGCAGCAGCAATAGCTCCCATGTTTATGGGACCTGTTGGAACTGCATATTCAGTAGTTTAGGTTTTGCGAGAGTTTGGAAAAGTCCTTCCTTTTATTGAAGGTTTGACTCATATCGCTACAGGTAATACTCCAGATACTGCATTTTCAAAATTTGCAAATAATATAGCCGGTAAGATGATGGCGGCCACATCATCATAGGATGACTATAGCCTACAGCATCAATTGTCTCTTGGTAATCTTACAACACTAGCAACTGACGTAGCATTACAATGGGGATAGCAAAAAGTTGTTGCTAATGCTTTTTAGAAATTAAGAAACAGCAAAAAACTTGTCGAATCTGCAGAAAAATCTGCTTTTGAGAAGTGGAAAATAGAACAGCCTAAACTTATTGCAGAAGCAAGAAATCAAGGAGTATCCGAAAAAGATATAATGACATTATATGGAACTGCTGCAAAATGGAAATAGAGTAATCTCGGATAGTCTATTTTAAATAAGGCTATGCAAGATGTCATACCTTAGATTGATAAAATAAACCGTCTAGGTGCAGATATGTCGCTTGTTTATATGGCTCTTGTATCTAATCCAGATGTATACACTACAATGCAAGAGCATGGCTGTACAAAAAGAGAGTCAGCACTTGTAACGCTTGGCTCTACTTTGGCTATGTTTGGTGTTGACAGATACCTTGGCCTTGGAGAAATGTTTTTCGATGATCTCACAAATGACGGTATTAGATCTATTCGTGCTACATTAAACAAAGAAAGAGCCACGTGGGCTAAAACTTTGGCAGAAGGTGTTAAAATGGAAAGTAAAGACGCCAAGGGAATGCGTCGTATACTCGGAAAATCTATAAACAGTTTTAATAAGGTTTACACTGATTTCTTTGATAATTTAAAAAACCATTCTCTTGGAGCTTTAGGAAAAGCTGTCGGCGAGGGTCTTGAGGAAGTATCAGAAGAAGTTACAACCGATTTGTCAAAATAGCTATATGAATTAGCGGCAAGTTGGGATGTTACTGATAAACTTTTCGGAGATCTGACAACTGAAAATGTCAGAGCTTTTGATGATGCATTCAACAATCCGGATTGGCTTAAATAGATGTTGGCGAGATATGGAATGAATTTCTTAGGTGGTTTTATGGGTGGTGGTATATTCTATGCAAAAGAACGATTTACCCGTAAAGACTGGAAACGAGACACTTCTAACGATGACCTTATCCATAATATTAGGCAATATGGCAAAAACGAAGTGATGAAAGTCTTGGATAATTATCACAAGAACGGAAAACTTGGAAGTACCAAATTATCAGCAAGAACAGAATTTGTGGAAGGAAGTGACCAACCTGTTTTCTTGTCTGCAGAAGCTGATGACGGAAGAAGTCAAAATGATGTAGTATATGATCTTTTAAGAAAAGAGATAGATAGCATTGATTCTATTGTCAATGATAGCGCTGTGTTAAAATCAGACAATGCTTTAATGCAAAGCATGACTCTTGGAGATTTTCGTTTCATGCATATGAATGACATGCTCGAAGGCGATTATTCGAGAGGCTTGCAATCTAGATATACTGATCTTGCAACTGCATATACGAAGGTTAAACTTCAATAGCAAAAAATACAACAAGAAATATAGACTGCGGATTCAAATATTGAATTAAGAAAACAAAAGGAAAATATACTCGAACAATTACAAGAAAGAGAGCAGACTCTAAAAGAACGCATGGAAGAGATGTATTCTGGAGATAACGCTGTTGATTATATGGGAAAAGTATTATTTAATATAGACTAGCGTTTTCAGAAAATATTTTCTATACCAAATTTTAGAGCATGGTTAAATTCAGTACACGTAAATCAAAGTGGCGAATATGTATTTAATCCAATAACAGATAAATAGTATGATGCACTAAGCCGCGCAGAGCAAGATGCATTATACAAAGAATACACGGAATGGAAAGCAAACAATAAGGGGACAGATCAAGAGTAGGCCTGGTAGGCTTTTAAATATATCAGAGATATTATTTCTCCAGAATTCGCAAATATTCAAGATAGGCTTGTTGAATATTCTAAATAGATGGAGGAGGTAGAACAACTTTTTGACAAGGATAAAAGTCCATTAATGTCTAAGAATATTAAAGAATATAAGCCTAAAGAATTCTCTTTAGATGCAGAAGATCCAATGTTTAAAATAGATTATGACACATAGCTTAGAAATGAACCCCTTGAAATATATGAATTTAGGAATAAAAAGTTTGATGGCGAGAGTGATGAAGATTTTGAAGCAAGAAAACAAAGGAGAATATAGCTTTTACAAAAGCAATATGCCATAAAGAGATCTCAAGAAGCCTAGTTAGCAGCATTAAAAAAGGCACGTGATATTTTAGCTACTAGCGGCGGACTTATTGATGCGCCAACAAAGAGAAGGTTAAAGCTTATATTGTATAGTTCTGATTCTGAAATAGTTGATTATATTAGAGATTCATATAACTGGGCTAATACAAGTAGACTGACTGGCTAGTATATTGCAAAGAAAATAAAAGATATAAAACCTGATCTTAGCAATTTTGATGAAATATTAATAGATATACAAAATAAAGTTAAAACAGATTTAATATCTGATACGAAAAAGAAAATCGCAAATGCCGGTAAAATGTACGCAGCAATTGCTAGACGATTTGGTGGTATTAGAGGTTATTTAATCAGTACAGAATAGAAAATTAAAGATGAATCCGCTCCTGAGGTTTTACATGATGAGTTAAACATTCGTGGAATGTTCAATTTATATTAGGAGCAAAATGAAAAAATAAAAAGTTTCTTTTCTGATTATATCGAGGATGGAGAACTTGACGAGAAGAAACTTTTAGATTTCTTATCAGACGGATTGCCAGTAGCAAATGTTAGAGCACTTACAGCAGATCAAAAAGAAAAATTAAAATAGAGTTTAAAAGCAAAAGGCTGGTCTGATGAAGATATCGAAAAAATAAATACTATAAACACATTAGAAATAAGTAAAATTAAGGAAGTATCAGATTCATTAAAATCACTTGGATATAATGCTGCGACAATACTTAATTTTAAAAATCTAACAGACTATCAATATAATTACATTTTAGCTAAATTAGAAAGTATTAAAGGGAAACCTGCTTTTGATGAAATCAAAGATTTAGTCATACAGACTGATCCTTTTGGACCTACTAAATTAGATATTGATCGAATTAAGATTTCTGCTTACGATTTTGTATAGAGGTTGCCAACAGGAGAATTTGATCAAAAAATAAAATTAAAAACAAGAAGTGATGGTAGTATTGATTACTCATATTATGTAAACCTTTTCAACAACTTATTTGAAGCTCCTGGATATAAATTTTTATTAAATGATATTAAACGTTTAATAAAACCTGATGGTTCTGGATATTTGGATATATCAAATTTGATGTATAATCTGAACTTTGTCAACGGGATTAATCTTAGAGATGCAACATTAACTACTGATGAATATGATCAACCAGCTTTATACTGGAATGTTGACGACACAAAAATAGAAGGATTAAATGAATTTAAAACAGCTCTTAATGCTTCAGTCAAACATATAGGTAAATTTATAAATATGTTTAAAGACGAAGTAAAGCATGATCCAGTTTATGATTATATTCAGGAATTGAAAAAGATGCGAGTAATTGATAATCCTATAATAGATATTATAAAAAAACTAGGTCTCGCAACTAATTCTAATGTTCAGAATATTGAATAGTTATTTGAAAAGATAGATCGCGCTCGTGAGGAAAACGGCTATCAATCTTTTACATTATCAGATCCAGAATTAGAAGCATTAGACGATGCAAAAAGATTATTAAATATGACTTTGTCATTTGTATTTGCAGCATCCAAAGGAATAACTCTTAGTAATCCATTCCCACATAATGAATTGTTAAATAATCTAACAGAAAAATACGGAATAACAAAACAACTATTCCCTGTATTAGATCCTGATGTTGTTAAAGTATATGTAAAACAAATCAATAATTTGCTCTAGATGATAGGCGAACCAGATGAAAATGGCGAATATCTTGCAAACACATTAATGTGGTGGAATATAAAAAACCAATATAATAAAAGCAAAATGTTTGTTAATGCAAGAAATCAAAACATTAAAACTAAATTACAGATTTTTGCATTAATGAGAAACGGCACTGATTTGTTTGCTGATACTGAAGGAGAATTTAACTTATTGCCGAAGTATGATTCAATAGTTCACAGCGAACATACGGATGCGGAGAAGTTAGCTCTTATTGAATAGAATTTTTATGAATCAACGCAAACATTATTGGCGCAGCACAAAGATTGGACTATAAAAGATATATTAAATCGTACGTCAATAAAAAATTTATTTGAAGGTAAGGTTGCATAGTATCAGCTGGAAGAACAATCAACATCTCAGTTAACAGATAAAGTTGAGTATGGGCAACTTACTTCTATGGATAAAGCCATGTATTTAATGACTATTCTTAATGTTTCTTCTGATAACTATAACAAGTTCTTGGCAGATTTTTGCGAGAAGCATAAGGATAAGGCAGCGCTTGATATACAACAGCATGTATCTAGACAGACTATTGCGTATATGCAAAACCCCAAGTAGTGGCAAGAAATGCTTGAATGGTTATATGATGCAGTAGATGATGTGAATAAAGGCTCTATCATGTATGCAATGTTCCTAACTGGAAATGGAGGCGCAGGAAAAACATCAGTGTGTGTTTAGTAGAATATCGATTATGCTAAAATTGTCATGGGATATACTGATGAATAGATAGTATTATCCGGACCGACAAAATCACAAATAGATAACTTATCCAGCTTAAAAGGCGGTAAAACTAAAAGTATTGATGAAATATTAAATGGTCTGATTGGAGCGGATGTTAATAAATCTCTCCATGAAGAGCTAACAGATAAATCAAAATGGAAACGAATCGTTAATGAAAGAAGTCCGATAATAGATCCAGCTCAAAAGATTGATTTTAAAGATACAAAAACAAAGGTAATAATAATAGACGAGGCAACTTGGATTCCTTTATTTGACATCTCTATATTAAGTAAATGGGCAAAGGACACTGGCGGAACTCTTATTCTTGTCGGCGATAATTTCCAGTAGGGAATACTTGATAAGAACAACGATTATAATAACATATCAGATTCATCTATCGCTTTTTGTGGACGTACTTCAAGACTTGGTATTACTTTGAGGGATTGCAATATTCAGAAATATAATAATACAATCGATATGGTTAAATATATGAATGGATTATTATATATAGACCATAAAGATCCGAATGCTGAAATATTATATGGCAATGCTATCAAAAACTTCATGGAAAATTTCCATTTGAATTATTTTAATGGAGATGTGATAAATGGAGATTATATCACACCTGAGTTAACAGATGATATATTAGAGAAAATTGACACTAACACATCAATTGGCGCAGTATAGAAAAAAGAGAAGATAGCATATCTTGGAACAAATGAAGACACGTTAAAGAGACTAAAAGCAAAATTCGGAGAAGCCAATGTTGTGCATTTTGTAAACGAACAAGAAATTCAAGGTCAAGAGTTTAGCAATATTATAATCGATACAGATATTACGCTTACAAAGGCTGAAAGTAATGCAGACTCTGCTCACTGGCTTTATCTTTGGTTATAGAGAGTTTATACTTTGTCTACACGTGGTAAAAACGCGGCAATCTTTATAGATCCAAATAAAAAGATGTCTTTTGTAAAAAACATTAAAGATAAGTTTAAAAACAATAAATCAAACTTTAATACTGAAGCTGTAGAGAATCTAAATAAATCTATGATAGATTTTTTAACTTCTATCAAAGCATCAGAAAAGACATATGATAAACCAGTTAAGACTCCGGTTAAACCATACACCTATAGAATACCTAAAAAACGAGGAGCGTTTGGTCGAGCTTCTGTTTCGGTAAGCGAGGAGTCTGAAGTGGATGATGATATAATGTCTCCAGAATATGCATCTGAAGAAGATGAAAGAACAACTGGAGGAACATATTTAAATAGGGAACTCGGCAAGCGAGTGGAAACAACTGAAAGTTGGAGAGAATGGACCCGTTTTTCTGTTGCAAGTACAGAAACAACTATAGATGATGAATTGAAAGCATGCCCTGATCTTGATAGTGCTATGGTGTATACGGAAGGAACACTTACAGGAATGCCAATTAGTACTAAAACAAAAAAGGTGACATCAAAATCAGGAAAAGAATTTGATAAAACATATCGTACATATACATTTGAAGATGCGGACACTTTGTACGATGGTGCTATTTTCGCAGCATTAAATGGGAAAGCATCAGGGAATACTTTTGAATATGATAAAAACATTTTCGATCCACTGATTCAGTTGAAGCGTTGCTTCATGTACAAACTAAGTTGGAAAAATGCTAATCATCTTTTTGGTGAACAACTAGATAAAATAATTTCGAAAGAGCAATATGAGGAATTTATTGGAAATAAACCAACAAAGCGGATGGCATTAGAGATTTCCGAATATGACGATACACGAGATCATTTTATTGGATTGAGCCATCTTAATGATTCTGAGGACGCTATGTCTATTGCAACTGTTAAGACAATAGATGGAGAGAAGAAGTTAACATTTAAATTAGTCTTATCATGGGATGCTCCAGGTAGTACTGCGGAAAAACCAAAGACATACAAAATAACACTTGGATTATTTAATAATCCTTAGACATATGAAAGCAACCGTGAAACGATTATCAAAAAGATAACCAAACACTTAAAACGTCCAAATTTAAGTGAAGAATCAAGAACACGCTCTGAAATATTCAGAAAAAGAATAAATACAGACGGAGAGAGTTATGATCCAGCAAAAGATCCAATAGAATCATATAAAGCTCAGATTCAAAAGTATGCGGAAAATTTTGCTCAAGCATATAACAATGCCCCTTCTGGCGTTAGTACAGAGGGATACGATAAAAACAGCAAAACTTTATCTATACAGCTTGGAACAAAACCAAATTAGATTTTATCCACAATTGTACGAACAAGTATCAGAAATCATAAAGGCACAGTTCCTACTTTAAAATTATCGGAATTTAAAAATAAATATCCGGATTTAACAGTTTCTCAAGTTTATATTTACAGACCGCCATCGGCAGAATCGGAAGATATACCAATGTCAGCCGGCAAAGCTTGTGTATTCGTTACAAAAGATCCGACGCTTAGCGCTGACTAGCTCTTAAATGTCTGGGCTGGCGAAGGACCGGGAAGAGTCAAATTAATAAAGCTTGATAATATTGGAGTTACTATTTCATAGTTATGTCAACGGCAAGCTCGTCGTGAATTCGTTTATGGAAAATATATTAAGAGTGAAAAAAATAATGACCATAATATATTTCCATTTGTAAGCGACAGAATGGCTGTTAGATGGTTTTCTTCGCTATGGAACTGGAGAGCGGATATTATTTCTTTCAAAAATAAAATAGTTGAGGCATTTAAAGATCCTGAAATATTTGATATTGATGCATTAAAAAAGATAGGATGTACAAATTATGAGTAGCTTATAGAAAGTGATGTATTCAGAGATATATTAAATGATATGCATAAAGCATATCAGAAATATCAAGAGGAAGCTGGAGATAATGCATCAGAAGCAGAATTCAGGGGAAAATACGAGCCTGAATATACTCATAAATTGCTTACGAAAGAAGACATCAAATCTATTGCAAACGCAATCTTTAAATTCAACGATAGCCTTGATACTCAGTGCCGTAGATTCAGATTTGGTATAGGTAACGTTACCGGAAATATTGAGGGTAAAGAATAGAACGAATGGCAAATACGTAGAATTTACGCCAAAGAAGACGATCCATTCTACGGAAAAAGAGTAAGGAAAGGGGAAACTATTTATGGCATTTATCTAACGCCCCAGCTTTTGAATAAATATATCGAAATCACAGATGAAATTTTCGGATTTATTCGTGATGGCCTTGGTATAACAGCTAAAGAAAAAGATGGAAAAACTGGTTCGTATGTTGAAGTCAGCAAGACAAAGAGACTAGACACACGAAGAAGAGCTGACGGAAGCGTGATTAATGCTATCTGGAACCAAAACGGTAATGAGCCATTTAGAATTTCCGGACCAGATTCAGCTGCAACAGACATGTCGCATATTAGGCTGAAAGCATTGCCTGCTGTAATTGTCAAAATGATGTCTAGGGCTATGGCTTATGAGAAAGTTGTCGAGGTTACGGATGAAAAAGGACAGAAGAAGCTTATTTTACCAGCTACTAATGAAGAATACGAAGGACGAAAAAAGAAACTTGGAAGAGATCTTGAATGGAGATGGGCTCAGTAGGGATTCTTATTTATTCCACAGTACGAAAAGCAAGGTGAAAAATATGTTCTTCTTGAACGGGAAAAACAAAATCAAAGACGTACTATTAGGTCAATCGTAGAGCAAGGATATAATGTTGCAACAATGCTTGAGTTATGTTTTCATGGGTCTACAGAAAATGTTGTAGAAGCTAGATTAAATAGTACACAGCATAAGTATGATGAAGAAACCGAGAAACAATTAAGTGGTCAGCCTATACCTCAGGCTACAGATTCAGAAGCTAGATATGGCTGGTTTTCTGATCCATTTGTAGCACAGAGTGCAAGAGGAAACGACAGGAATAACTCAACAACAATTTCATCACGTTTTGTACCGACTACGACACCTGATATATTGTTTGGTGTTACAGCATAGATAGATTCCCCAGCAATGAGGATATACTGGAATTCGGCAGATATATCAACCGAGGAGACAATAGAAGAAGAATCAAGTCATGCAATCGTAGAAGGTAAAGGAGAAACATTGTATGATATATTGACAAGCAAAGAGACAACGCTAAGCGATAAAACTGAAAATATAAAAAATATAATCGATCAGAGGACTTAGATGTACTTAGAATTACTTAATGCTTTTAGATAGGCTAGTGGCAATGAAGTATTTAATTTCGATAATGCAACGGTTATATAGGGCGATAATAATATAATTGTCAAGATGCTCAACGGGGATAGTTATAAAATTATTGCCTCTGACGATACGGTAAAAGCAGAAAAAATTATTAAATCTACTAACACAGAAACTGTTGAAACTGACTCTGAGACTCTCGAATTAAAAAAGGCTCAATTAGAACCAATCTTTACGAATGATCTTTTTGAAATTCTAAACGATATTGATCCAGAAAATATAGATTCAATAATTGACGCAGATGAACGTATCGCAGAATTTTTAAATATTGCTCAAGATGAAGAAGATTACGATGAGCAAGCCGAATATATAAAAGATCTATTTAAGACGTTAAAGTTATTAAAAGATAATTATGAGGAATTTATTAAAAATTCAAATGCTGAATTATTTAAAACAATTCATGATGAATTTGATCATATTAATGAAAAATTAGATAATGATAAAGGAATTAGTGATATAACAAAAATAAAACAATATAAAATTAGATCTTATATATTAAGTTATCTTTCTGAAAATCTTGAAGAATGGCGGTATGATTTACCTGAAGATTTTAACGAGTGGGGTGAATATGATAATGATATAGCAGAAAAATCAAATTAGATAATTCAAGATATTCTAACCCAGATAGATGAAGACGGAAGTTGTAAAGTTAATTAATAAATGAAATATGAAATACGGATGTAGCAGAATTAATCTGCCTTTTGGGTATACTGCATCAAGGATATACCGAACATTAGACAGTTTAAAAGAAAAGCTTTTTAAAGAGTCAAAAACATGTCTTGAACCAGAAGCTGCAATTTATGAATGGTGGGCTGATAATTATGATTCTGTTAGTTAGTTTTTTGATTTATCTGGTAAAACAGAACAGCAATTAGCTGATGAAACAAGATTTAGCGTAAGTGAAAACACGGGGGATGATGAACCATCCCCCACTATAAAAACTGCAGAATTAGATAAACCAGACGAAAATCCGGTAGATCTAGAAGCATTAACATATGATCAGCAAGCTGCAGATAATTGGCTTTATGGTTCAAATAGTATTCTGACGACAATTCGAAATAATGAATTTCGAAAAAATGTAACTAGATGTTTGTTCTCTTATCAAGAAGGCAACACATACACATTAGTGTATAATGATGTAACATTAAATAGAGCTATATAGAAATACAGAAACACACTATTCGAAACGCTTAAAAAATATCTAGATTTAAAATTTGCCGAAGATGACGAATCAAAGAAGCGTGTAGAAAAGCTATATAAGTTCAGAGATAGCGATGGCATAGTTGACAAAAAGAAAGCTAAACTTTTCTTGAAATTAGTTGAGACTATGCTTTTGCGTGAAAATAATAGTCTTCCATCAGGTCAAACAATCACAGATGTGCTGAATCTGTAGGCATTAGCAAAACTAGATTATGAACATGATAATCCGGAAAACTATGCGCTACTCGATGTTGTGAATGCTTACACGCAAGTTAAATTTTTTGATTCTCTCTTAATGCAAGAAATGAAAAAAACTATTGTGTTTGATGAAGCCCAAATGAACGTTGAGTGCGATAGTGCAATCGTCAAAGGAGAGGGAGAAAATAAACAAGTTACTCCTATTTATAAATACACTATTGGTGAAGATAGAGAGAATGCTGTAAGAAGCTGGAACAAAGGAGAATATCGTGATGCTATAGCTGAAATTTCTAAGCTTTCATAGATCATGTTGGACTTATTGGAAGTTAGGGATGATAACAATCAGAAGATTAGTGATAAGACCAAAATTTCAATTATAAGTCTCGGATGGAACACGTTAATAGATATATTAACCACAAAAAATTTATCTGGTGGTGATAGATTAGACGCAGCAAAAAAGGCCGCTAGCGAAATCACGTTAGACCCAAATAAGAATATTAAGATAGTTTTAAGGTATATAGACTTTATTCGAAACAATCAAAAATAGAGATCTCAACTTTTTGAAAACGGCCTCGATTCTTTAACATATAACGTTCTGCTTAGTATATACGATACATTTTTTACAAAAACATCAAAAAATACAATTAGTAATATCGAAGAACGTGCTATAACAGGTGCATATTTTAACTAGGATAATGATATTGTAGAGATGTCTAATTTCCCTGGGATATAGACTCTCAGTAGAGAAAATCTTATAATCAATCTGCTGTATCAAATGTCTCCTGCAAATTATTTAAGAGCTAAAATTTTTAACGGAGAAACAACTATCGGATATATTCCCAAGCAGAGTGATATCGAGAAAATGAAATTCGATTATCTCACAAATCTCGAAACTAGTTATTACAGAGAGACGCAGGCAGAAATGTAGGCGTTGACAGATGGAACAAATCATATAACTGTTGCTTATGATCGTAAAGCTGGAGATAGTAGCGAAAGAAGACTAGATAGATTTTATTTAACCATTAGAGATACGGAATATCTCGTACTTGGTCTTAGCAACACAAATGAAGAACAAAACATAACTGAAAAATTTGCTAAAGTTTCGATATTCGAAACGCTAGACGAGGGCAAAATAAAAAATATATAGGCAGAGATCGATGGGTTACTCGAACGTATTAAAGACTAGTTTGCGGAAGAATAGCAATTTGAAGACTTTAAAACAAGTATAAATGACGTAATTTCTCAAAATATATATAATGTAAAATTACAAGATCTAATAATAAATAAAATAAGATCATATTTAGAAGAGAACAACAAAAACATCATTCTTGATGAGGCAATCGAAGAAATCGAAGAAACAAGAAAAGAAAATAACTCAAAAGGAAATATTTATGGAGTTCTTTAGAGACTTCGGCCTGATGTCTCAGATGAATTTTCACGTTCAATTGGTAGCAGAAACTAGCAATAGTTGTTAAACGGAAGCGGCCAAGAACTTACAGTATTGAGAGATTTTCTTTATATTGCCAGTTAGACATTACGTCTTCCTTTTAATACAAAAGAAGGATTAGAAAATTTGAATTATGCAGCAAGATCAATAAAAGGCGATCCTGTTAAAGCTATCATGACAAGTGCATTAAGGGCCCTTTTTGTTGATAAAATAACATCAGACTATTATAAGGCAGCTGATGAATATGCTGAAAATGAAGAAAATAAAGGCACTTTATCATTTAGAGAATTTTATGACAAAACTTTCGGCTGGAATAGTTTTTAGAATTGTCAAACAGCTGCATTTGGTAATGTCAAATCATATGGCGGAACGGAAGTAAGAATTAATCCATTGCCACCAAGTGAAGGTTGGATTGAACCTTACTTTATGGCTGATACAACATTAAATGGAAAAGGTCTTCCTTCTACAACTGTAACAGTATAGGGAAATCGTGTTGCCAACTATCGAAATCAATCATTGGCAGCACTATGGAATGAAGATCATGCTGCATTGGCAGCAGATCCTAACTCTGCAGCACATAATAACCTCTTTGTAATGAATAGAGGAGAACATAACCTCGTGCAAAGTATTGGATATGATTCCCAGGTTGAAGTTGGATATGAAGGAAAAGATGTTAAAAATTTTAGTCAAAGAGAATTGTTATATCATTCTATAATGAACAATTTCTTTGACAGTTTAGTTTCAAATGGATTTTTCAATATACAGCCAACGGTTTATTCTGATAGGACATCATTTGTAATTTATCAAATTGGATATGATAAAGTTGTTAATTATAAATTGGATGGTAAAGAATTTTAGATTAATTTAGCACATGCTTCTATAGACCAACTTAAAGAAGCTTATCGAGCAACGACCGGTGATTATTTTAAGAGATCATATAGAGCCACGTTAAATAAATTTGTGGATTTGTTTAAATTTCATGATATAGCATTCCCTGAAGAATCTAAATTAATTGATATTTATTTCAATGATAATGCAGACGAAAAAGGAAAAACTATTTATATTTAGCAGAAATTAAAAAAAATAACTAAAGAACAATTAAAAAAATATATAGATAAATATAATGCCGCTGTAGAGGCAGCAAGAGATGAGTTAGACGGAGTAACTGATAAGGCAGCAAAAGAGCAGATCCTCAAAAAACACAATATTCCATCAGATAAATATATGAAACTTGCCGTAGATGCAGATTATCGTATACGAAACGGGAAGTTGTCATTACATGAATTAGGTTTTGCATATTCTGAACAATTACATGATCCTATTGCACTTAATGGAAGATTTAACCGCGAATTAAAAAACACAATCATAACACTATTGCAAAATGGTGTTGATTTTAGGGTTGAGTCAGGAAACTCTCTTAATCACATTATTAATGGTGATGGTGATGAATATTCCCAATTTAGGAGAGGAATGAAATCTGAGGATTTTAAGAATAAATGGGTCGATAAAGCAGGAAATTTAATTTTAGCTAAAGTAAAATCCGGATCAGTATAGGAAGATGTAATTGATATTTCTCAATTAAAAAATACAACACTCGATAAAATTGAAGTCAACCCAATTATAGAACGCTGGTTTTATTTAGAGAATTTACTTTCTTCTAATTTAAGATTGGCTTAGATAGGTTCAGAAGTTGCAGACCCAGATAAAACATCCGGCGTATCAGTAGAAAGTATAGCTAAAGAATTTGAAAAAACAAATCCTAGATTCCGCGATTACATAATTAATAATTTTGATAGTGTAACTGATATCGGAATTTATTTATAGAGTAATCCGCTGACATCAGAAAACGATATTAAATTACAACTTCTTTATGATGAGGCAATAAACAAAATTATTAATTCTTGTGAAAATGCACAATATAAAAGAAATGTAATTATTCCCGCGACAATGATTCCTATGAACGTCAATAGCCTGAATGGCTTAGGTATGTATACTAAAATGGCTATTGTTGACGATGAAAAAGGATCTGTTTTTAATCTAGACGGAGATGGGAAAAGTGTTGATGCATGTGATGGTTCAGCTTACAGATTGGGTATTCAGGCGATTCTTGAAAATGGAAGTCTTGGCGATCAGTCAACTGGATATGAATTAGCAAAAACTATCTGGCATTGTATGGATAGAGAAACCGGCAAGGCATTTTTGGCTAAGTGGGCAACATTCACAATGACAAATGCTATGATGCGCGAAAGCCAAGGTAGCACAAAGAAGCTATATAACATCTTCTATAAGATGACCAAAAAAAGATGGAATGGCAGATTTAATCTTACTGGATCACGCAAGTTTTTGCTTAGTGAAAAAGACACTAACCGAAACACTAATATTTCTTTTGCTAGAGATATTTTGATGCATGTACCAGGAAATAAGATTTTCTATAAAAGTAAAGATACAATTTATTAGATAACCGATTTCAGAAATGCTAAGGATGATATTGAATTTTCTGAATTAGTAAATGGCACATTAGCAGGAGATCCAAGAGGTCAAAATTTATATTACTCTGTTGAAAAATATAAAGATGGAAAAGATGAAAAAAGTTCATATTGCATAACTTTGTTTGATGAAAATTCAAACGCTATATAGCTTAGGGCTGATTCATCGCAGGAAGTTATTGAAAAAGCATTAGCGGAATTAAAAAATAATTCTAATTTACATGTTGCCGATTCAATTTTCGAATTACATTATGTGATGGGAGGAATTAACAATGCTACTAGTTTTTCAGATGACACTGTAACAGAAGCATCAAACTATGCTGTTGCTTCATTCTGCAATAACGTCGTTGGTAAAATTGATTTCTCTGTTGACGGGAACACTCAGACAAGATATCAGCAACCATTAAAAAGCCAATTCATAGGATATCTTGCTCATGGTTCTGCTATTAAACGTATGCAGTATAACATGAATCCGACATCAGCATTATATGATGACACTGATTTATCTTATATAGAACTTGATAATAGAAGACTCGGGAAACAGCAAGATCCAGATCATGAGGCAGATGAAGCTAAAGTGTCTGAGATGTCTCAGGTTGTTGCTTCTCTTGATGCTGGCGGAGAGAATCATCTTTTTGCTAAACAGGCTTATGAAGCATTAGGACGATTAGCTGCGAATGCGTTGAAAATGTAGATTGAATTAATATCACAGGAATCAACATCTGATAAAGCAACACAGAAAAAAATTTCTAGTAAACTTTATCATATTCTTGGCAGGAGTATATTTAAGATTATAAAAGGTATTGACACAACTGTAGATATTACTAAAACAATTATGGATACTGCTAGAGAAGATTTCAATCAACAAGGCATATATAGCCATGATTTAGAGGCTAATATGGAAACGTATCTTCCATTATCAGATCCAAATATGTTTGGTAATTTGATTAAATCAATCGTAACGGATATTAACAAAAATGCTCTGAAACGTAAATATGATGGTCTTCCTGCTGTACTTGTACCATCTTTTAACAGTATGCAAATGTACCATTTAGATGGTATGACATCTGGAGCAACATATACAGATATATACAGATTAGCATTAAATGGAGAATAGGCACTTGTTAAAAAATCAGGAAAGATATCTCCTACTACAAAATGCACTTATAAAGATTCTAAAAGTAAAATAGGAGATGCAACAATACAAGTTGGTGAAACAGATGGGAAATATGAAATCATAATTAAAGATTCCAGAATTAAGCCGATTAATTTTTAGAAGCTCACGAATCTATTAATTGGAGCTATTGACGATATAGGCCACAACAAGCAGATAATAATTAAAAATGGCAACGAGACGGTCATAAAAGATGCTTTAGAAATTCTAAAGCAGAATAAAATAATCTCAGATTATACAATCGATTCAGAAAATGGTATCTCTTGTACTAGTAGTATTTATTCACAAAATCAAAGAATGAATGCTGTAGTTGAGGCTTATTTACAATTAGAATAGCAAAAGAATATATACTATCATGAAATAGGCTATTTTATACCAACCGATATTGTTGATGTAATTTTTGATGGTAATATAGAAACTGTGTCATTAGATTCTTTATCTTCATATTATCAATTCAAATATGCTTTTAAAAATGCGCATTATGACGAAGTTTCTAAAAAAGCGCAAGAACGATGTGGAGGAGATCCAAATACAAAAGAAGGATATCAGAAAATTCAAGATGAGATTGATAATCATTTTGTAGAATACGCTAAAATGTATTTCGGCAATTTGGATATTGATCAAGCAGATTATAAGCCATACAGCAAAATTATAGCCGATTCTAAATTCAGCAAATATAAAGAGTTCTTCAAATATTTGAGAATGGCATGGCATAAGGATGTTAGATTTAGAGATAATATTATTAAGCCGAAAAATTTGAGACCATAGAGATTGTCATTTACGCAAAAAGGAACAACAAAAAGATATAACATGTTTGATCTTGATGCCGTAGTTGATAAGTATTTGATGTCTGCTAAACCAAATAAAACTTTTGTTTGGAAGTATGTGGAGAAGTCAGAAAGCAGGAAGAAAGCCTTGCACGACTCCATTTAGGAGTAGATGAGAAATATAACTGGTACAGGAGAAAATAATTATCATGTTGTTATTGATGGCCAAACTATAGAGATTGATAAAAATTCCATCAAGAACGAAGCGGCAGAAGCTGTAATTTCAAATATCTATAAATCTTTGTTCAATTAGGGTGATCGTACATTGTTGGATATAGAGAGAAATTTCAAAGATCAAATTTCCAAAGAATATTGTGTGACTGAATCAGATCTGGTATTATGCACTCCGCATTCTCACATAAATATAATGTGCCATACACCAGAGTCAACTAATGTAAAATATAGTTATGTTAACGACGAGACAGGAGAAAAAGAACAAACAGAATTCCACAGAGATGTTTTGAAAGATGACTTTGAAGAAGAACACCAACCATAGGATATTATAGAAAACGAAGAAGGTGGAAGAGATATCTTCGCTATAGATAAAAATGGGAATCCCAAGTATTAGATTGGAACACTTGTTTTACGTAATGATGTACAAGTAATTGGAGATCAATTCTTTACGAAAGCTAAAGGCTCAGAAGATGGTGTGGAATTACCTAAATCTGATTTCGTTTTAATAGATAACAAAATCTATGAAAAGAAATATTATATGCGGAAACTTTCAAAAATAATAGATAACAAGAAGGAATATTTTATTTATTTTGATAAGAGTGCAATAATTGGTAATTCAGGAAACTAGAAGGCATATAATAAATATGTTGGGTAGACTATCAAACTTTTGCAAAAGACAGAAGGTTGGCAGTGGTTACAGTTAAATGGATATTTTGATTTTTCTCAAAAAGGAAATATCGAAATGATGCTTGATTATGCTAAAGAAAATTCATTTAAATCCGAAGCGTTTAATCTTAGTTTGGAATCTGCGATATCATATTTAAATGAACCAGAATTCGATGGAGATGATGCACAAGTGAAACTATTCGACTAGAACACTCATCCAAATTATAGAGACAAACTAAAGCAATTATAGGCTGCAAGGAAATATTATGCAAAAGGTCAATTTGCACTTAGCAAATATATAGTAGCAGCACGTATTCCCGCACAAAACTTACAATCATATATGAACATGCAAGTCATAGGATATGTTCCAGTATCTACGAACCAGGCGTTTGTTTCCCATTTCCAAACTTGGATATAGGGTTCTGACTATGATATCGATAAATCGTATATGATGTCTTTTGGATATAACAAAGACGGATCGTTTGCTGATTGGTCGCCTTTGTTTGATTATTCATCAATAGAATCTGCCCGTGAAAGTTTGAAATTACCAATGCCTGAAGGAATTTAGATCAGACAAAACGAGGGAAGCGAAACAGATTAGACGGGTCAAAATATAATTGAAATCGTAAAAATAAATGATGAATTAGATTCAATTATAAAACAACAATCAAAAGCATCAGAAGGAAAGAAGATATAGCTAAGTAATGGCGAAATCCTTACAGAAACAGAAGTTTCGTATAACGAAAAAGGTATTCCTAAAATTACATGCTAGATTAATAATTTGACATTTACAATTGAATAGGATGTTGCAAATGTTGTAGTTACTATAAACGGCGATTAGTATCTTGATATAAACGATAAGTCGCTTATATATGAAGCACTACCACGTATATTATCGGAAAATCAGGATTCACTCACAAAAACAGATAAGATTAAATTTAAAATATCGACATAGCAAGCAGATAATACGCAAAAAATTGAAACTATATAGTTGTCTTCGATTTCTGATTCAGAAGCTGCACTTCTTGAAAATTATGGTTTCAAGCTTAATTTTAATGATAATGTCATTTCATATAATCAGGATAGTTATATAAGTCGATTAAAAGCAAACCGGATAAGATTATATGCAGAGATATTAAATAATGCAAGCGAAAATAATTCTAACGGTGCGTTCGATTTTTATATTTCAGAAGATGATTTCCAAGAATATAAAGATGGAATAAATGAAGTAAGATCTCAACTTAATAAACATGAGCAATACGAAATTCCAATGACGGAATTAGAATTGGCTAATAAGAACTATGTCGCCAGTCGTATTATGCAAATTGTTAATGATCCAAAAAGTATATAGATGGCTTACGATCCCGTAACTGCTGACCCATTAAAAGCATTAGCAAGTGGTACAGCAAAAGCCAAAAGTAGCGATTAGATGACAAGCATGAACCCATTGACTAAAATGATCATGCAATACCAAAACATGGACGGTAAGCAAGTGATTGGTATCGCGGCAATCGGAGAAAAAGTATTTATGGGACTTAGCTATTATTTCAACGAAGGACTTGTAAGTGATGACGCTGACTATCATAGATATATGAAATTTTTCCATACTTCTCATCGTATTGCTGGAAGAGCGAATGGAAATCCTCATTTGTGTATTCGGACAGAAAAGACAGATAACAACTACACAAGAGCCTTAAAAAAATATGGCGACAATTTTGAATAGTTCCAAAGAGATCTGCTGCAAATGGATCAGGTTATAAAAATAGTAGAAGCGGAACCATCTATACCAGGAATGACTCTTTAGGAAAAAATCAAAAAATACTATGGAGAATAGGGCAAATTGTGGACATAGGCAGATGCTACTATATCTATGCTGCTTACCGCTGCAACCGATAATGCTAAAGAGCTTATATTAACAAAGATAAATGGAGGTCAGGCTCTTGCTAAAATATATCTGCACTTATTAATTCTTGGTTACAGTATTGATGACACGGTTGCATTTATGTCAAGTAAATCTATAACTGTTATAGACATGCTGACATCTAGCAATATTTTTAGTGGAGATGATGTTCGAATAAAAGATATTTATGATATTGTGAAAAATGATGAGTTTTATAAAGGAGATTTCAAAACTCTTACTGAGGAATTAAATAAAGAGGGGTCGCCGATTTCAAACTTGAAAGACAAAATAAATAAATATCAAAATAGTATAGATCCAAAAAATCCGCATGAACCGAAACTGCTAGAATTTATTAGGACAAGTGATTTGACTTTGTCTGAAAAATTGCAAATACGAGATTTGTTATTATCTAAATTGCCAGCAAACTACAAAGCGGCTGAGTATATAAGATCTAAAGTTATTTTAGGCTTCAAAATGTTGCAATTGTTAAAAAATAACGATTGTGATTATAGTGAATTTGCAGCGGATTTAGAAGAACTTTATAATCTTGATATTCAGGCAAATGAAATGAGTAGCCTGGGTACTATGATGGGTATCGCTAAAGGTATTGATCCTAGATATTCTGACTTATTGCAGCAAATAACAAAAATAGAAAAAATATATAATCGCAAACATAATTATTTTTCATATACTTATCTTGATGAAAAGTCAAAATCTGAAAAGCCTTCTTATGGAATTTATTTAATGGATGAGAAATCAGATGAAGATGCATTAAAAAATGCTGCAAGAGAAGATGCATGTATTAACAAAATCTTAGAAACACATCCTAATTATACCAAAGAGAAAGTAAAAGAAATAATAAAAACAGCAATTAGGCATAAAATAATTAAGTGGAATTCTGGAGAAAAAGCTTATAAATCATCGTTTGATTTAGAGCAATTTGTTAGTGATAATGCATATAGAAAAGCTGCAACTGATTTCTATGATATAATAAAAAGTCAATATAACATATTTGATGTTATACATCGAATACCACATTATTGGCAAGCGATACGTGGATTATATGCAGCAAATGGTATAACATCAATAGCTACTGTAAAAAACCAAATTGTAAATATTGTTAAAGGTTATGTGACAGAACAAAATGCGCCATTTGAAAATTACGAAATATCACGTGCATAGAATTATGCTAATGAACTTTTGTTATTTAAATGGATTCAACAGTATTAGTAGACATCATCAAGACCTCTTGTTTTCTAGATCCATAAAGGTGAGTATATGTATGATAAATATATGAACCTTGTTAAGGCAGAAGAGGATCAGTTAATAACCATTAAAACATTGGCTGATTTGTAGACCTTCAAAATATGGATGGAAAAGTCATTAGTTCCAGCTTTACGTTCTGGCTTTGAAGATTATTTAATTGATGGCTAGTCTATAGTTACAGATGCGAATAATGAATTTATAAACAGTTTGATGTATGCAAAGGATAAGAACTTTATTTACATGAAGCTGAATTTTATAATGACAGACGTGGATTCCAATTCTCGAGCCATGAGTAAATTCGCTAGAATGGTTAATGATTTCAATCGTCTAGATATTGGAAATTCAGGACTGCCTGTTAAAATTACCGATTATTTTATTTTGTATAATCTGCTTGTTAATAAGAACCAGCAAGGAAAAGATAGATTAACTACCTTATTTTCATATAATATTGCGCAAGGAGATTCTATTCTTAGCAGCTATTTTAAATTTATTGCACAAGAAGACGAAAAAATGAGGAGATTCTCCTATGAAAAAGACACAAGAGCCGGTGCATCTGATGAAGTCGAGTTTAAAAAAGAAAGATTAAAGCAATATATTGAAAGGAGATATGGTTATTCTGACACAGACGTTAGATTACAACTCGCAAAATAGCGTAAAGAAGGATCTAAAAAACATAATAATGAACTTGCATATATAGAAGTTGACGCTGCCGGAAACATGAAATTCAAAATAAGAAAAAATGATAGAGGCAGGAATTCAGAATATGAAGATGCAAAAGTGACATAGTCGAGTGTCTACCCATTCCTTGAAGGAACAGATGAAAAAACAAAATAGAAACGATTAAGAAATTTCGTTGAAGATGGAATATTTTTCATACCAGCTGCTGGAAATTCACAAAACCTTAATGTATAGCTGAGATCAGACAGAATGGAAGATGTTATGAAAGCTTTGTAGTATCTCATGACATTACAAAAAGTTAAAGCACAAATTAGATGTTCGTAATATGGAAAATGCTAGTATTAAAATCAAGGATTGTAAAATAATATTGTCCATTGCTTCAAAAGGTAATGATGGATCCGACATAGAAACAGACATAACTATTGGTGAAATTAAAGACGGTGAAAACTAGTTGGAAAAAATCGCCGATATAATTGCGAAAAACAATAGAAACGGTACAAATGATCAATTAATTTCTCAATTAATCAATAGTCTTTTTTCCGGAACTTCATTTACTGAATTTAGTAAAGATGCTAGATATGTTCCTAATTATACAGAGGAAGGCATTAAAAGTGCTTTCCCCGATTTAAAGTGGGGAGAATATGTTGGCAATGTTTTAGTGGTTCAAGAATTGCCAGCTGCATCTGGTGTTAGTAAAAATGCATTTGGATTTAAAGCAATAAAATTAAATGCTGATGGAACACAGAGTGCAGTATATGTTATACCAACGTCAGAACTTAGAAACTTTGCGAGATATACCAGAATTCAGGAAGCTGCAAGAAAGCTTCCTGAATATAAATTTTTGACTGAGGACGAAATCTATAAAATGAAGATATTTATTGAATAGACGGAAGCCAAGCTTAAAGATATAACTCCAGAAGATTATAAGACAGTATTAAATGAGGAAGAATATAACACATATATTGCATATTTGGCTGCTTTATCAAAAGACGAAGCAAACAGGAAAATAATTGAAGATATAGAAGATTTGAGAACATACATTGAATCAAGTAATCTATAGCTTAAAACAACATAGACTGATTCAACCGGAAGAAATTTAAGTGCAGATATCCGATTTTTAATTGATAGCTTAGATTCTGCTGAACTTAGATTTATTAGTACTAAAAATGGATATAAGAAAAATTTCAGTCGAAATTATTATAATGCCATTAGCGTGTGGCTTAGATCTGGTAAAGATGAAAATGGTAAGGTTGATCCATTTTTTTTAAGGGTTGATGATCCGAACTATGTTTCTAAGGTCAGTAAAATAGGATATGCTGAATTAAAATATATTGTTGACTATTTACAAAGAGATGAACATACTGGAATCTCACCACTACACCATGACTTGAGAAATCTTTTAGATAATACAAATGCGGAAGAATTTATTAAGTCATATAAATCACTTAAAGAACACATAACATAGATTGAACAATATGCTTATGAATTCGAGAAAGAGCCAGGATTTGAAGATTTGCCTGATATATTAAAAATACAAAGAATAAAAAAACTTTTAGATGACTGTCTTTCTTTAGGCACATATGTTAAGGTTCTAGAAAACAGAATGGCAGATTATGATAAATATGGATATAGAACAATTAAGGGCAGGGATAACTCTTTGAAAATATTTAAGGAATTTATTGCAAATCGTCCTGGATTATAGGCTATTGCTGCAGATGAAGAAACACGATAGTAGGTTGTTGAAAATATCGAAAATAAACTTCAGGAAAATCTTATAAAAAAGGGCTTAATAGTACAAGAAGAAAGCGAAAGCAATGCTGAGAGTATAGTAGAAAATGCTCAAGCAGAAGCTAAAATAGATGAAAGTAAAAGTCAAGAGGAAAATCTTAAAGTATTTCTAAATAGCATCATAAATGGAGACAGCAATATTTCTAACTTAGCATTAAAAAGTTACGAAGTAGATGCTAGAATAAATGATATTTTAATTTAGCTCTCAGGATACAAATCAAAACGAACTTCTGAATCTGATTTCGTTAATTTTTTGACCTACCTATTACAAGGAACCCAGAATACTAAATTTATCCCGTATAATATAATGGGTAAATACATGGTAGAAACAGGAATAATTCAAAAAGATGATATTAAAAATATCAATTTGATTAGACAGAAAGTTCAAAAATTATTTCTGGAATCTGATGTTGGATTTTACGAGACAAATTTTGGGAAGTCTACTTCTGGAATGTATTTTAAGAGATAGTCAAAAACAACATATGGATTATTGTCGACAAAAACAGTTGATGCAATACGGACTAATGAAGATGAGCCTATAATCATAAAGAAATTAAATGAGGTATACAATATAACGCCATTAACAGATGACGACACTGGTGAAGTATTAAAGCCATATGGATTTTATGTTTATAATTATGGCGGAAAATATTTCATAACACAAAACCCATGGAGTAGATACGACAAATACATTAAACTATTTAGCTCTAAAGCAGAAGCACAAAAAGCCGCCTATGAAATGTTTTTAAAATCTACTGTCTTTTCTGGTTTCTTTATTAATAGAGCACTAAAGAAAGGCAGAGTCGAGTACGATCCCATGGAATCACCAAAATCAAGATGGTATAAAAAGGGACAAATTGTAGAAGTACTTGATGCAGAATTTGGAAATATAGAAAGTGTTCGTCAAGATCTTACAGTTAAAGACTATTTCGAGTCAATTCTTAAAACCGCTCCGAAAAACCTTGGTGCATATATTATATCAAAATTAAACACTGTAGAAAAAGTTGCTTTATTTTATTCTAGATTTGGACTTAATTTATCAACTGTAAGTGATAATAATATCAGAGTAGTACTTGATGAGTTATCAAAAGCAAAAACAGATTCATATATTGCAGTTGATGATACAGTTGCAATTGGCTATAAAAGTTTTGGAAGTGAAACGAGATCTTTTTATACTCGTTTCAGAAAAATGAGTGATGAAGATTTTCAAATCAAAGAAGAAAAAGTTTCCGAAACAGCTTAGATAAAGAAAGGAAGAATTACACGAATTGTAGACTGGCAAACAATATAGCATATTTTTGAAGAAAATGGTATAAAAATGGTCCTCTTAACCGATGAATAGGTTAAAAGTATTATCGGACAAGACAGCAAAGAAAAACTCCGTGGTTTTACTTAGAATGGAATAATTTATGTTAATCCTAAATATGCATCTTTCTAGTCTCCATTTCATGAGTATACACACATATTGTTGTCGTTAGTTAGACATAGAAATCAGGATGTTTATGCTTAGCTTTTAGAAGCTTATTGTTAGGAAAAATATAAATTAAGCATAAAAGATGTATTGACATCAGGCAAGTTAACAACTAACGAGTTTTATAAAAAACAAATAGAAGAGCAAGGTCTTAATGAAAAAGAACATGCTGCTGAAATTGCCATGTATATATTGGAAGAAGAATTTGCAGATGATTTTGCCAAATTCATATCAGAATAGAATATATCTTTTCCGGATATATTTGCATCTATGAAAACAATTATAGAAAAAGATAATATATTTGGGGAGACGTTTAATCTATTTGATGTAGCTAACGGTCAATTTAATATATTCAAAAGTTTGCTTAATGGATTTGAAAAAGACAGGAAACGTATAGGATTTGGAATTAGAGGGATGGCAGATACTAGTGGATTTAAAACAGAACTAATTTCACAAATTCAACAAATGCTTGAAGACGACAAGGATAAAATATATGATGTAAGCAAAAATGACCTTGAAAAACTGCAAGGAGTTAAAGAAGATGGTATATACAGATATTGTAAGTAATTTATGTTGAAATAAGAAAATGGAATCAATAAATTTAGCAAATTGCAAGTTTAAAATAAAATCTGGCGAACAAGTTTTACCGGAGATGACTTTGGAATAGTTGATTCTAACATTAAAGATGACTAGTGGATCAACATTAAGTGAAAAATTAATTTCAATTGGAGACAATCATGTTAAGTTTAGCGTATCTTCTACTGAAGTTGTCAATAAACTTAAATAGGTTAATCAAAAAGAGAAAGCTGAAATTTCCATAAATGGAAATGAAGTCGGAGGAGAATATACAATCAAAGATCCGAATCGTATAACACCACTGCAATGCATAGAAAAACTATATCAAGAACTTGGGAGTAATATCCCATTTGAAGCTTCTGATGAAGAATATATTTAGTGGTATATAAAAACATAGATTGAGTCGGGAACTAAAACAGAAGAAGAGATAATAAAAGAAGTCACAGAAATACGTGATAGTTGGAAGCGTTCATGTGCTGATGGTATGGCTTTACATAACTGGATGCCATTTGGAATCAGTGCTGGTTTAGCTATAGATGAAGACGCAGATGCTTTTGTGAATAGTTTAAAGAAATTTAAATTAGAAAATGGTGAAACACTATATAATCGTTTCGCCATGCCTATGAAAGACTTATATGCCAAAATTGCAAAATTGAATTATTATCTTCACCGAATGTGCAAAGACGTGCGTAAAGATAGTGAACCAATGCTTCGGAATATACATTTAAGCACATCTATTCGTCCAGAGTTAAAAGAACGTTTAGGCGCAGATAAAGTTGGAATACATGTTGATAATGTTTAGATTGATAAATATGGGCATTATCACATCTTTAATTACAAATTTGGTTTGACTCCATTTGCATCATGGGCTAAAGTGAAGCTTCAAAAATACGATCTTGAAATGGGTGCAATTAAAGAAATATTTGAACAAAATGGATTTAATTCAGAAGGTTCAAGTTATTTTAATATCCCAATATAGATTGTATATAATAAAGAAGGAAAAATAGTTGATTTACTATTAAAGGATGAATCGGGTAATGAAAACTATGGAATAAACTATAACGTACAAGATGGAGTATCTAGTCCAGTTATTAAAGCATAGCAGAAATTGCAAGATGATTTGTTTAATGCTATGATAGAATAGAAAGTTAATAACATTCCAATGTTATAGTTGCAAGGAAGATTGTAGGCAGAAGATGAATTTTTAAGATAGATTATCCCAGAATATGATGCAACAGCGAAAGGATTAAATATAAGCGCTAAAGCTTATATCTCATAGAATATAAACGTAACAATTCTGAAACCAGAAAATGGTATAGGTTGGGATGTTATTGATCCGGATGGCAATACGCACCACATAGAGAGTAACGAGGAGTATTATAAGAATCAAGAATTATTACAATATGTAACTGATAATCTTAAAAAGCTTAATTAGGAATTACCAGTTGTAACTCAACAAATTGTTAAATCAATTCGTAATTCTTATGAACTTGGATATGCTAATTTTGAAGGATTCGGATTTAAAGCTGCTTAGAGATTTCTAAATGAAAATCTTGGAATCTATTTTAGAACTCATGAAGTAAAAGGTGAGGTTGTTCATGAATATACACCATTGTTAAATGACGAATTAAACGAACTAGGAATTTTCCTTTTCCAAAATAATGAGACAAATGAGATAGATGTCGTGTGCTTATCATCTTTGAAATTAGATGAGATGATACCAAATAAACACTCGCAGAGTAATCTTTTGGCTTATTATTGTATGAATTTGGAAGATGCAACTGACCTAAAAAGCTGTTATGGCCACATGGAGATGATGCGAGCAGCTAGCATTTTGAATTCAATATGTGATCTTGTACCAAATATGAAGCTTGGAAAAATTAGTGCTTATTCTCCTTATTTTCGTGGCTCTGGAATGACGTATTCAGCATCATATATAATATAGGAATTCTCGAAAATTCAAAAATTCATTAACAATAAATTAGGAACATCATATAAAAATAATTTCTCTAATACTAAAATTGCTGATTCGTATGATATTGTATTATCTCTAATAGAAAGTATAGCAAATAATAAAGGGTTTGATTTACCTGGGATGAAATCTGCAGATGATTATGAGGCTAAATACTAGCATATCAAAAGAGTTATGCAGATGTTGGAACATGAAATCTTCCATACTGCAAATCCCGAACTAATAGAAAGATATCGAAATCATGATAGCCCTAAAATGAGGACATTATATCAGGTATATCATCATTGTGCATTGTGGATGTTAAATTACAACGGTGTGCGTGCAGTTTCTGTAGAACATGTAAATGAATTATTAAGAAATGTTTTACCTCAATATGCTAACCCTGATGAGAATGTTCGATTTTTTAATAACGCATATGCAAATGCAGCCAATAGAGCTGCTAATGATTTCGTACACAGATGGTCTGAGATAAAGCCAGATATTGAAAAATACGAATCTGATGCTGGTGTTACTATTATTGATACAAAAATTATAGGTAGCACTGAGCACGTATATGATAAATTTTATAAAAAAGATCCAGCAACTGGAGCTAATACTTTTATGTTTGTTAACCCATATAGTGATAACGAGTCTGCTATTGCTGGATTAACAACTGAAGATAGGATTTTCTTAAAAAAGATATTATTCCAATTTGCTAAAGTGCGTGCAGAAAATAACCCTGATTTACATTTTGATTTTACAGGAATTAATGATCCAAGACTTATGGAATTTATAAAAAAACCATCTAATCACTATTTCTTGGTTCCATTAATTAAAGCAACAAATATAAGGCATACATATCAAACAATGACCGCCAAGGTGAGCAAAGTCGCCAAACAGTGCTCCAATGTTGATGGAATTGTAACAGTTCTTAAAAATAGTCTTCATAGTAAGGGATCAAAAAGTGTAATGGGAAGCGATGATTTTGTTTCTATCTATGACCTTGATGGCGATCCATTAATGAGCACTAAAACATTACTTTTATCTGAGAACGATCAAGCACGTGCAAGATTATTAAAAAATCATGATGCTTCTTATTTTGAAACAAACATAGGAAATATACTTGCAGAATATTTAACTCAGCAGTGTTATTATAATCGCATGCGTGATGTTGAATTATTAGGTAAGGCTTTGCTTTTTGAAATGTATATGACTGGTGAGCACATGGGAGAAAGAGCCAAACGATTGCTTAACGATTCTGCAAAATATCTATAGGAATAGATGATGGTAAATCTATATCAAAAATCTATTATGTCAAAATTTGGGCAATCTGTCCAATAGGTTATGCGTCCTTTTAGATAGATAATAAACACTATGTACCTTGCAGCAAACTTGCGTTCTATGTTCCGAGATTCATTTGAAGGTCTATGGCAAAATACTGTTAGAACATTAAGTCACTATCATAATGATTTAAGTAGCAAAGAAGTGGCAGAAGGATATGGTGAAGTTTTAAAGCATATTTTTACTTCTGAGAGGTCATTAAATATTATGTCTGAGCTTTGTCTAAAATATAGACTTTCTAATTGTGATACTGCAAAAATTGCCGAACGAGCAAAAACCGGTAAGGGCGGAATTATGAATCCTATGTACATGTCATTTGGAACATTGCGTGGTCCCGATTTTTTAAATCGTATGACATTGTTTGTGTCTCGATGTATTCATGATGGATGTTGGGATGCATTCGATATAAGAGACAATAGGTTAGTTTATGATCCTAAAAAAGATAAACGTTTCTATGCATACTTTCACGGAACCCCAGGAACGGAAGAGTATCATCAGGCATAGTCTCGTTATTTCTCTGCTGTTATAGCATATAATAAGGAAAATCCAGATAGAAAAGTTAAAGTAGGAGAAGATCTTCTTCCAGAGCCTTATAATAATCAGGATATTGCATCCTTTAAAGTTTTCGCAGATGAAATATATGGTGCATATGATAGATCACAGAGAGCAAGGTATGAGCAAATATCACTTGGACAAAATCTTGGAATCTTTACTACTTGGATGAATGGTATCGCTGCGACGTGGTTTAAGAAACAAGGAAAATATAATGGATATTTTACAACTCAAACAATAGACGGCAAGCCAATGATACGACAAAGTCAAGCAGGAAATGATTTATATTTCAGAGATGATGGCGGTATCGTTGAAAAAATTGGAGATAAATATTATAATGAAAAAGGAGAAGAGGAAGCAAATGATGGGAAATGTCCAGTAGTTGAACAAGTGCCAATTCCTGTTTAGGGTATAATGTATACATTCAAAGATGTTTGGGATGTGTTTAAAGAAGACGGGTTTAGTAAAGAATCTTTCTTAAATAACATCTGGAGATATAGAACAAATAGAGATAACCTCAACAAGGCATTGGCTGATTTGTTAATGATGGGATTGTTCGCGCTGATTTTCGGATGTGCTCTTACTCCTTGGTACGAAGACAAAAAGAAAATGAAAAATACAGATGATGTTGTAGCAAGTGGTATAACAGAATTGTTATATAACTCATCTTATCAATCTTTCGATGGTTTCTTTGGTCCTTGGAATATTATTAGTTATTGTGTAAATGATCTTGAGCCAACGGTAGCAACAACAAATATCAAAATTGTAAAAGATGTATGGAAAACCGTAATGGGTAAAAAAACATTTAACGATTTTATATTTAGTAATGCTCCAGTTGTTAGAATATTTAAACAAACAATTAAAAATAATAATCCAGATTTATTTAAAGTAGAAAAGAAAGAAGAAGCTTGATTCCATTTTTAAAAAAAAAGGGGGTGATGAATACCTGGATTTTCCCAGATACTCACCACCCCCCCTTATATTTTATTTACGTGTTTTTATTACTTCGGATTTTACAAGTATTGAAGAATTCAAAGCGTCTATCGCTGCGTCTAATGTATAATATATTCCAGTATCAAATTCCGCCATCCACCATGGGATAGGTATGAATCCTATTGGTTTCTATTACATACTCAGATCTTCCATCTGCATATGTACGTTTCACTATTCTTCGTGCCATTTAACCGTATCTATAGTTGCTCGTGTTTCATAATTTGGCGGAAGAGAAATTTCAAGTTCTACAAATTCTTTATCTGGAGTTATCGGTTTCTCATATTCGCACGATGTCAGACAAAGCAAAATAAAAAACGCAATGAACAAACTCCAAAGAAAAGCCATTGCGCATTTAAACATATTACATCTTTACATTTTATTCTATATAATAATCTGTATATAAAATTACGTATTTCTTATCGCTAAATAATCCCTCGACAAGTTTAACTCTAGGAAAACGTCCTTTCATAGACTTCTTGATTTCTTCTACTTTCTCCTCGGAAATTCCAGGCAGCACTTTTTCTGTCCCTGGTTCGCATTCTTCCATTTCGAGCACTTCTTCCCAATCCTTGTCTTCCATCCAGTCCTCACGTTCTACGATGTATGTTTGATCAGGGAATACGTCGTGCAAATGCTCTATCAGATCCTCCTTTGATTCTGCACCTATCAAATGCTCTTCTGTCTCGAATGGCTGGAATGACATATCAAGGCTAAATACTTGGTACATTTTCTTTTCCATCTCTCGCTTTTATTATGTAAGTAATTTCAAAAATTAAAGTATGAATAGCTGCGATTGCCATGTTGACCAATAAAAGATAAATTCCCAATTCATTAAATCTCCATCCGGCTAAGATACACATCAATCCAAAGATAAAAATAAAACATTGAATGCTTCCAACAAGTTTCGCGTTTACTTCAAAAAACGCGATCCATGTCATACTGGAAACAAAACACATAAACAATATCTCAATTTCTCTTATTATTGTTTTCATATATTAGTAGAAAAATTCCTCTTTTATTTTCTTCAATATCTCACCTTTGACGTAAAACACAAATCCGAAAAATGCGAGTGATGAAAGAATGTTTGCAGCACCAAAAAGCCCTGCAAGAGCAAGAGCTAAAACATAACCCGTAGATGTGCCTACAATCAAAAAGATCATAGCAATCAAAAGGCTAATCGCTTGTGATATTGCCAGAATATCTATTCCAAGAATAGACCACCCCACACCGAGCATATTAAACACGAATAGAATAAGCCAGCCAAACGCTTCTCTTATTTTTTCCACCATAGTTTATTTTTCATTTTAAATATTAACCACTTTGTGTTTACCATAAACAGAACTAAGCCAAACAGTAAGCAGCTGATTGCTTTGGCTCCAGCTAACAGTGAAACTATTGCTCCAGCTGAGAGTACTATATTAGCCACATTTTCCAGCTTTTCTTTCTTTGTCATACTCTGCTATTTGCTTTTCTATTTTCTCTTTTACCACAGCCCAGCTTACCGGTCGGTAGTCGTTATTATCAACTCCAACGTCATACTGTGTAGGGAAAAGATATTTCAATCTATTCCTATCACATCCCGTGTTATTCTCTCTTGTGTGTACATGCCCGAACAATTGCCACATATGCGGGTTATATTGTCCAGGAAAACAAAGAAACGGGTAATGATTCAGTATGATTTTGATGTCGTCAATCATTATGCTTTGCTGCTCTGTTATTGACTCAAACGCATCCCTTATAGTTGCTAGGTTTATTTTTGGGATATCATGATTGCCAAGTATCAGGTGAATCTTACCGTTTAGGTACTCCCTTATGTGTAGTACTCGCTGTGTACCTTTCATTGAAAAATCGCCAAGATGGAATACTGTATCACCTGATCCGACTGTAGCATTCCAGTTTTCGATAAGCTTGGCATTCATCTCACCGACACATGTAAACGGACGGTTGCATAGCCCGATAATAGCCTCGTGGTCAAAATGGGTATCTGAGGTGAAGAATACCTCAGACCCATTGAATACTTTAAGTTTCATTGATTTTTCTTTTTATTGCTCTAACTTGTACACCTAACAAACGGAGACCAGATCCGGAAATGGTCATTTCTCCGTTCCCTCCATCAACGACTGCCACGTAGGCTTTCATCGGGTTAGGTGTCAAATCAGCCGTCATATAGATCCCGCCTTCTCCTGGACACTCTACCTTCCCGTTAGCGCACCATCCGGGAACTGGGAAATATATTTCCGCATTGTTTATTTTACTCTTCAGTTTAGCACATTTGTAATTGTTAAATGTCGCAATACTGAACTCTGTATTTTCTATTAACTCCTGGAAATCATCTTTCCCTGGAATTGAGAACTCGGGACCTAATAGCTGCGTTGCTATATCATCCTCTGGTTCTAACTTTTCAAGGTGATCGTCCAGATTATACTTTGTTATGATGTTATTTTCTGCGAGCCTATAGTCATGGCCATCATTGGAAAACATAGTGAACTCTTTGACTTCTTTATCGCTATGAAGTTCAAGGCATCCCCATGCTGCCCATTTACCATTCTCTCCTATCTTCTCAGCTCCCAGGTTTATTTCACACCATAGATTGCCAGAAGGCAAACCCAAATCAATTGATTCCATTTTTTCTTATTTCCATTACTGTCATTATGCAATAGTTGGCAAGATCGAGGAGGGTATCCTGTACTGATTCATCATTTACTTCTTGCTTCTTATGAAGAATAAGACTTTCGAGTCTGTTAAACTTGTCGCTTATTCTTGTGAGTGCAGAGACGAGGCCGTATTTTTCTACCGCTCTAGAAAAAGAGTTCCCGTAATCTGCGTTCTTCTTTCTGTATGTGTTTGTGAGTTCGGCACATATACCGGCATGGTCGACTAAGTTATCCATATTTTCTTTTGGCTTTATTTCCTTATTTACAACACCATCTATATCTGACTTGATCATAGTATTACGTGGTTCGTCATCTCCTGTTGCGGAATTAAAAGTTCCGACATCTCCTGTTTTTGCTTGCTTTTTCAAGAAATCGACCAAAGCATGATTGCAGATTTGAGTGATTTTTTCAACATCCAGATCCGCCGCTTCCTTATCGATGTCATAATCGCTAGCTGGAAATTTTACCTCTTGCTTGTACTTGAAAAGTTCACTGTTGTCACGAAGGAAAGACTGCCAATTGAAGTTGTTCATATTTCAAAAATTAAAGGTTTAAAAGTCAGCTCATGGTTCTCATCCATAAGGCAGACATTGTATATATCGGTATCTTGTAGCTTTTCCTTGAAATGTGTTGCCGAGTGATATTTTCCATGTATCACTACCTCAGGTTCCATTCTCTGGATGTATCTTCTCAACGCTTGACTTCCATGATGTACTCCTTGATATCCTGCGGCTTCCGTCTGGTTATTCGTATCGCTAAAACCATACGGTGCCTCATGGCTTAGGACTATATCAACAAACTCGTTGTTTTTCATATAGATCTTGTTAAGTTCTCTATCTGTTTTGCTGAACGAGTGGTTGCCATTGTTGAGGTTATACTCGGTACCATATACCGATAACTCGCGACCTTCTTTTCTGAAAATCTTGATCTCATTATGTAAAAATTGAACTTTCATCTCATTGCTGTGGAATGTCTCCCACAACATAGGATAGAAATTTTCGAGTGCATGATCATGCGATCCAAGGATAAAAAACACCTTCTGTGCCGACACGTAGCTCTTACACCATCTATAGAACTCGCGAGTATACCAAGAAATCGCGATATCTGTGTTGTAATCCGTATATTCCGGTGCTATGTCTCCTGCTATAAGTACAAGGTCGACAGGGTGATCTCTAAGGTCTGGCAGCATGCCATGCATGTCGCTTAGTGCCATGACTTTGATTTTTGTCATATTTTGTAATGTTTAAATGCAAACCTCTCGCGTGTTGCGAGATAGTCAGCTTGTCTTTCGTTAGCGTACGCTTCAGCCTCGAATGGAATTTCTAAATATGCAGTTCTAGCGTTCCCAGTCTTAGCTAAAAGAAAGAGATAGTAGAAAAGATACATAAGATAGAACCCTATAAACCACAACTCTTTCATTTGCGCGGTATGGATTGATTCGTGATTTATTACAATATTCTTGACTTCTGCGTGCTCGTTCATATCGTCTTCGTATTCCTTGCGGACAAACAAAACACCGAATAGATTGATCGCCATAAATCCCTTGAACGGGATAAATCGATTATAGATTATTTTCATATTGTTAAGCTTTTAATATATGACAAAATATCTAGCGAATGGTTTAATCTTAGAGTCCTAAAAATTAAATATTTTGTGCTATTTTTAGGACAGTCAAGGGATAAAATCACCAAAAAATACCACTTTTGTATGTCAAAATTAGGACATTTCATTCTCATTTTTAGGACAGTCAGCCGTTTTGTGTGTCAAATTTAGGACCTAACTATAATATAGAAACTATAATCTCAACTATAATTAGGCGCGTAGAATGAAAGAATGCGCCAAGTATGCCTTGCAGGCATACGAGACGCACCTAACATTTAAGCGACTCGCCAGCAGATCTTACGGGATGTTGGCGTGTTCTGTTATGTTATATTTTTTATTTTATGGATAGTGTAAGAGTCTAAACAGTCCATAATTTTAAGACAATCGTAAGTCGTCCGGTGTTTTGCACACCACAGTATATCACAAAATTTCATTTATTATATGAACAACAAGTGAAATAAATAATATAATAATTGAAATAGACATGCATAAAAGCAACGTGTTTGTTACGAGCAGTTTAATCCTTGAAGCTAAACTCTGATTGAGTATAGTTTCCCGAGCGTCTGCCATACCGTCAGAATATCCACGCAAATAATCCTTTGACTGTTCCATCTTTATTTGTTATAAAGTTTATTAAATTCTTCATCTGTTAAGCCTGTCAGTTTAAAGAAATCGATAAGTGTACATAAAATAACACTGGCGAAACCTACAACACTGATAATATTAAGAAACTCGAATGATGAAAGGCTACATAAAAATGAGGCTATAAAAATCCCCACTTTAATTTGTCCAGCAAGGTTTCTATTAAGGTAATAATCATGGAATCCTATTAGTCCACAAAACTAGGCTAGTAGAAGTGCTACAATTCTCGTTTTCATTTTATAATTTTTAAAAGTTAATAATTATCAGTATATCTTCTATGGTAAACCTTTATCTTTTTCCGTGCATGTACTCTTTGATGGCAATAAGAGCATAATGTGATAAGTGCATCGTCTGGATAGTTCCACGGATCAACAAGAACACCATTTGGATATGCTGAATAATATTTGTGATGAACGTGTAAATGGTATATATTGCCACAATAGACACATCAATGATGATCCCTATCTAATATTTTTATTCTTTTATTTTCCCATTCTTTAGTCTGCAATAAAGCTTGATAATTACGAACATGTTCTTCTCGTATTTTTATTATATTCCTTTCGATTTTCTTTTTGGAAGATAAAATTATATATCTACAAAGCAAGAACATCAAACCGAAATATACGAATACACTAAGAAATGTTAATAAAATTATACATATAATAGGCATCTTTATAAATTTATGGGCTCATCGTCCCAAGTTAAACTTTTAATTTTTTCACTGAAATATTCCTCATTTTTAGGGAATACCATTTTTGAACCTATCCATTCCTTAGGCTCTAGTGGCTTTGCTTCATCGATAACCCAGCACTCTCTCATGCCGTAAGGTGTATCTTTCAGCTCTTGTTTTGATTTATAGATTTGGTGTCTTTTAAGGTCTAATCCTATCACAAGACGCCCCGACTTGTCCCTTGCTATCTGTACCATGTGATCCAATTATTAGTTCAGAATGCGGTAAATTCTCGATCATCTCACATATAGCTCCCCAGTCTTCTTTCAGCTTATGGTGCTTGCGCTGGAAATAGATAGTCTGGAGTTGCTTATAGTTTGTAGATACACGCATAAATAACTCAAGCCCAAGCGGGCAATTGCTCACCATTTCCATAAACAGACGGTAAGCTTCATCTCGCCATAATTCCCATAGGTCAGGATTATTTGGCTCGTTCTTCATTGTTATATTATATGCGTCAATCTTCTTTTGCTCAATCCTTATAATCTCCGGGTCAACGTATTTGTTCGTACATTTTGAGAGGTCCATTTTGCACAACCTGTGCATCTTGGAAGAACTGCTGACAATATCAAAGAAATGATAGCGTTGCATCTCTGGGGTCAGGTATTGTGGATATGTTATATCAAATGACACACGGATTCCTACAAGATAGTTGCTATGACAACTGATGCCTGTTTTTATCCCGCTATCTGTAAGCTTTACTGCTCTCTCGAGCGACTTATTGAATTCTTCCTCTGTATACTCAGGAGGTGTAAGCCTCATGGCGTTTCGCGCTGCTATCACGCTCTCCTCCAAATCGTAAACCTTAACATTAGAAATTGTTGTCATCAGAATAAAGTAAGTTGTGAACTAACTACTGAATCTTTTATTTTATTTGCTTCGGAAATATAAAAACTGTAATCTATCATAGGCTTTTCTCCCAAATTTAAATTGAAGAGAGCGCAAGATTTCCCAGGATGGACTAGCGTCTGTGTTCCTGACTCTGACACTTTAAGAATAGAACCAGGCCCCGACTTCGTGATGTAATACCTCGCAAACTCTCCTAGATTCTTTGTTTCTATTTGTGCGTGCTGTATTGTCCTATATAGGATAGAGCCACCAGTTAAAGGTTTAATCTTCAAACAGAAATCATAAACATCGTGGTTGTTTTTTATCGACTCTTCGATTGGTACACCGTAAACAAAAAACTCCTTCAGAGCCTTTGGAATGGCACGTTTTGAAGTGTCCCCGTAATAGTCAGGGGAAGTATCAAAACATCCCCTGAGTTTTACGTGTTCATTCTCTCGCGTGCTTCCTGGATAGATTGCGATATAGTTGTTGACATCCTTAACTATCAACCGCTCGTATTCTTCAACACTTATAAGAAAGCCAAACTTTCCGTATATCTTATCATTCAATCTAAGTATCAGCTCCTGTTTATTCCTTGGAATCTTACAACATATGCCGTCTGTATTTACGGATATAAATTCTACATTTGGGCATATAGTCACCAGCATTTCACACCACATAGCAGTGAATACTTGCCCTGCTATTGTTGTTTTGTATGTGTACAATGGATCATACAGAAATGATTTTGGTTCATTACTGTTTCCATATATAGCATTCAAAACGAGTTTGAGAAGTCCGATCTTTGCTTTGTCCGGGTTCTCTTTCTTTGCTTCTTCAAGTTTCAGATCTAGAAACTTAGAGTAGAGCTTAGTAAAGACTGGACCAAGATGTTCCGGGTAGAGTTCAAGAAGTCTGCCAAGCGAAGGATACAGGGATTGCACGTCATAGTCCATAATCACGAAATCATTATCTGATTCATAAATTCCAGGCTTGGCTACTGAGTGCAAACCTCCTAGTGTAAAAACAAACTGAGTATCATGAAATTCTGCGGGAATCTTTACGTCGTTCTCTGTGTCCGATTTTATCACTGTCTTTTTCCATGTATCCAATACATTGGTGAACTCCGGCGTCTTTACATTACAGAACCAAGGAATACATGATCCAAGGTTTATTGTATCCCTTGCTGTCTTCATCTCTCGTATCTCAGTAATAGGTAAGCCTACAGCTTTTGAATACAAAACAAGGATCATCTTTTTACCAAGTACAGCATCGGCAGTATTCAAACACTGCACACCATACTCTTTTCTCAACTCTTCACGGAACGCGATTTTGTTGATCCCCTTGTATATAGGATAATCATCTCGTCCGATAGTTGTAAGAAAAAACCGATGGATAGCTTCAACGTTATTTTTACTGTATACATCCACTGGTTCATTATCCGCTATAAAAGAGTCGTAGCTATAGGGCAATGTGTAGATTTTCGACATTCTGCAGCTGAACTTTATATCATTCAGTGTTGCGCGCCTGTTCTTATTGTACAAGTGCCACATGCGGAATAGATCGATCTGTCTAACTGTAAACCTGAACTCTGGGATTGTCTCAATAGTCCCGTCTTTCATTCCTGCGATCCTTAGCATCATCTGCCCGCAGATACTGGTTCCATTGCTTCCTTGAAACATCTTCCGACAGTCAAGCATATTTTGCAAGATCTGCCAATCGTGGTAAATGTTATCAAACCCAACCATCAAAAGCCCACTCTCTAAATGCTCCATAAGAGCCTCGTATTCGTTAATCCCCTCGCCTATCCTGTATATAAACCACTCGTCAGTCTTTGGTCTATATCCAGTGAAAACAATGTAGTTTGGATAGGCTTGAAGATCATAAATTTCCAACGTCATAATCCATCGCGTCTTATTTTTTCTTTGAATTCTGCCAATACTTTTGCTTTTATTTGTCTCACTCTCTCAGGTGTTATACTGATGAGCTTAGCGATTTTGGAAACGGGTAATGCCTGACAATCAAAGCCGAATGAATATTTGATGACCATCCTTTCACGCCAAGGTAAATCAGCCATCATGTCGCGTATAGCTTCACTTGTTCCCTGGTTATCCATATCGTCTTCAAAAGTCGCATTATCCGCAACCAACGTCTCGCCTATCTCTCTTTTATCATGCTCATCACTTCCTGCTGTATCACTCAGAGAAGCGAAAGACACAAAACACATCATAGCCCGGCTGTATTCAGAGGGTGTAATCTTCGCGTGTTCCATTACGTACTCTTGGTCTGGTTCTGTGCCGTGTTGTGCAAAGTACTCGTTCACGACCCTCTTGATTTTGCTGAACGCATGCCTTACAACATTCGGAGCTATGACAGGCTTAACATCTATACTTAAACCATTAATGATAGCCTGTTTGATCCACCACCCAGCGTAGCTTAGAAATTTAACGTTGTAGTCTTTGTTGTAATACTCCACAGATTTACAAAGGCCAAGATTTCCTAGGGAGATAAGGTCCATAAGTTCCAAACCGTTCCCTTGGTAAATCTTGGCTATACTAACAACAAATCTCAGATTCGCATTTATCAACCTCTCTCTTGCTTCTGGATCAGGCAATCGATCGATTAGCTCCTTCTCCTCTTCCGGAGTCATTACTGGTATCCTGCGTATATCCAGAAAATACCTTCTCAGCTGATCATCAACATTTGTGTACAGCTGTTTTATTACAATTTTTCTCACATATTATTCATTCACAGTCTAAATTCATTGCATCTTGTTTTTGTAATAATCTGACAAGTTTGACTGCCTCCTCGTAGCTTGTGCTTGATTTCAAAGCACTCTCTGCCCTAGGCTTAGAGCAGAGAGTAGCAGCTGCTAAACGATCTATGATGTTCATGACTTCTTGTCTGTTGACCCAAAACCTCCAACGCCTCGTTCTGTATCTGTGAGTTTATCAACCTCACGCCATATAATCCGAGGATATGGCAAGATCATGATTTGAGCCACACCTTTACCGTTAAGTTCAAAAGGTGGCTTTTTGTTTTTAGGATCTCTGTTTTTATAACAGGCGACAACCTCCCCCCTAAAATCTGAATCCGCTATGCCGGGTGTGTTTGGCATATATGCGTCGCATTTCCTGCTACTACTTCGCGGTTGTATCGACATGAAAAATCCTACCGGAATCTCGAAGCTCAAACCGGAATGATAAACCCAACAGTCGATGTCTTCCTTATATTCTACACTCACAGGTACCAAGTCCATGCACGCAGCCCCTTCTGTTTCATACTTTGGCAATACTGCACGTTCGTCTAACTTCTTGATGTTTACCTCTAACTCCATGATTCGCTGTTTAAAAAATTCATCATTGTAATTTCTGGGTATTCCTTCATAAAATCCCGTCCTTCTGTATTTCTCGAACTCGATATTCCTAAGCATTTTAGCTATGGGCTTCTGGTGTTCTTCCCTATAGTAGACCCTCTTGATACTCTTATCTGGATTGTATACAACCGCAAATGGTGTTTTCTTCGCAGCTGTCAAGCTCTTCAACTTTGCCATCTTTGGAATACCTCGAAGACTTCCGCCGTCTATTATTTCATAGTGTACGACTTCATCATCAACAAGACGAGACATCTCGTCATCAGTGATCTCTTTCGGATCAGCAAATACGACATCGATTTTTACCATAGGTTATTCATAAATAAAAACATCACCAGACGCACGAGACAATGCCACATATTCCAGTTGTCTCAGCTCGTCTCTTATCTTCTGTTTTCTTATATCTCTCAGATCTACAAAGGTTTTGGAGATAGACGACCCCTGTGATTTGTGGACTGTTATAGCATAGCCATAATCGAGCCTTTTTTTCATAACCATACGACCTTCGTAATAGAGATCGAATGGCAAAACAAACGTTTCAGTAAGTCTAAAATACATACTCCAAAGCATAGACTTCCTTTTTCCCGTAGAGTTTAAAGCTTTCACACGGATTCCTTCAACTTCTGCTGCTAACATATCGAATTTTTCCTCGTCGTTGTTCTTATCCATCATGTACACAACATCAGAAAATCCGGATAGTGGATCCTTTAATGTCAACATGTGAACGAGGAATGTTTCTCTAAGATCCTTAACATACGCCTCAGTTGTTATAGGTTCCTCAGCGATGATATAATCCATGCTGTTGAAAAACTTAGTTCTCTTTCCGCTGAAATTGCTGTAAGCTGTCAGGATTTCACCTTTGTAATATGGAGCTTTCCCAAAGACGAGCTGATGCATAACGCGGTTATACTCTGCAACTCTGTTGTTGGTATAGGCCAGCGCTTTTGCGTACAACACATCTTGGCGTTCTATTCCTTCCTTAAAACACCGCACCATCTGGTCGGCGTATTCTTTGATATCGTCATATACATACAAGCTGCCATGCTCTGATTCCTTCGTCTCAATGTCGCCTATCACGTCATCTCTCAATTCAAGAAGCAAAGGCGCTATGGCCGACCCGTCTTTTTGTCTGTAGATTTTAGTAAGCTCAAATCTGTTTTTCAGTTGGAAGACCTTTGAATAGTTGCGACCTTCCACAGGTTGCAACTGCTTGATATCTCCGCAAAATATTACCTTTGTGTTAAGTTCCGAGCATTTCTCAATAAGGATATCGTACAGGTCGTCATTTATCATAGATGCTTCATCACAGATAACAACGCCCTTGATCGGTATAAATTCTGAGCTTTTACTCTGAAATTCTAACTGGTTAAGGTCGAGCTTCAAAATCTCAAGGTTTGGAGATAAAGCCAACAAGTAGTGTAGAGTATCAGCACGTTCTCCTGTGTATGCTCGCATCACGAGCGCGGCTTTGTGTGTAGGTGCAACCAGACAATACTGCTTCTTCATACTCTTTACAAGATTTATAATCTGCTTGATCATAAAAGATTTGCCAGTTCCTGCGCTACCATACAAGCAAAAAGCAAAATCATCACCGAGTAGAAACTCGCGGATCTCTTCCAATGCTTGCGCTTGCTGTTCTCCTAGTTTTACTTTTTCCATGAAAAAGAATTTCTAGTTTATAATTATGTCATCTTTTGTTTTGACTATTTAAATCATTAAAGGTTTAAAGTTCTAAATTACATTTTCTAGTTTCTAATCTCGCGATCTCTTTAACTACATCATCAGATGTTCCTATTATAAATTTATGACTTCTGTATTGATGCTTGAAATACTCGAGTCTTGTTTCTCCGTAATATCTGCTATGTGTTTTTGTTTTCTTGCTATAAAAAGAACCGTCAAGGAGAAATATGAACTTTACGTTTCTCTCTCTGTTGTGCTGTGCTCGTTCTGCAAAATGTAGCAAGTCGTCCATCTGTGCCTCATTGTAGCAGCTGGTATATTTTGCATATACATAATACAGATAGGATCCGGAAAACTGGAAGTCTATTGTGTGTGTACTTGGACGTGATCCGCTCACAATACCGCCATCATCATCTACCGAATAACCGGTAGCATTTAGCCTTGTGAATTTCATATCAAAATCATCCAGGTTTTCACGGATAAAATCAAACTGTGCAAGCTCTGCCTCGTTCTGCTGAAGTGGACGCTTGACGTATGACGTACAAGTGAAATCGTCCTTTTGTGATATACGAGTCAAAACTTCGGCTATATATTCCTCCTTTGTCTTACTGTTTAAAAGCAAACTATCACGCTTATATCTGCTAGATGCTAATTTCTTAACACGTGCATTATCTAATCCTAACACCAGATCTTCATAGTTCATTAACGTGCGACTTTCTAAACGGTTCTCTATATACTCCTGGAATGTCATATTGTTTGTTTCTGTATATTCTCATAATCTTCTGATCTTTTAAATGGTTAATCTTTAAAATAGAAACGGGCACCCATTATAGGCGCCCGCTGTTAGTCATCACTCCGCGTAATCACTCACGAGAATGATTTGATTTTCACTTTTCGTTTTCTGCCAGTCGATGATTCGCTGGTTCTTACTACCTTTAAAAATAAGGTCATGATTATACAAACCTTTTTCAAATTTTCCATCTACTATTACGTCTGCTTTATCTATCGCTTGTTTCTGGCCTTCATTAAAGCCTTCGTAATTGTAGCCTGTATAAACCCAGACTGTCTTGTCCGGGATCGCCTTGACTATATCACATAGTGCAGCGACAGTTTGCAGGTTCTCTTCACACAATGGCTCCCCTCCAAGAATAGACAAGCCTTTGATATATGGCCTGTTTACCAAAAAGCGGATAGTATCAAGTGTTTCATCGTTTACTTCCCGGCCTCCGTTAAAATCCCAAAGTTCAGAGTTAAAACACCCGGAGCAATGAATAGGACAACCTTGGAGGAAGATGGAAACACGACAACCTGGACCGTTTGAAATATCAAGATCTCTGATTTGGTTATACCTGTTCATATGTTCTATTGTCTAAATGTACAAAACGGTTTCCGATATCTCCAGCTCTGCCTTTATTTACATCGCCGACTTGGATATATCCACAAATTCGGCGAGGATGGTATAGCTTGGATGAGTCGGTACATCCACACACAGGACAGAACCAATTTCCGTCATCGTCAAGCTGCTGCTCTTCTGTAGATCCGCAAGCTTCACAGAAATCATTTTTCCCGTTTATCTCAGCATAGAGGCAGTGGTCATTTATAGCCTTCATAACATCGATAATAGCGTCAGGGTTCTTTCGCATGTTGGCGCTCTCTATGTAATTCACATTACCGCCTGTACTGTATACCTGAAGTTTTCCCTCAATCTCCAACTTCTTAAATGGATCAATGTTTTCAAAGACTGGGATATGGATGCTATTCGTGATGTATTCACGATCATATCCGAACTTCTTCAAAGACTTTGCAAACTTCCATGTAGTCGACTCGATGGGAGTTCCGTAAACGCTCCAGCCGAGATTATCAAGTTCTGCCCACTTCTTGGTCTTATTATCAAGATAAGCCATGACTTGCTCGGCGAACTTATAGCCTTCGTTTTCACTCTGGCTTTCTCCTGTCATGATCTTTACGCATTCATAAAGTCCAGCATATCCAAGACTGATGGATGCATAACCGCCATAGATTATTTGGCTAAGCTTTGTATGCTCAGGTAATCTAGCAAATGCTCCATGCTGCCAAAGAAGAGGTGCAACATCAGTTGTAGAGTTTGCAATTCTATTGACACGTACAAGCTGAGCCTTACGTATGAGCTCTGTGCGCTCATCCATCAATTCCCAGAACTTATCAAAATCTCCACCTGACGAATAGGCAACATGTGGAAGGTTAAGAGTACAAACTCCAAGGTTGAACCTACCCCAAAGTTTAAGTTTCCCATCTATCCACATAGGCTTTAATAGCGATCTACAGCCCATCGCTGGAACGACTGCGCCCTTGTACTTCATCATAAGCTTCTCGGACATATAATCAGGAACCATACGCAACGCCGTGCATTCTGCGCACTTATGAATAAAAGCCTTAGTCTTCTCGTCAATGTCTTTTTCGAAATACTTATCTCTGAGGACAACGATGATTTTTGGAAATGTCGGTGTTATATAAATGCCGAGTTTATTTTTGAATCCTAAAATTCTCTGACTCAAAAATTCCATCGCAATCTCATAGATCTCTTGCGTATATTCCGGGATTTCCTCAAGATCTATATGTACAGTTAAGAACGGCGACTGGCCAGTTGATGCTGACATACTGTTCACTTGATAGTTGAAAGTCTGGACTCCATCTTCAAGCTCTTTTTTGTATAACAGATTTGCTTGTTCTGGATATTTTTTCTGATAGTACTTTTTCGACTTCCTAAGATAAGGTGCAAGGTGCGCAATGCTTATAGTACAACCGCCGTATTGATTGGATGCTACTCCCATGATTATCTGGGTTGCTATGGTACATGCTGTAAGGAAACGATGCGGGCTTTCGATCTTGATGTCATTGATAACTGTGCCATTATCAAGCATGTCCTGTAAATTGATAAGACTGCAATTTGTCTCCCCTTTATGGATAAGATAATCGATATCATGAAAATGGATAATACCTTCATCGTGCGCCTTTATTACATCCTCTGGCAATATCAAACGACGTGCCACATCTGTTGATGTAATGCCTGCAACATAGTCGCGCTGTGTACTTGTACGCTCTGCTCTCTTGTTTGCGTTTTCCTTATTCCAATATTCATTGGTTCCATCGATCAGTTGAGCGACTGATTGGTCAGTGCTGTTTTCTTTTCTCAATAGTGCCCTATTATACCGGTATATGATATACGCTTTAGCTACGTCATAATATCCCCAAAACATTAGCTGGCTTTCATTCAAGTTTTGTATATCCTCAAGATCAACTACTCCGTCTTTCTCCAAATCTGGGATCTTGTCTTCTATAGACTCAAATAGGTCCTTCTCTTCATATTTCGACAACTGAACACCGCACTCATTGAAGGCTTTCATAACGGCACACCGGATTTTGTTGAAGTTAAAATCCTGCAATTCTCCATTCCTCTTTTTTACTTTCATAACTCGTATTATTTAAAATTAAACATATATAGACCAAAAAAGCGGGGAAATCCCCGCTAGTTTAAATGGACAATATTTGTTTCAATAATACGGTTTTTTCTGGAATATTTACGATGTCTTTTCCATTATAGATCACATCACTCATAGCTGAGAAGATGTTGAGATAATCGGTATGAACTCCAAGCCCTTTGTAGTAATTGCTGTCTCGTGTTTCGAAAAGATATTTGTATCCGGAAACGATATCAGCATATCCTATTTTTATTGTTCCGTAGTCTGTGCTTCTCTCTATATTCAACGCAAAGCGTACCCATTGCCCGAGTGTATAGTTGACATTATCATTAGATGCATCGAAATCCTTAGTCTTCAAACTCTCCATCCACTCGTTAGTCTTTACCTCTTTTGCAATGAGCCTATCAAGAATAGAGTAATCAATAGGAGTATCTGGTGTAATGTCTCCATAGACTATATTGTTTGTGTTGTCTATGTACAACTGCCCACCTTCCAGGTTATCCTTGACTCCCTTGAAGAACTTGACGACAGGATATCTAACATCCAGTGCATAGGTCATACCCACAACATCAGCGATATCAAAAGCAGTAGGAATAACCGCCTCAATGAGTACGCGGTTATATACTTGATTTACTGTCCCATCAGCAGATACTGAAAGTTGCGAAGGTGAAATGACACGTATTCGGAAATCATCCGTCTCACTTTTGAATCTATCAATAAAAGGCTGAACATATGCCTTTGTCTCGTTAAACTCTTTTCCCCTAATAATTGTTGACTGCCCTTCGAGCAGATCTTCCATTTCGATTTCCATCAGCGATTAAACATTTCAGTTTTTACAATTTCAACAACATCTGGGTCTGTGTCTTGGTAATACTCGGTGGCTTTATTCCAAAGGTCTATGTCAATTGTCTTGTCGATATACTTATGGATAAGCTCACCCTCTGTACTGTCCAAATCTTCATCTGTCAAATTATTCTCCGAATAGAAAGAGTTTAATCTATACTGTAGAGCGTACCATTTACTATATGGCAATCCATCGAAATTCTGGGATTCTTGCAACTCTGCTTGGATTCTCTTGGCTATCTGTGGGCCTTTTGCCACACAATGCACGTGCTTGTCTTCTCCGTCTCCAACAAGCACAACGTAAACCTCTGGTCTGTTCATTCTTCTTTCTCTACTATTGGTTTATTAACAATGCCAAAACAAATCCAAATTCCCTCATTGGCAAACTTGCTAGGTGCATAATCAGCAGCAAAGCAAAGCTCAACACAATCCTGAGGTACTCGATAGATATGGCGCCCTTCAATATGTCCTTTGAAGCCATCAGCGAATGCTTGACGTGCTACCTTCATGGCGTCTTTATAGTGTCCTTTAAGCTCTCCCAAAAGGAAGGTGTGCCCTTCATTATCGTATCCTATGACCTGAATCACATCCTCTAACTTCCTACGTGTTAGTCTCTTATACCCTGGGATACTTGTAAACTTCCAGGGTCTAACTCGTGTGTCTTGGTGTGGTTTGTCTATAAGGATTGAGTAGCCGATACCTGGCGCATTCTTTGACATCTTAGCAAGATAGTCAAGCATGAATTGATTTTCGGCCATCTCATTCATAGGGTGCTTATAGTTTTCTTTCCATTTGTTGAATGCTTGCGTGGCACTCCCGACTACCATAAACGGCAGCTTCGAGAATGCCTCGCCTTCATTGTATCCGCTCACTGTTTTTCTAGTGAACTCTCCGACTGTGTACAACATTCATCGCGTATTTTCATTTTACTTTCTGATCTTAAAATGGTAACATCTCATCGATTATATCTTTTAGAGTGTTAATTATCTCGGAAGGTTTAATTCCGAATGTAGAAAATTTCGTGCATCCGTACATAAAGTCTTCTGAGATAATTGCGATCCTCTCCTGTAAACTTTCCTCGATCCAGAACTTTTTGTTTAAAGCCTGGACAATTTCTAAACACGTAGTCGATGGATTCTTCTCCCTTGCCTTATGTGTAAGATAACACACAAGACCTATTAGTACAAAACGTTTCTCTATATCAGGACCAATATATCCTAAACCGAAACGTTCGATATACTCAAGTTTTTTATCTTCATATTCCATAGCATGTATAATATGCAACCATTTTTAATAATCTTTGAAACTCTTCAACACCAATCAGGAAATCTTCCCTGCGTAGTCTGTGGACTTTCGTATAATACGGCGGGATAGTAGAGACAACTAAGAAGTTAGCCTCGATGTCTGTTCTATCCATGCCATAGAACTTTTGAGCCACAAGATTCAGCAATGTGGCATACACCGCCATTTCTCTCATATACCGCCAGTTGTTAACAGCATCACCAAACTCTCCGATCTTTCGGCCGTGTGTTTTGATATCGTTGATGATGAGTTTGTTATTCTCTTTATCTATCGTGAAGTTATCAAGCTTTGCCTTCAGCTTTAACACTATCGGCTCATGGCCTTCTACATCAACATCTAGATCAACAAGGATAGCTTGCTCATTCTCTGATATTGGATTTGTCAATAACCCGGTAGGATGAAGGAGTGAATAGATCTCGGCATTCTCTAAGAGGTTAGAAACACAGGCTTTGACCTTTTCCCTCATAGCTTCACCAAGAAAGATTAGCTCTTTATCTCCTGTATACCTTGCCTCATAGTTCATTCTCTGTTCACAGTATGGCAACACTTTGGCTTTCAACTCTTTCATCTGTATAGTGTTGAGATTTCCGCCGTAGTAATCAACCTCTTTGGCAGCAGCTATAAGCTCTTCGTCTGTTGGCAAAACAGTTTTCTTGTAAACAATATCTGAAATGAACCCGGGTTTTCCTGTTGGCCGGTTTATTGTTTCGACTAATTCGAAATATTCTGGCTGGAGTACTAGCTCGTGGACAGCCGAACCTTGAATCAAAGCGTCTGAATAGATCCCAGAGAATCCTTCGAAATATTGTTCAGGACTTCCGCCCTGATCTGGATTGATAAGCTTGAGCCTGCTGTTACTGATATAATCCGCGTATTTCTCGCTGAAATATACCTCATCCGTTATCTTATCAATCACGAGTGAGTCCATTATAGGACTCACTCTAATCTTAGAAAAATCAATATCACTCATCGAGTTTAAATTTTAGTCGTTTCAGTTCTTCCTCAAATACAATTTGAGATTGTGTCTTTATATAGTCAGACATAAATTCCCAGTCTGGCTTTCCATCGGAAGTAATAGGGAGAGGGATTTCGAGATTTTTAATCCTTGTTAATGTTGCGCCATATCCATAGTTGTATTTCTTTTTTATAATCTGGTCTAATATCCCAACTATGAAAATTCCGATGTATTGATCAACGTTTTCGGACGATAAAGAAAGAACATTGTTTCCACAATAGAAAGCTTGTTTTTGATAGAATACAGTTTGTGTATCTACCCCAATTGTTATGACATTGCCAGGATTAAGTTTTTCGATTCCCTGTTCACATACAAATTTCAGGATGCCGTTATTTAATCCTGTTCTTGTAATATATGGAATATTTCCAGGTGTACTGTTTAATTTGTTATTATTTATAGACTTCGACATCTTCACATTAAATATTTGATCAATATGAAAATCGGCAGTAGCTTTTCCTACTATTGTTGGCCTCGGAATATTTGGCTTTGGCAGAACTTTAGCCTCGAGTTTTTCAATTATTTTTTTGAGTTCTTCTTTTTCTTTGTCATAAGGTACAAATAGATTATCAATCATTTTTGGTTTTATTTTCTTTTGTGCACTATATATCCAATCATCATTGAATCCAACGGTACACTTAGTACATATTGAATCATCTTCTATTTCTTCATTCCAAATTTGCAGAAAATGCTTTTTCTTTTCCTTAACAGAATCTGACGCAACCAATCCTTGTTTTATTTCCACAACATATCCATCATTAGAAAAATCGATAAACTTAACAAGCTTATCTTTACTATGTGGTACTCCTGCAGTAAAGATACAAATGCAAGGATTAACCCCAACACCAAAGAAAGTTTGAGGATTTAATGTAATCACCCCCTCTAACGTGTGGCGTTCAAGAAGCAAATGTTTTGTTTTCAATTCTGCTTTTGAATTTCCGGACATTGTAGATTGTGGGACAATTGCGATTCCTCTTCCTCCTGGCGCCAAACAATCCATCATTCTCAATATGAAATTAATTTCATAGAGTTCCGGATTCTTTGCTGACCCTTGAGAATACGGCGGATTAATCATTCCAACACTGAAACCTTTGCTTCCCAAATCGTTTGCTTTTACTTTAAAGAAACTATTGCACAACAAGTTTTTTGTGTTGCACTCTCTCAAATATAGATTTGAAAATGCGATGCTGTACATATAGTCCTGCATCTCTATTCCAAAAAGTGAGTGGTTTTTTATCCGCCGAATCTCTACGTCTGATTTATCGCATCCTTCAATCATTCTATGTAAAGCTGCAACCAAGAAGCCACCAGTTCCACAACACGGATCAAACACGCTATCATCAGGTTTTAGATTTACAAGATCGCAGAATAATTCCGTGATATGTGTAGGCGTCAAAATAATTCCCAAAGTCTGTCCATCACCTCCAGAGTAAGAGACAAATTCATTGTAGAATTTGCCAACTAAATCATCGGTCGTTGACTTGTACTTTATGTTTTTGAAAACATAGTCGTAAATCAACTCTACAAAATACCTCAAGGGAGTTTTCCCAAGGTTCGCATTTATAGAATTGATTTGTACGTTTGTACTTATAAACGAGTACTGGTTGAGAATAGTTGAGTTTTCAATCCTTCGTCTTTTGAGTGCTGTTTTAATTGCCAGCATAATTTTCTCGCCATCTGTATTTTCTGAATCTCCAGTCAATGATTGAATGTTCAGATTCCCAGATTCTGTTTCTGTTAATGCAATCAGAATTCCGGAAACGATACCTGGCTTTTGTTCGGTAGTCAGAGATCCATAATTCCGGAAATGTTCATGCAGAGCTGCGGCATCACGTCTTACTTCTGAGACGCTCTTATCCACATCAATCTCCTCTTTCAAAACATTCATGCAATAATATGTTCCGATATTGCTATGAGAGAATGAATTGAAATCATTGACCGGTTCAAGAATCATAGGTTTCGTTTCTCTCGATCTCAGAAAGAACGGAGTGATACGATATCCATCTTCATTTCCGGAAACTCCGAATCCGAACAGTTGCTCATATGGTGCGCTTGCCATTATCTTAATGGCATAATGAACAGCACCATTGAGTGCGTACTTCTTGATGGCTTGCTGGGACATATCGAGTTCTGTCTCTTTATCGTCAAGATACTTGGCGTGATCATAAACGCTCGCCTTATCTTCTATGACGAAGACATACCCGTTGACAATTCCACAATAATCAGGATAACCTATATTGCCTGTTCCGTTCTTGGATGCAGTTTGCAATGCATCTCTTAGGTCAATATTTATATCTGCATCTTGTGATGAGAGACTGATCCCTGACTTACGCAATAAGTCGTTGACAAAAATGTCTGTTTTTCCTTCCTGCCTAGGCATTTCATATATACTTTTTGTTTCATAATGATCATCTTTTTAATTTGTTATCTTAAAATTAGACTAAAGAAAGAATGAAAAGTTTAAACGTCAATCGTTAAATCTTCGCCATAGTCTTCTTGTGTGTTCTCACATCTACCATAGAGCGGCACAACTACACAAATCAGTATAATCCAGGTAATGAGGAAAAACAAATTGAAAGAGAAACCCTTTTTCAATTTATTGAATAATTTTTTCATATTGAATTTTGATTTCTTCATAGTTTAAACTTTCTATTCTATAATCAAAACGTATGTGAGCATTCGCTGGGGTTGTCAACATCAAACAAGGGATACCTTTTTTGTTCAGATCGAAAACATTAAAAGGGCTGTCGTCAATAAAGACGTCAACCCTTCCCTTTATCAATGGCGCCTTGGATAACCCAAAACCAAAACGCTGATATATCGGCTTATTCGGAAAATCGTTTTTCTTTAACCAGTTTCTCGTCCATCTCTTGTTGTTTACTCGAGATGTACAATACAATTCCGGAACAAACCCTACCAACCTGTTCTTGATTGGCAGGGTCTCCCAAAATTCCTGGTCATGCCTTAGCACATTCCAGACATTATACGTAATCTCACTATCAGATTTTGGTATGCCAAACCTCTTGACGTACACGTCGTACCAATAGTTTATGGTATCATCTAAATCTAGCCCTATCTTTATCATTTATAATAAAAGTATATGAATGGTTTATCATTTACTAAACACTCAATGTCCCCGCTGCCATTTTTAACCATAAGGAGATCGGGGAAATCGCAATCTTCAAATACTGCTCGGTCTTCTTCGATTTTCCCGTTTCTGATAATGGCACCATACTCGGATTTGTTGCTGTAGTAATCCGTGATAGTTATCTTATCTTTGAAAATCTTGACCGTTGATTGCATGTAATCATTAGCGACATCGATCTTGTCTATATTATATGCCTCATCAGCACAAAGCCTGTATTCGTATGGAACGAATGTTTCAAACTCGAAAGTTCTGAAACTTAACAAAGCAAAAATCAACACACCAACAACAGTAAAAATGACAAGTATCATAGCCGTTATTCTCATATTAAAGGTATTGTATTTCACCGATTATAACTCCATCGCATGCTGCGTCTTCGATTAGTTCATCGTAGTCGTAGCTATGCATTTTTGCCTTTTGTGCAAACTTTCTTGCCCAGTAGTTATCAACAAGGAAATCCCTCACGGCTTCCTGTGCTTTCTCATTGTCTACATGGTCAAACTGTCCTAGCTTTTGTACGTATATGTCATCGTTAGTGTTATCATATACTGCTATTGTTGCAATCATTCTTGACAAAACTTTTTAAAAGTTGAATAAAAAATTCATAGTCTAACATCGCAATTGTTCCGGGGCTATTGCTCCCGTCTCTGGTTGCCTGCTTCCAGATAGTTACGAAAGGCTTATCATTAAACGGGCAGGCGTTCTTGATCTTTGTATACTGCGGCGTGCTTGTTGTATACTTCGCTTGAATATATACCGGGAGCTTACCGCTTGGATCGCATACATCAATCTTTGCCTTATCCATAGCTCGAGAGTACTGGCGAGAGGATACGCATTCCTCGAACCCTTCCTCTTTGAGTCTATTGATGATATCGCGCTCGAAAGAACAGCCTTTGCTTCTATTCGCTTTATTACGAACTTTGCGGAGCATAGCAGGGTTGAGATACTCGCAGAGTATCCCGTCTTTCGTTTCTTTCCCTGGGTACTTGCAGCGCTTCTTCAAGGCTACGAGTGATACACCGGTTGCTTCTGCTGCCTGTTTGATTGTCTTAAATTCCTATGTGTGACCATCTGGGAATGTTACCTTGCACGATGTGTCTTTACATGATGGTTTAAAAAAAGGTGGTCTCATAATTCATTAATTTTTACATTATTTAAAATTCGTTGTATCTTTTTACTTTCTTCTTCATTTCTCGCTCCAATGTGCCAGTCTATAGTTTCGTCTGGCTCTGCTTCCGTCTTCCAATCATACACACAAAAAGGCATATCGCCGATTGTCTTATGCCAGATGCACCGACTTTTTCCGTCTTTGCTTGCATTATGATCAAATCCAAGCAATATATCAAGCTGTTTTTGCGTCGCTCTGATCGTATGACCAAAGAAGCTATTCGGAATTCCTAATGTGTTTGACGTATTCATTGATTAAACTTTTAGCTTTTTCTACTCCGTTTGTTTTCACATAATCAGATAGATCTTTACAGCCTGAACATTTAGGAATCAACGCGTAAAACAACTCGGGATGTTGTTGCCGTATCTCTACGGTTCGCCTCATACCGGTGTGATCATTATCATATAAGACTACGATAGTCTTGAATCTACGCTTTAGATTCTCCAGTATCTCATCAGATACGAATAAGTGTTCACTGTTAGGAGCGACTGCATAGATGCCGAACGATCTAAGGCACAATACGTCTTTTAAAGATTTCGTAATGACGCAAACATTTCCACGAGGTGGAAGCTCACGATATCCTTGTATCGTTTCATTTCCTGTGTTGCAAATCCATTTCCATTCCGTCCTCTTTGGCATGTATATCTTCCATTTCTCTTCTCCGTTTTTCTTTCCGAAGTAATACCCATAGATCGGGTTTTTATCCGTACATTCAGCGAAGACTCTGGAGTTTAGGAAGACATACTTGCAAGAATAGACATGGAACTTTTGCAGCAGTTCAACACTTATGTTGTATTGTCCCCACCATGCAATATCTCGATCTGTAAAATCCTGCACTTCAACATTTATAATTGAAGGCTTCGATTCCTCAAATCTTGTATTGATTACTTTGATCGGTTTTGTTGCTTCCTGACTCTTTCTTTTTACAAGTCCGAAGTCTTCGGCAATCTTTCGTATCGCCTGGTAATAACTCAGCGAATACATCTTCATCACAAGCCCGATAAAGCTAACGTGTGTATTATCTCCGAAATCCTTATAGATAAGTTGTCCATTACTCGTTCTATAAAAAGCGACTGATGGTTTCCTATCCTCACGAAGCGGAGAAAGAAACAGGCCCTTCTTAATAGGCAGGCCCGTATAGTGGGACATATACGTTTCCTCGGTATAATGTTCAAGCAAAAAGTCCTTATTTAGGATTGGTTCTATTTCAAAGTCAAGTTGCATAATATCATGATTTTGACAATGATAATATTAAAAAGGGAGGAGCGAACCCCTCCCTAAAATAAAACCATAATATTATGAAAGCAAACTGTCAAGATCGATCACATCGTCCTTCTTAGCTTCCTCAGCCTTCGGTGTGATTGCGAGCGGATCAGCTGCAAGGTCAGGCATAGATGTAGGCTTGGCATTCTTGAACTTCTGAACTAGGCCCTCCTCATAGGTAGAGAAGAACACATGGTCACCAATGAAGTTTGTAGATATGTAAAGCTGGCCATCTCGATTGTAACTCAAGAATTTAGGCAGCGTAGCATGAACATTTCCACTTTCATCGGTACGACCCATAAGCTTCAGTTTGGTCTCCTTGCCCATTGCAGGCTCGAGAACCTTAATGAATGCATTGGCCATCATCTCGAAATCCTTAAACTTAGAACTTGCTTCGCAGAACTTCTTATATCCTTCGGGATTCAAAACAGTCATGACCTGAGCCATAAAGAACTTAATCCTATCCCAGTTACTTGGGAACTTCTGTTTTGTTCCATCTGGTCTTTCGTATTCCTTAGGTTCACCATCAGCAGGAGTAGGAAAGAAAATTGTTTCCTCGTAATATCCGTCAGCATTACTAAACCGAACACGGAGCGTCTTATAGTGCTGGCTTGGGTCTTTCTTTCCGTCAAACTCTACGATCTCACTTTTCTCATATTTTACGTCATAGATTGCAAAAGGTGCGAGCTGCTTAATACTGTTTGATACTGGTGAAACACTACTGTTAATTGAAAAATCCAACATAATTTAAACTGTTTTTTTTGTTTATACTCAATGATAAGACTAACCTAAACATAAAAGGTTTAGTCATTTAAAAGAAAAATCAAACGAACTCATAGTGAAATCGTCATCACTTCCTACAAGATCAAAAAGATCGGTAGCTATAGAGTTATCGGTTTTCTCTGGCGGCTCTTCATCAGGCACCGCTTCCTCGACAACTTCAATAGGCTCACCGTTGGAAGTAAGGACTCCTATACCTTCGCTGTCTTCCTTAATAATGAACTCATTACCAAACTTGGCAAGCTGCCCATTCATCTTTCCACGGAAAGATACAGTCTTTGACTTAGTCAATTTGTTCCCTCCGTCTATGTGTAAGGAATCGGCAGACCCGATCATAGGCCTACCGATTGAGTCAAACACTATAGCGATCTTATCGCCCACACTAACACGCAAGAGACGTATAGCCTCGTCGTTCAACGTGAACTTGTTATCGCTCAATACAAGCTTCGGCTCTTCAGAAACAGGAAGCTTTACGCTTACTGCATTCTTTGGAGCTTCAGCATCTCTAATTGTAAACTCCATCGTGTCAGTGTCGATAGAGAAAATGTAATTCAAAATCATGCTTTCAAAGAAGGGAATATTCTTTCCCAATGAGAGGTGAACGTTCCGTCACCATTGTTTTCTGCAACTACAATATCCTTATTGGCCAAGTGCTTAGGACGAGCACCAGCGGTAGCAATTCCTCCAGTTTCGAAATTGAGGCAAAGGTTAGAATCCTTATCGCGATGAATCCAGGAAATACCGTCTGACTTGGCAGCCAAGATCCTAGAAATTTTTCCTGTCATATCAAAGTCTTTCAGAGATCCCTGTTCTTTACCCTCGCTATCTACGATTGCCTTATCTTTTACATGTCCAACAAGGATTATATTGTCGGCACACTTGGCGACCATATCAATAACTTTCTCAATTGCGTTTCGTAGCCAAAGATAACCGCTACCATTTGGCAAGGCAAGGATTCCTTCACCTCCTCCTGTGTAGTTTTTACCCATTGGCGTTGACATATATAACTTGGCAGCCAGAGGCTTGCTCATTTCTTCCAACGCTGTGATAGTATCAAGGACAATAAATTTATATGGCTTGCCAGCTTCTATTACCGCCTTGCAAACTTCACTGAGCTCTGTGATATTATGAGCTTTTACTTTTACCGCATCAATATATGTTGAACCTTCTTCCAAATCTATTAGCAAACTATTTGGTAATTCTGCTAACAGAGTCGTTTTCCCGCATCATCAAATTAGGCTTTTTATCCTAAACCCATTATGGTATGATTAGCATATCTTTTCATCCATTGAGATATGGATGTTGAACACTCGTGGCTTTTCAGCTATGCGTTACATTACATTTTTAAAAATGTTAACACGGGATTTGTTTGAATTTTTCATATTTCCTGATTAATTTCAAATCGGAATTTTCATATATATATTCACCAAATTTTTTCTGATCGCGTAATCTGTAAAAATATAAAATATATAATGGCTATTTACGTTTGCCTAACTCTTCTTTTATTGTAATATTAGAAAATAAATTCAAAGATAAAAGTTTTGTTTTTAATGATTCTAAAAATACAAATGAATTACAATAAATTGAAACCATAGAATAACCAGTCTTTTTAATTGTTATACAGCCATCAAAGTATCCTCTAACAAAAGAGTTAAAAAATTCATCTTTGATATCTGGAATTTTATAATCCAGATTAGACTTCCCAATATAGACATTTAATTTATTCAATTGGTCAATATCGGCTTTTGTACATTGTATTTTACAACTTACAGAATTTTTATAATGGTGCAATTTTGCTGAGCTTTGAATTGCATTTTTAAACGATTCAACTATATACTCGTCCTGCAACGTTAAACCCAACGTATATGAATAAGTGTTTTTATAAATAAACCCATCCGACATAATTAAACCAAGAAGATAAGCCTTGTCATGTGAATCTATAATATCAAAATAATCTATTGACTTTTTATTAAAATCTTTAATTTTCCTATTCGGTGTTCTTAAACCATATTTAGTTAAATTTGTTTTAAGAGTTCCATAATTTATATTAAATTTTAAAGATGTTTCTTTTAAATTATGGCCTTCCATTATATAGTCAGAACATGATTTTAAAAAATCAAATGTGTACAGATTCCTGTTTGGCTTCATAACATTTCCCGTTTTTGTTCAATAATAATTTATACCATTACTGATATAAACGGCCAGTGTTGACCTTTGGCGCCCCATAAATGATAAGGTTCTTTGGATCCTGTGTTTCAGCTGCTACTTTCTTTGTTGGCAATACTACGCTCATAACGTAAAGTTTAAAGTTTTAGGTTTATCATCTTCATCTTCTTCATCTTGTTTTGGCTCCAATGTCCACAGCGGACTTTGGAACTTACTGTAATCATAAATCTTGTCAGGTGTTGGTGGTTCAACAAACATCCCGATCTTACCGTAGAAACAAATGCAATCAGCAACTTCTGATTCACCATATCGATTTTTCAATACAGTGATACTTCTGAATACATCCTGCAATTGTTTGATGTCATAGCCTCTATAGTTAGCGATCTTATCCCTAAACGGGTTATATATACCAATAACTATTTCCGCGTCTTGTGAGGGGCCAGCGCTGTCTCGGATGTCTGAAATCCGACAGTCGCCAGAGCCTAACATGTCACGGCGAGACATAGACATAGAGTCCCTGTTTGCCTGCATGATAGCAACAGGTGAGATTCCGCACATATTCCTAAGGCCAACGAGTTGTTGACTTGCTAGGTCAATCTCTTGTTTGATTGTTCGCCCCATTGTATGTGTTAATAGATTCATATGATCAATAACTACGACGACAATTTGTTTGGGATTATTAGGGATGTATTTTTTCCTTCCCTCTTCCTCCACAAACTGCCCGGCTTTTGCTAGCTCATTTACGAGCGTCGAATATAAAGTCTGAGCATTTAAAGAGCCATCGAAAATCGTAATCATACTTTCTATTCTTCGTAGCCATGGGATACATTCTTCGACGATATGGAAATATTCATCAGACAAAAGTCCGCCTTTTGTGCGTGATAGGATATCTTTCGTTGAAAGTTCCACGTGATACTTCTCGAAGATATAAATGGATAATAATTTCGCCATTAGTAATTCGGCGCTGATCTCTAGCGAGTAATAGATCACGTGAAAATCTTCGTCTTCTAAATGTTCCATGCATGGACGATAAACATAAGCATAAATGGCTAGACTCGTCTTACCTGTTGATGACTGTCCGAAAACAATGCTATATGTTTGTCTGGTCACTCCGTCAATGATGCCCTCCAATTTAGGCAGGCCCATACTTATCCCTTGACTATGACCAGCTCGTCCATTTTCTATTTGTGCAAGTAGTGAATCAACGACCATCAGAGCATACGGATTGTGTCAAAATTAACGTTGCCCTGTTCACCGTTTCTCATCGACTCGATGAATTCCCATCTATGGTCGATAATATAACTACTGAACACGCAGTTTATCATTCTTGTATTCTCAGCTGCCCATTTTGTAATCTCTACAATATGGTTGTGAGTTTCCGGGTTCCATCTAATTTCTCGACCGTAGAAATTGAACGCGTCTTCTTGAGAGTTGAACCGTTTGCTGACACCGGAAATAGAAACGCAGTTTCCATCTATCATTGCATACTTGGGATAGACATCGAAAAGTTCTTTTCCCATGTCAAACGCTGCACGATAGAAAAACTTAGTCGCGTTTTTATTGAACGGTATATCTGCTGGAACGATCTTCTCCTGTTCTGGATCGAAAGATTTGAGGATGATTCCCTTTTCTTGTAAGTTCTTCAACACTGGACGAACTATCTTTCTTGCGTCTTCTGATGTCTCGAGGTATTGATTCATATAGTTGACACCTATACTTGAATCTTTACACATTAGGATCAAACGCGCAATATATAACTCGTCGGGTGTTATTCCATAGCGTCGCATCGCTGCGAGCTCGTTTTCAAATGTTAAAGTATAAGTCAGCAATGGTTGGTTTGTTTAAAGTTTGATGTGCTGATCTAGTCCCCGCATTTGGAGTCTATGGTTTAAATGCGGTATGGTTTTAGGAATTCTACTTTTAATTCGCGGTATCTATCCCACATTCTGCTCTCTCTATATTCACGACCTACTCCTTTTTGAAGTATATCCTGTAATATCAAAAGCTCAAGCATTCTTTCTGTTGTCATCTTGTCAAAATCTATAGTTAAACTTTTCGAGTGGTCTCTTATAGGTTTCGAAAGGCTCATGCTTCAAAACCTTTTCAAGATTAGCCTCATCAATCCTGACCATTTCAGAATTCTTGTGGGCTGATTCACACCATTTCGTTTCTTGCGTATCATTGATAACAAGATTAAAAATTTCTGTGAACTTATCACCTTCAACACGTATGCCTCGACCTCTTGCTTGCGTTGCTCTTGTAGTGCTTGAATCGTGCCCGAGGATGATAAGACAATTAACACCTGGAATATCCGCGCCAGCTACCAACAGTTTGCTGCTATTCACAACTCCGCTATCTGCTTTAGCGAATTCTTCAAGTGTTGTCCTGTTCTTCTTCTTCGATTCTTTACCACTAACAACCCCGCCAATACCGATAGCTTCCGCCATCTTTATATTGTTTGAGAAGGTTATGATCTTCGCATTAGGTCGTGCTTCAATTATCTTTCGTGTGAGCTCGATCTTTTTTGAATGGTTATTCAGAAATGCTTTCTTCTGTTGCATTGCTTGCATTGCTCCTATAGCATGAAGCGTTACAGTTTTCAGTATCTCTTTATACTGCGCAGGTTTAGTACATAGAGCTTTTGCGAACTCTTGCCTGCACTTAAAACCTTCTGGCCCATTCATTTTCATCATAAGCTGGAAATCAAACGAGAAGAACTCGAAATGTTGAGTCCACTTTCTTTGTATCTCCTCATACTCGCTGAGATTATCCACATCTATGAGAACCTCATATTCAACATAGTCCGCCACCCAGTGGTTAGCTATGACATCTGACATTGTTATTTCATCACATACTGGACAGTATCGATCCAGTAATGATTCCCTGCCGTCTAACCTTTCATAGGTTGCGGTAAGGCCGAGCACGAGTTTATACTCGACCTTGTTGAATACACTGATGCGGTTCTCACTAGGTATAAGATGTAACTCATCTATGATAAGAATATCACATTTCCACCTATGCATGATGACCGTATTAATCACACGAACGACACATGACTTTTCGAGATTCCATTGTCTCAGGTTTTCTTCCCATTGGTCTTTTAGGTTTGTAGAAGGAACAACCACAAGAGTTTTGAAGTCAGGATATTTTGTAAGGACGCGCTTAATTGCCAGAATAGCAACTCTGGTTTTTCCGAACCCAGTGCTGCCCACGATGGCGGCCCGTCCTCCTGCGCGTATCCAATTGTCAACGCACAACTCCTGTCTCTCACTTCTTGTCATCAGTCTTCCTTTTCAAAGCTCCAACCATGAGAATTTGCGACAAGCTCCAACTCTCTCATCTTATTCATCCAGAAATCAATCTGATAGCTGATCATATTCTCCACACGGAAAAGGATCTTCTCTCTCAGAATGATAAGCTGGTTAGTCGTGAGGTTGTTGAATGTCTGTTCCTTTAACGTCACCATAGACATAAACTCCTTATATGTGAGCCCTGTCTCATTTACATGCAGACGGATTGTCTGCTTCAATCCCAACCTTTCACGGATAACTTCCATACGATCGCGAACCTTTCCAGTCTTCGGATCTTTCTCTGTGAGATCTCGCATCTCATCAGGAGAAAGCCAAATTCCCATTCGCGTCAGGAACGTCAGAGTGATAGGCTTTTTGTGAATCTTACCAAGCACACCTTCACAGGCATCCTTAACCATTGATATTTTTAAGTTAGAGAATTCAACAGGTATCCCTTCGGTAAATTCTGAAATCTCAATCTTGTCATAACTACCAGGCGCATACTTGTCAGTGTTGCGACTGAGGTATTTATTGAGATCAGAAAGATACATAAACCGAGGATATCTTGCTCTCTTCTCATCGGGAAGATAGGTCCCATCAAGGTAACGCATATACAACTCAGCGTTACACTTCTCGCGATCCTCCTGGATCATCTTAATCAAAACTGTCCTTCCCGGATTGTTAGAATCTGTATTGTACAGCATCGACTGGCAATGCTTGTAAAATATGGATAGCTGTTCATCAGACGCGTCAATCATTCTAATCTCTCCCTGATATCGTACACCTTCGACATCTTCCTTCTGTCCCTTCCACACAAATTTTGTAATATCCTGTGCTTCTGTATTCACTACATCATTACGAGACTCTTTCGCGCTGTTCAGCTTGTTTTCCATAATTGTCATAACTGTTTTGTTCATTATAATAAAACCTCTTTGGTATTCAGGGCTTCGCACTTCACAAATTTTTCAAAGACCACGTTGCTGTATTTATAGAAATTGTGCGCAATCCCATCGTACCACTCATCTATTCCTGCTCTCACCTCTTTATATTTTAGATATCCCTTGTCGCCAAGTTCTATCTTGTCTTGCTGCCAATTCGGCCATTGGACACACATAACATAAAGAGATTTAATCTCATTTATTATAACTTCATCTAAAACTCGAAAGACATATGTGGTATAATCCGCATAGTCTGTCTCTTTAGCCACTAACTGCGCATAACATATCATCGAACGAACGCAAAAATAAAAACAAGAGCAACGCTCAGAACTCCAAGAACGAAATTCTTTCGTCTGTTTTTCTTCTTGCTCTTGATCAGTTTAGAACTCATATCATCTATGGTCTTGTTCTGATCTTCTACTTGCTTTTTGAAACTTGACAACTGCTGCTTGTTTATGGAATCGATGCTGTTATAAACAGTAAGCAATCGATCCATCTCGTCAATTTGTTTGATCATGGCAGAGTCTCGTTCTTTGAGCCTTCTGTGTTCGAGGAATATAATGTTAGTTTGCTTTAGTTGCTTCGCCGTTATCACCACCAAACTGTCCTTGCAAATACCTTGTGAAAAACAGGTAGTCGGAATCGACAGGCTGGCTAATAATAACATCATAATCAGCCCGAAATTTTTCATCTATTCTTATTATTGAATCCCGAATCGTGTCGATCTTTTCTATCAGCATATCACGTGTGATATACAATGTATCTGTTCTTGGTTCAACCTTCCGCTTGGTATATGCAAGATGCAAGGTGAACGCCATGGCGATGTTGATAAAAACCAACACCACCACGGCGATTTTGAGCGATTTATTTTTCATTTACCAACTTGATCATTAGCTTCAGTTTATCTTCGTCCAATGATCTAAGGTAATGAAGAGTATCAAGTTCTACACTGGAGAGTTCCTTTTCCTGGCTCTCGGTCTCTTTGGCTTTTTCATATGCTTTTTGCATATCGAGGTATCCGCTGATTTGAAACTCTGGGTTGCTGATGAAATACTTGGCAAGTGTTTTGAGTATTAACTCGCCTATCTCGCATGTCATCATTGACCCATGGCAAACCATGGTTAGTTTTTGATCACCGCTGATAGCTTTGTTGTATGCGATCTTCTTCCCAACCTCAGGCGAAAACTCGTCCTGTTCGTGGCAGATAGCAAAACCAGCGACAACATCACGAAACTCCTTCGCTAACTTCACAGGTCTTGATACAAGAGCGATGCAAAACGATCGCTCATTCCCCTTGAAATCCTTGAACTTATCAGTATAATACTGAACGATTTCTTTATTCATAAATCCTTTCTCTTGTTTTTATATACTTCACGACACTCTGGTCATCTTCTATTTCCTCAAGTTCATCTTCGTATTTGATGTTTGATCTGACGATGATTTCACTCATGGTATAGATTGACCCGTAGTTTTCCATACTTATAGTGATCTTGTATTTGTACATAATCAATGCCAAAATGGAAACTCGCCCGGGAAGTAAGTGCGGCCATTCCAGAAGTACTTGATAAGCTGCTTTTTTCTCTTGTTCACGATCTCCGGAATATCAGCCTGTCCACACTTGAACGAAACGGTAGATTTGAAATTCTCTTTGTCAAGAGGTCCGGGCTTCAGGTACAGGATAACCTTTCCGTATACTGGAATCTCTCTCCATGGAGCGGAGGTTTTACTCTTCAATGAATGCTTGTGGATCCTCCTCTGTGTCCTCAAAATCTTCTTCTCCTTCAAGGTCTTCGTCCAAACACTCGGATCCCTCGAGACATAACTCTCCACTCTCTCCACATACACATTCGCCATCTGTACTGGCTGTCTCACTGGCTGCTGATTCTTCTTCCTCGGCATAATCGTCAAAATTAAATTCGTTAATATGTAGGTTGGACATTTCGTCCATTAAAAGGTTTAATTCTCTCTCAATAAAATCTGACTCATTCATAACCTGGTCCCGATAATGGCATCCTCAATAGCCGTATCTTTGCCATAGAGATCACCGTTTGTTCTCTGATTGCCTACTGCTACATACAGCTTGTTGACGAAATCCTCGATCTTATCTGCCAGAGGTTTGGGATAAACCGAGCTGGCAATCAGATAGATAGAAGTGTTGTCGTCATAGATCAACTGCTCAATACCCTTCTCTGTCTTGTCACTCTTAGCGAAGAGATCTTCGCTATATTTGAGTATGGCATTGAAGATTGCGAGCCAGTAATAGATCTTCTTGAAGTTGTAGGTAGGACGCAAGAATCGGAACTCTGCAGTCTTGCACTTGTCATAACACATGAGGTTCAACAGGTTGACGCATGTGTATCTGCTTGTACAATCCCACTTGTGACTTCTCTCCTCATCTCTTGGATGCGGCTGCTCCAGGCTTCCCATGAACTTCTGCTGTGCGATATTCTCATAGAGCTCGCCAAATGTCTTGTAGTTTGCGAGCTTATGGCAATAGTCCTTCCCGCTCTTCTTATACTTGGAAGTCTCGAAAGTCCAGTCGGGCAAGAACTCTGCCATCTCTTCCTGCAAGAAATAGCAAACTCTATATAAAGCATAGATCGCCATAGGATCAATAGGATAGCCTCCCATATGAACATGAAGGGAACACTCCTTGTTGAAATAGGTAAACTTGCGCAAAGCCTCAAGCTGTTGATAGACGAGGTTAAGTCCATCGTTTCCCTGCATCACGGTTGTTGAATACTCCAAGCCAGAGATGGACCCATCCCGCAAAGGGATGAGACCATTTCTGAAACAAACATCCTGAGGAATATATCCCATAGACGTTTCGTATTCAATACCGAAAGTGTAAGGCATGAACTTAGCCAGCTCAAATTCGATATCCTTCTCTATCACCTCATGACCATTGAAGAGGTTGAAGCTGTCCATTGCTTCGTATCGCCTCTCGAATGTATACGGGAAACTGCCGGTTCCCATAGTGTTCATGAGATAGAAAAGCTCATCCTCGGTATACTGTGACTTGATCACATATACACCTATCGTATTAGCAAATGCTATATACGGGAGAGTCTTTTCTGAGACTTCTACCAACATTTTTGTTGACCTCTTCTTGTCATGCAAAAGTGCAACTTTGTTGTCTACAAACTCTGTTCCCCTTTCAATAACAGGAGCGCCATTCTTAAAATCTGAAATAATTTCTGCCATTTATACTTTCATTAAAACGTCTATATCTAACTTATCGTCTTTTGTTTTGTTATACGCTTCAAGCGATTCAACAAATGTTGATGTCCTTGTTGATACATAGGAACCACTAACATATCGCTTGGAGTATGTAGAAAACGGATAAAGTACATCTCCTGTGTACTCTTCACCGCCTGCGGGATCATTGGTCTTGAACATGAAGGGAATTCCTCCAATCTTCTTCTCGCGATAAGGATAAGGCGAGAGATAATAAACCAAGTCATCATACCATTTGAAACACTCATCAATACTAATACCACACTCCTTGCAGAACTTTGTGAGATATATGAACGCTTGCTCGTTCTTCATGAGTATACCATTGAAGAACCACATAGTCATATAATTCGACCCATTCTGGTTGACGCTTTCTGATATGTTGCCATAGGTGCTGATTCTATAGCTACCATGCAGAAGATTTGCACCTCTGCGACATTGTCCGGTGTGTGTGTCTGTGTTTACATAACCGCTTGAATAGCAAGAAGTGCCACGATTAGTGCCATGGCTATAAGTAGTTGTACTACTCCCATAGTTGTTGTTTCCGTAATACGTGGTAGTGGTTGCGACGTATGGCTTAGTCTGAAAGCAATTCTTCCTGTCATACTCCTCAAGTGAGATAAATTCCTCAGTCTCTGGGTCATACTCTATCAGCAAGTTAGGAGTCGGTACCAACTTTATTGATTGTCTCCTGAATGCGTCGAGGTATGTATCAAGAGATGAAAACATCATCTCGCCTTTACTCTTCAAGAAGAACAGCGGACGTTCTTCCTGCTGGCTGGTTTGTGAATACTGCGTGTTCTTACTGTGCCCTTGCCAGAACAGATACTTTGGCTTTTCTCCGCGGTAATCGATAATGGCAAACACGGCACCACCGATATATTCATTGAGTGCATCATATCCTGCTTTGTAGAATATGCGCGCCATAACCTGGGAATCAGTCATCCCCTTGATATCCACATCCGGAATATACTTTTTGGCTAGATCCTCATAATTATAGATGGTGCCATTGTGCATAAGCACATATGTGATCTTGTCATTTTCTTTTAACACTACGGGCTGTGCAGTCTCAATAGATACTGTGCCAATGGAAGCTGCACGGTCATGACCATATGCAACTTGTGCAACCTCTACAGACTGCAATAGCCTGCTCTTGGAGATGAACTCCGAGAACAGGCTATTGTTCTTGCCCTCACAATAATACTCAGTTTGTCCATCGATATAAATACCGACAGAATCTTTTCCTCTTGTATCGTTATGCACTCCTAAAGTGCAGAACTCCATAAAGTCAAACGGTTCTGGTTTAGACTTTATGTATCCAAAAATGCCACAAATAATAGACCTCTCTTTCTTTTCTAAAAGTTAAACAAGTTTGTAATCATTGACGAGTTGGGTCGCGAGATTAACGTCTCCTGTATTGATGCAACGCTGAACATCATCAGCACTTGGAAGTCTATAATCATAGAACCAAGAACCGAGGGCGTGAAGCGTTGCCTTGTACATAAACTCTTCAAGATCTGTGTTTGCCAGAAACTTACCAGACAATGGGCGATACTCCATCCCATATCTGGTTAGCCTGAAACATCCAGCCTTTCCGTACAGTTCACGACGTTTTACTGCATCCTCTCCTGCATCAAGAATCACAGAAGGTATACCTACGAATACATCCATATACTTAACCAAGCCTATACTCTTTGCTTGAGATTTGCGTGGATATGAAACATGAATGTGACAACCTGTCGATCTCAGATTCGTAGCTTCTCCGCAAGGTTTCGGGTTTGCGTTTTCTGTGTATGCGTTGTAGTCGACTGAACACCCGAAAAGCTTCGCCTCTTCGCTCTGGAGCTGATCGTCTGGCACCATTGCACTTGCCTTGTGCGCGATACCAAGGTCTGGATTCTTAGACTTGACAAACTTGTCTATGTAATCCTTCATGAACTCCATGCTGTTGACAAAAGCCTCACAAGATGTAGCGGGTGGAATGTTGAACTCCGCAAGGATGTTGTCAGTCTCCAGGCCATAACCTTTGACCCACGACTTGTCCACCCAAGGTGCACCCTTTACTCCAGGTATCAATCCGATAGAAGACACAACAGATCCAGTCTTTGTGTTTATGATAAACAGCTCAGGATCGGACCCGATCTTCACCTTTTCCAGGAATTCGCCGAAGTTATCATCGGGTTCATCGTAATCAAGGAAGTTGTTAAAATTGTAACGTGAACTAACACCAGAGCCGAGAAGCTCATAAAGTTTTTCAGAAAAGTTTAAATCCATCTTTTTATTTTTTAAGAATGTCATCTATTAAGTTATTCAACATGTTAACTACCGGGCTATTGGGTGACATCATCTCAGGATGTCCTTGCACTCCAAGACATTTGGGCAATCCTGGCTTGTGATAAAGCACAATCTCAGGCTCACCAAACTTGTGGTAGAGTGTCGGATCGATCCCGTCCCCTTCGTAATGTTTACTGCGTGGAGTACTCCAAAACAGAATGTCATAATAATCAGGGTTAAGATCGAAAGGATACACCATTTGATGATGCAGCGATGTGATACGGTACGACTCAGTGTCGTTGTGTATCTCATGCGTACCGGAACACCAGTGATCGGTAGCATCCTGACATAGGATGCCGCCATTCATAACGTTAAGCAGTTGCAGGCCACGACACGTGCCGTATGCCAGAGCATCGGGACGTATACGTTTGAAGGCTTCAACCTCCATCTCGTCTCTTGATGTTGTCCAATAACTCGTTGGGTGTGGAGTCTTACCATAAAGATAAGGGCTCACATCCTCGCCACCGGTAAAGAGGACAATATCCGCATCTTCGATCTGAAACTTTGGAGTCTCAAAATCTCCGGTCAGTTCAACATCACGGAACCAGTTGGCATAGCTTCTGCCCCATCCTACACAATACAATTTTCTCATTACTTCACAAATCTTTCTATAAGTTCAGAATAAATTTCCACTCTCTCCTCGAACATCTCCTCGTCGAACCAGTACTCCACCTCTCTCACTTCTGTTGTGTTGAAGTATCGATTGTCGAGCCAGTCGCTGAAGTCGCCGCTATCACTTTCAGAATATGAGACAACATCATTGAATTCAGGAGTTCTTGTCTCTCCTGCCAAATGTGCCTGGCTCATACTCTCAATACGTTTGATAAGGTCTACCTTCTTCATGAACTGTGGGGTGTTCCGATAACAAGAACAAACAAACTGATCATCACAAACTGAGATATATCTAGTAGTCTTGAAGATATAGCCAACCATCATATAGATATTGAACAGCCCATACTCTCTGAACTTCGGGATAGTCATCATTTTGAAGGTATCGCGAAGTACGAAGTTGAACGGATATTCATATAACGGGCGGACCATCTTCAGGATGAACTTGTTCCAAAGTACCGAGTCGTTGATCTTCAGCTCGAGCTCGTAGTACTTGTACTCAACATCATCATCGTCGTAGTCGTCGTTATCCTCTATATCATTTGCAGTTCCAAAACAAGTGTCAAGCTTGAACTCAAAGGGTCTGTAAGTCTGGATAATGTGCAGATACTGGCGAATCTCGTCCTCGCTAAACGGGCAATAGTTGTTGTTTTGATTGTCCCGTATGTAGTCAATGGTAGCATAGAACCGCACGGTGATCACATTGTTCATCATCTTCAAACCTGAATCCTTGGTGATGGTATGAAAACAAGAATCCTCACTCATCGCATGATCAACATCTCCAACACTCTTGTAAATTGTGTGATAGTTTGTATAACCGAACTCACTCATCTTAATTTATCGTTTATGATTTTCTTTAATTCGTTTTTATATTTCTCGATGCCCTGTTCACCAAGTGCTGGTGCGGAATTACTCTCCAAGAGTATAAAGCGCCCGTCTCTTGTACATTTAACATCGAACGCTGCGATGTCAAGCTGCATATGTTTGAGGGCTTTGATACAATCGGCGACTATCTCGTCCCAGTTAGTCGGCTTGTCAAACATCGGGTTTTCTTCATTTATGAAAACGGAGTTTTCAGAATGTCTGTGCCATCTCACAGTTGCGGTATTTCTCAACATCTTTCTTGATGTATAGAAACATCCGAATTTACTGACATGCACGCGGTACTCTTTCGTGTAGTTGTAATACCTCTCGAAAATATACTTCGTGATGTCGTCGTGGATCTGATCCAAGTCTACAACACTTTGTATAAGATAGATACCACGACCACCCGATGAGTTCAACCTCTTTGCGATGATAACGCCCCAGGTTGGAAGCCAACGCTGCACCTTACCTTTGGCATCGACTCTATTATGAGCGATGAACCACTCCGCAGTATGTACGCCACATTCATTGAAAGCTCTTTTCATCTTTATCTTATCACCAGAGATAAAACAGCCATGGGCCGTGTTTATCTCAAGATAACGTAAAGGAGAATGAAAGATTCGTTCAATCGGTGTGGCACTTCCCATTCTGTACAGAGTACGAACAGGAACCTCTAACTCTCGTAGAGGCCGACATGATACATTGCGGCTTCTAACGGTTAAATGTCTCACTCTTCTCATATGTCTCTTTTCAAATAGTCTAAAGTTTCCATGATACAATTTCGCGCGTACTCCTGGTCTTTCGACTTATAGTTGACAATGCAAATATGATATCGCGGTGTGATGTTATAGATGGATATGCTCCCGTCTTCTTCATCTACTACGACATACTTGCGTTTGTCAAGTTCGAGACTTGTGAAATTGTTTCTTCTTTTTCTACTCATCAAATAGCCAATCCTGATTATTGTACTGAGCCACTGCTGACTGCTGCTCTTTCTTTCCGTACACTTTGACGGGTTCTTTTTCTGTTTTTGCCATAATACAAAAATAGCCCGAGTGATACCCGGGCTTTGCTTTTTAGTTTACGCTGTCGATAAGGGTTGTGTCAATCACCAGAGAATCAACAACTGTCACGCTGTCAGCTGTCGAATCGTTAACACTACTTGCGCTTTCGGCCTTATGGCCACCGCATGCGGCAAGAACAGCCATCATTACGAAAGCAAGAAATAACTTTTTCATAAGTTTTTAAATTTGGTTACACAATTACAAGAAATCGACAAGCACGAAGTAGTCTTCGTTGAACTTGAACGGACTCTTGTATATTTTATTAATTACATAAGGAACGGGGAAAATATATGTCCAGATATTACGACCATCAAGAGGATAGAATCCTTGCACATTCTCTTCAAACTTGTCGCCTACGTAGAGATTGATCCAGCTAACCTTTAGCCCTTTCTTTCCGTACTTAGTGGCGAGAGGTCCCCAGAATGTGTTCTTGTATTTCTTCCTTACTCTCTGATACCAACTCTTGAAACAAGCCTTCTCCTCGTCCGTTGTCATTTTTCCTTCCCAAGTGACAGCAACATAGCATCCCCCGAGATTGTCAAGCTCTGTGAAGATCTCGTGCGCTGTCTTCTCTGTTACAAACAAACCATGAGCGCAATAATATTCGCGGCCTACCTTCTTGACTCTGATGTCAAACATACGGCAGCCTGCCTCATACTGCTCTTTAATTGTCTTGCTCTGTGTCTTCCAAAAAGGAGTCAAGAGCTTCATCCACCACGACATAGCTTTCTCGCCTGTCGCTGAATCATGCGTTCCTATTTTCAACATATATCCTTCAATGATACATATGTCTTGTTGCGATACATCAGAAATTGTCTCCTCTGTCTTCCTGACTGGTTAATAAGTCCCAGATGTACCCACTCACTGTTTCCACTTCTCTCATCTATATACTGGTCAAACTTGATATTGTTTTCAGTCAACCAGTCTCTCACGAATCTTTTGAATTGTGGCATCTTCCCATCTACAGGTACAAGATCCGCAGCTGCTCCTATACAATGAGCCGAACTTTTCGATCCTTTGACACACTTGTTAAGTGCGAAACCACGGAATCCGGAGGTTACCTTTATCGGTTTACCCCAAGCTTCACGTAATGGATCGAGCAGCTCCTCGATAAGCCTGCGGAGATTGTGCTCCTGTTGTGGGTCCGGAGTATTATCAAGACCCTTTGCTTTAGCTGTCTATGAATTAGTCAGCTCCTGAATTGTAAAGTATTTCATTTTTCATTAAACGATTGGTGTCTCCTTTTAGTGTAAGGGTTACGATATCCATATAACGCTCGAAATCTTCTTTCTTCATGAAGTCAGTAAACAACGCAGTCTCTGGACCTCTAGCTATTCCCGTCTGACTTCTGAACAAAGTAAGCGGTGCGATTGTTGTGTACTCAATCCGAGGATTATATATCTTGTTTAATGGATCCGTTATCCTTACACGTATTACTTTGAACGCGGTTCCCGTAAAGTCAAGCACATGGTAGAACTCAAGTGGTCTTTCTGGGTGCCCCTTTGGAAAACAAGAGAGATAGAAATCATTGATCTTTATCTCCGCCGATTCCTCGAACGGCTTACCCATAAAGTCCTTGAGAATGATAAAGAGCTTATCATAAGGAAGGAGAAACTGAAAAGAATTCACTAACCTTTTACACCTTATGATGTTCTCTTTACTGCCATCAGTGATATAGGCGACATTGTACATGTCCTCCTTCCCTGTTGGTATAAATTGGAACTTCGTCTCATCTTCTACACTAAGTGTTGACTGTGTTATAGAATTAAAATTCTTCTGTTGTATTCGGTATACTTTCATTCCTGTTTTATTCTATCCAACATTGCCATAGGCTCGTCGTAATATGGATCTTTTACAACGGCCGTGTTGTCTGTTGGTTCAAGTATGTTAAGATTGACCAATGCCTGGCCGAAGCGTAAGCTTGGGTATTTCTCCAAATAATCCTGGATAATCTCCAGCAAGCGCAAGTTTGCTTCTTGCCTTTGCTCTATCAGATTTTTCTCGCTCATACTCCCTGATTTTTTGTTTTAAAGTTCTATCTTTGCACAATATCCGGAACCTATTTTCGAAAAAGCCATCTTTCACTAAAGCATCCATGATCTCTTTATATACCTCAACGCATACGTCTGACATCTGGAGAACCTTGAAAGCTTCCATCTCGAAGATATAGATTCCTTTCATGATTTGTTTTCCGTCTAGGTAGAAAGAGATAACCAACGCGTTACGTGAATAACCATGGCATATCAATTTCATCATACCTCAAACTTCTTAACTCCCAAAACTGTCAACACTCGACATAGCGCATCATCATATTCTTCTTTTGTACAAAATTCAGAATAGACAGTGTCAGCATTATTTGAAATCCCGGTCAGGTCGTACTGAGTATCGAAAGCGGAACAAAATCCGATCTTCTTATACTCTACAGCGAACTTTGGAGATCCGCTTTTTGTTTTTATGTGTACCTTATCAACGAGGAAATGCACATCGGAAGACTTCCTGATTTTCATAAAGGCAATATCAAATGTGACGTTGTCTTTCAAAAATTCCAGCTGCTCGTCCGTGTAATTATCCTCTCCTGACAGGTCAACACCAAACCGTCCTTTTGCTAGTTCCCATATGTGCGGGTTCTCTTTATAAAACCGAACATAGGCGGTTGGAAATTTGAACTGTTCCTTCTTTATATCGCACCCTGCGATATCGATGGCGTTAACAATGATCATGACGTATGTGTTATTGTAAGATATAACATCATAATCGTTGCGGTACTTCATCATCTGGGATATATTCTCGCTGTTGTAATCGTCAACGATTATATACTCAAAGGATCCATCGGCATATTGGAATTGTTCATATATCTCCGCTGTATCGGGGATTGATATCAAATCATCGATACCATCCTCACATGTTTTGATAAAAATGTCTCGTACCATTAAAAAATTAATCTTTGCTGCTGGCTTCAGCACGGGAAAGTTCCCGTTGGAAGCCAGTAGGAATTCGTAGACATACGCCTAGAAACCCATTTGATAGCATTTTTAATTTTTCTCATAGCATTACTTTTTTTTTGTTAGCGTTTCAATAATACTATTTAAAATCCTAAAAAGCAAATCGCTTGAAAATTTCTTGACATAAATCAATAAATCGGTTTGTTAAAACCCGAAATCTCACCTGTATTTTCTAAGAACTTCAACAAGTCGCAGGAGGTCTTCCTTGGAATCGCATTCCGGGAATACTCCGTTCATCCTCTTTTTACCAAAGAGATCAGACGCAGCCTTCCTGATTTCATCCATACTATCCAACCCAAAAGCGCGTAAAGCATCACCCTTGATATACCATTTGCCACTTCGCGTTTGTGTAATTTTAAGCTTGTATTTATTGCAGATGATAATATTATCATTCACGCTAAACTTTGAGCCCTCACAAACGCAATGTGTCATATTGATATAATTGATGAGCTTTTTGATATCCTCTTCAGAACCAACAGGTATCCCGTTACTCAATTCGGAATCAGGGATCACATAAGCAAAGTCAGAATATCGTATGTGATAGTAATCAAAAATAATCCTATCAGGACGAAATAGAAAATGCAAATGATAGCCAGGCACCCTGCCGCCATCTATCGTCTTGATTGTTGCTTTCGCAAAACGATCGCCCATTCTTACGGTGTAGACGTTCTTGTGCGCAGTTGGTTTTATCACCTGGTTTTTGATGATGGAGTTGTGCATCTTCACCAGAACTTCTGCGCCAAAACGGTCGTCTTCTTTGATATCTGCATAACTGAAAACAGGAATAGTCTTCTCTATTATTTCATAATCTATCCGACCATCACATTCAAAACGGTAAGAATCAAGATATGTTACAATAGTGGTAATGACTACATTGTCCGCATCAGCTGCTTGGTCCAAAAAGTAAGCAGGAGAAATTCCGAATTTCTCAACGTAATATTTGAACATTCTATCGTTTCTCTTGTTTATATACTTCAAGAGATCACCGATCGTGTTGTAATGCGCATCTTGAAACCAGAGGTCAACCTCTCGTTCGCGCATTGACATGGTGCCTTGAGGATGTCGTACGTTGTAAACTTCAACAGCCGGCAACTGTGTCGTATACATTATTGGCAGCTGGTAGACTTTCATCACCATCTGGTCAAAGTATAGATAACTTGGTTCTTCTAAAAGTTTGATTATCATTTCTTCATCTTCTCGATTAAAGTTAATAACTCCTCCCTGGTGTTGCACTCTGGGAATACTCCAGTAATCCTTCGCCCGAATAGCTTGATCGCAAACTCTCTGATCTCCTCCATACCTGAGCACTTGAACACCTTAGGGAAGTCGTCCTTCTTGCCCTTTATGTACCACTTGCCAGTTGGCGTTTGGACTATCTTGAACATACACCCATTGCTTAGGATAGTATCGCTTTTGATAGTAAACGATGCATATTCCATAGCACAGCGCTTACTATTAATGAAGTCAAGGATTTTTAGGATGTGCTCTTTATTATCCGCAGGGATATAGCCATATATCAAACGGAAGTCATGAGATATGAGAGGCTCGTATTCTGCAAGCTTTATGTTATAATACTTAAAAAGTTTTATGCTGGGAATCGTCGAAAACTGTAAATAGGAAATATTATCAGTAACTCTAGCAATCCTAGCATCATAAAGCGTGCCGTTTATTTTTGCAACATATGCATCAGGACGAGACGAATAAGCTACAGGACGCACTACACAATTTGATACGATGGAGTTATGCAGCTTGATGAGTGTTTTAATATTAAATCTATCGCTAGCTTTAATTTCTGCATTGCGAAAAACAGGAACTTCTCCCTTTACAATACACTCAGGAAGCTTTGCCCCATCTTCAAATAAAAGCACAGCATAGCTTTCGCAATTGTGCGTTCTAATACAAATTGAATAAGTCGTTCTAAAAGTACATTGAGTAATAACATATGGCGGAAAGATGCCATATTTCTCTTTATACTTTTTACGCGTCTTCTCGTTCTCTTTGGATATAAAACGCAGGAGTTCATCCGTGTTCTCATATTTCGCACCACGAAACCATACAGTGCTTGATCCGAGTTCTTCGATAAGTATCTCGAACTTCAAGTGTTCTATGTCAGTTGTCCAGATAAGCGGAAACTTATAGATTATCCGACTGCATGGATCGAAGTACAGAAAAACTAGAGAATTTGAATTTTCGCTCTCCATCTTTGAACATTTTAATCAAGTTTATCAATTCTTCTTTTGTGTCGCATTCTGGGAAAACTCCCGGCCTGTTCTTTGCTCCAAGGTACAACTTCGCTGTCTTACGTAATGAGTCGACACTATCAAGACCAAACATCAGAAGTATCTTCTCAATATTGCCAGACAGGAACCAGCCTCCCTTCTTTGTTTGTTTGAATGGGTATCTGGTACCGTTGAACATGACAGCATCATCATCTATCCCAAAACTAAAATTGGCATTTGCAATATATGTTCTGTTCATATACTGCATGATCGCGTAGATTGTCGACTCGACATCCTCAGGCCACTTTCCATTCCAGGAGTTCACAGTCAAGAGATCAATTATGTTTTGTCTATTGACGTTGTAATATTCGAAGACGTAGCCATTCGAAATGTTAAGATTAAAATCTAGGAAATAGCAGCCTGTTCTTGCTCTCGACTTCTCAATATGAGCACAGAAAGAATTTTCTCCACAGTTTACAGTATAACAGAACTTGTTCCTGTCATATCCAGCCCTGAACACCACAGAGTTCAAAAGGGCAGTGTGGAGGTTCAGCATATAGCGGAGATTGAAAGTTCCCGGCTCTATATTACGAATACGTGCAAATTCCGTAAAGTTTGCAGGCGTTTCCTTGCCATAAGTGAAACGATAGCATCCATCACAGGTTGAGATGTATATGCAATATTCTGTTGTTCCAGTCATATAAAACAAGAGCTGACACTCTAACCTATACGGTACAAGAATCTTGAATTTTTCAAAATATCTTTGAGCCATTAACGTATTAAAATCACTAACAGCTCGGATAAACTCATCCTCTGCTTTGAAATACTTGCCATATAGCTTGTACTTATCGCCATCTGCTGTTCGGCAAGACATGCTCTCCGAGTAATTACTCAACAGATCCAACTGCTCCAAGTGCTTGCTGCGTCTGTCGTAAAACAAATAAAAGAAATCAGTTTCTCTATTCATGTTGTGTTGCTTTGATTAGTTTAATAATATCATCACGAGAATTGAGTTCAGGAAATACACCAGCGCGTCGCTTGGATCCGAAAAGATTATTGACTATTTTTTTCAACTCGACTTGGTCGTCAACATGAAACAATTTCAATATGTTTTCGAGCGAGCCACTGATATACCATTTACCGCTTTTGCTTTGCTTTATTTCAAGTCTAGCGAAATCTGTGATGATTTCATTTCCGTTTATCTCAACTTTTTTAGGATTAGTACTTGAGCTTCTGCATTCGTTGATATAGTTGATTAACTCGTACACCTTATCTTCGGTAGTCTCTGGCCAGTCTCCGTACCATTTGTTTATCCCGAGTACTTCAAGGACTTTTGTTTTCCCTATTTTATAATGATTGAAGAGTGCTCCGTTTGATATACCTTGTATGCCAAGGAAGCAATGCTCTCGATCTAGCGAAACTACAACATCAGCGATATAGCTTTTACCAAGTATCATGACGATAAACCTTCCGCTATTATATTGGCCAGGACATATGATCTGATTATTCAAGATATACTTGTGAAGCTCTATCATATAATAGATGTTAAACTTCGCATAGTCATATTTAGCAAAGAATGAGGCGACATCATTATACTCGTCAACAAGCATATACTCTTTAAGCAAGAGCGATTTGCCTTTGTAAGTTACAAGAGCATTGATCATACCACGAACACCAAGCGCATTTTCGATATAGTACGGAGGCCTGATTTTAAACTTCTCAATATATCGTTTATATGTTCTTTGGTTGTGCTTATTGATCGCCATCACTACTTCGCCATCATTATGTGTAAGTCTCCCATCAATTGCCAATGGAAACGTCACAAAAATAGCGTCGTCTATCGATAGGTTAGCATTAAACAAGTCTAATCTGATTATCTTTCCGTTTACACGGTCGTAAAAAAGATAATATACATTATCTGTGTTCATCTCTAATTGTTTTTATGAGTGTAATGAGTTCTGTTTTCGAATCACATTCTGGAAAAATACCACTTCGTTTTTGTTCTCCAAGAATTTCATTCATACGAGTTTTCAAATCTCCTATAGATTCAAGTTTGAGCAAAGTAAGAATGACATTCATATTCCCAGATAGGAACCAGCCACCACTCTTTTTGTTCTGCTTGAAATCTAAACGTCCAAAATTGGACACGATATAATTTTCCGTGATCCTAAAACTCTCGTATATAAAATTTGCATAGTACCTTCTGTTGATATAATCAATAAGTTTGAACAGGTTTTCTTTACTTGACTCTGGCCAAGCCCCAGCCCAATGCTTCTGGTTTATCACTTTCAAAACTTCATCTTTTGGTATGTTATAATACTCAAAGATATGATCGTTTGATGGAGAATTCGAAAAATACAGATACCAAAAATCCGAATCTTCTCTTATCTCAGTATGATAAATAATCCCGTCAAGTTTTGCATTAAAAAAGCCAGGACTTATTGGTGTGATAACCATGCTATCAATGAAGAACTTGTGAAATGCAATCACTGCCGACAATTTGAACATTTTGTCTTGGTGTTGCTTGCAGAAGTTATCAAGTGGCGCATCAACTTTCTGGCTCCAGACTGCAGTGCTTAATTTTGGAAAGTTCAATCCATCGGCAACAGACAATTTGTGCCCATGAAAAGTAAATGAACACACAACTTCTTCTTCGACACCAATAGAAGTATGAAGAACATATGGTGGTTTGATTCCGTAAAGCTCCCTGTACTTATTCGCTGTTGTTTTATTATAACTTTCGCAAAAAAGAACAAGTCCTGTTGGATCAGAAAAAGTTTTCGATTCAAATCCAAACGGGAATCTTACATAGTAAAGGTCAAACTTTCCATCTTCAAGATAAAGAGCTAGAAGCTTCCCTTGTTTAATTGAATAATATAGATATTTTAAATCAGACATTTTTCACTTTATCTAGTAATTTAAAAATCTCATCTCTCGAATCACACTCGGGAAATATACCACGGCGTACTTTCTCCCCAAGTGTTCTATCAACAAAACGCCTAAGCTCTGCACAAGTGGATGCACCAAACAGCTGACATATCTTTTCCATATCACCTTTGATGTACCACTTGCCATTCTTCAATTGTGAAACGAAAAGAGGAGTTCCGAAAAACATAATCTCATTACCAGAAATTGACAATGTTGTTTTCGGACCGTGAAAAGCGTAGAAGTTGTTGTTGATATAGTTGACAATTCTAACTAATGAATCCAGTGTATCCTCTGGCCAATACTGAGTAGCAACCGTTGGCTTAGTTAGGAATCTTTGAAGACTTGCTTTTTCTATTCCGTAAGTCTTGAAAATCTGATCATTAGTGCAGCCTTTGAGGTTGAGGAAAAACCCACCGAATTTATCAATCCTTGCTGTTGTTGTATCACCAGTACCAAGGGCAACATTGAACAGTATATCGTCAAGTATCCTAGGCAATGGTCTCCCATTATTCACAACTGGTTTAACAATTTTAGATTTGATAAGAAACTTATGAATGCGTGCCAGATAATAAATATCGAAACGCTTTTCTCTATTCATAAAAAGAAACTTCTCGAACTCTGTGCCATTTTCACAACCAGTAGGACCTCCTCCTGCTGAAATGAATGTACAGATCATATTATAGGTTGTTATACGAGTTGACAATATGTTCGTTACTGGCTGCCATGACTGCTTTACGTAATACGGCGGATCTATCAAAAATGTCTTAGTATATGAATTAGCCGTTGCCTGGTTCATATCATTCAGACATCTCAAAAGATCGGGTTTTGAATTAAATATTCCATGGAAAAAATGATATCCAGTCTGAACATTAATCCAAAAATCAAGCGATTTGGTTACTGTATCACTTAAAAGATCAAGACTATAAACACAATTATTGATGTCGTTATATATATAATATGCAAAATTGTTCATGTTGTTATTGATGTTATGAGTTTCTCGATCTCCTCTCTTGTTTCACACTCAGGAAAAACTCCGGATCTTTTCTTTTCTCCGAGAATACTATTCATATATGGTCTCAGCTTATCTTTGCTATCGAGTCCGAACATTTCAAGGATGCTATTAATATCACCGCACAAATACCACTTTGAGTTTTTAGTTTGCTCTATGGTAAATGTTTCGGTTTGATACTTGACAACATTGCCCTGAATAATTATTTCCTGAGGTATCGAACAGTTCGCGTATTTTATACTGTTTATGTAATTGATGATGTCATATATTGTTTGTTCTTCAGAGTACGGCCAATCTCCTTTTGTTGTATCGATGTTAAAAAGATCAGAAAGATATTCTCGTGATATGTTGTAATACTTGAAAACCTCTTTATTCGACTCTGCTTTACTATCAAAGTTCAAAAAGCAATGTTCTTCTCTGCCAGGACACCTACGAACTTCTGCAATACTTATGCGATCCCCTAGCTTCACTGCGAACCTAGCACGTCCAAAGACCGCACGACATGGAGAGAACACTTCATTCTCCAGTGCGAACTTATGAAACTGTGTCATCATCGCAGAATCAAACAGTTGATCGCGGTGTCTTCTAAGGAATTCGTAAATAGGAGCATCTTCCGCAATATCCCAAATGTTTTTGTCAAGCTTAGGCATGACATGCATATCTTCAAATACAAGCCCACGATCTCTGTAATAAACATAATACGCTATATTGCCATCATGATCAATATATGGACTCAAGAGATATGGAGGTTCTATTTTGAATGTTTCCCCGTACTCTTTCTCTACTTGTCGGTTGTGCTCAACACAATAAGAAATAAGTGCATTCTCGCTAGTGAACCTGTGAGGCCCAGAAGAATCAGAAATAGTAATTGGAAATTGTACACGTGAGATATGGGAATCATTGATAGACGAGAATCCAAGAAAAGCAAATGTCTTTTGCTTCTTGGAATAATAGCAATATTTTAATGTATTCATTCTGTTATCTTGTTTAAAAGCTTTATAACTTCCTCCTTCGTCTCACACTCTGGGAAGACGCCAGCTCTTCTTTTTACACCAAGAATATTGCCCACATATACTTTTAACTCAGCAGCAGTACTAAGATTGAACATGTGGAGTATGTCATCGATGTCTCCTTTGAGATACCACTTCCCTTTTTTGTTTTGTTCTATGGTAAACATCCCAAATTGGCAAGTGATGATATTATCCTTGATGCTTATTTTCTGAGATAAAAAATTCGCATATCTTGATTCATTTACGAAATCAATAATAGCGTAAAGCGTCTTCTTGTCTGAGTCACAGCCCTTCTTTAACAGAAAATAAGTTTGAAATAGTCTTGTCTGGTATTTTATAATACTTAAAGACTACATCATTACTTATATTGCAAAAATGAAGAAAATATGACTTCCCTGGATAATAACCACCGTGAACTCTTGCGTGGTACACTTGGTTTTTAACCTTGACATTGAAATCTACTTTGCCATCGAGTGTTATTTCAGGTGTAAAGATCATATTTTCCAAAGCGAACTTGTGAAATTTCAAAAGAAAAGCGACATTAAACAATTCGCCGTCGCATTCTTTAAAGAAGTCATAAGCAAGCGCATCATCTTTTCGATTCCAAACCTCCCTATTCAAACCTGGTATAGGTTGCATATCCTTGAACATGCATCTGCGTCCTTTATAAATGAACAAGCATGCCACATTCTCTCCCGTATAATCCAGGAATGTTCGAAGAAGATATGGCGGTTTGATCTTGTAGGTCTCATTGTACTTTTTCTCCACTTCGCGGTTATGTTCGTTGCAGAAGAAGACGAGGTCTTGTTCTGTCTCGAACTTATAAGACTCGAAAGATGTTGAATAAGTAAACGGAAAACTTACAAAAGTAATAGCCCAGTCATCGGTAGACAAGAACCCAAGTTTGATAAGATGCTTAGACTTCTGGGAATAATACCAGTATTTTAAGTCGGGCATTAAGTTGGGCGTTTTTTTATTTCATTTAAAAGTTTTATGATTTCTTCTTTTGAATCACACTCCGGGAAAAGTCCTTTTCTGAATTTTCTTCCAAGTGTTTTGTCGATAAATTTTCTAAGTTCTGTTATGTCTGGCATCTTAAACATAGAAATAATTTTCGTGATATCTCCGTCGATATACCACTTACCATTTCTATGTTGCTTGATTTTGAAGATAATTCCGCAATATGAAATGCCAGAATCAGAAACTACAAAATTACCGTCTACAGATAGACAAAAAGCATAGTAGTTTCGGTTGATATAGTTAATGATCTTATAGACGGTTTGCATATCCGTTTCAGGCCATTTTCCGTACCATTCAAATCCAGCATCTTCTAAGATCTTTAAAATCTCACTTTTTGGAATATTGTAAGAGTCGAAAATCTCGTCATTAGCCATGCAATAGGCACAAAGATAGCAACGAGTTTTACATGCGTTGCGCCAAGTTATAGCAGTCGTAGTTTTTCCATCAGCATATGTAATCATAAACTGGTAGTTACGGCTTTCATGCAATGGCCTTATAACCATCGAGTTATAGAGAAAGTTATGCAACTTTACTATGTAATCGATGTTAAAGTCAGAGCCTTTTGTCTTTTCGAAGAATTTATCAATCGGTATATTCAAATGCCAATCTGGAACTTTTGACGGTGTAAAGGTTAAGTTTAAATCTTTGAACTCAATATTTGTACAGATCTCAGATCCGCAAAGTTCTTGCCTTATTGTGTACGGAGGATTTATTCCGAAATCCTCAACATATGCTTCGGCTATCTTAAAATTTAAGTGTTTCAGATAGTCTAGGAACTCGTTAAGATTATCGAAATATTTTTGATTAAAATAAAATCGAAAAGAGCGAGTGTCTAATACTTCAATAAAATCTGAATCATCAGCATTTTCTAAGAGGTCGAGGCATCCAAGTTTGTTTGTGTGATAATCAAAAACATAATATTTGTATTTACTCATCTCGTAATGATTCTATAAGTTTTATTATCTCATCCCTTGAATCACAATTTGGGAATACGCCATTCCTTCTTTTCTTTCCTATCTGTTTTGAAATATACTCATCGAGTTCAGCTCGAGTTTCTGCTCCGAACATGTTAAGGATAAGATCAAAAGGACCAGCGATGAACCACTTGTTGTTCGTCTGGGATTGCTTAATTGAAAGCTTATTATTTCCATATATGATTTGATCTCCGTTTAGCTCAATCTTTTCTCTATTGGTAAGATAGATAGACGAATTAAGTTTCCGGAGAAAATCCATAAAAGATATTGTGGTGTAGACGCTAGCTGTTTTGGACTTAAAGATACCGTCGTCAATATAGTTGAGCTGATTTTTGAGAAGCAGCTGAGTGATAACGGCCTCATCAAAAAAATCTGTCAGCCTGCTGCCTACAAGATAGAATGCGTCACCGCATCTGTAAATCATACCATTCATAGAACGATTAAGATTTTCATTTCGCCCAAGTCTGAATATATATTTCCCTATCGTTTTGATAGGCAACATTCCAAGGAGCGTTTGATACTTTGTAAAAATAGTATCGGTAGAGTTCAAAATTTCCCTAACGGTCTTGTTTAGATTGTTTGCAACCGCAATAGTTCCATCTTCAAACTCCTCATAGATCACTTGATCATAAAACGAAATCGTGAACCTACTACGCTTGTTGGTGGTCGCAATTTCCAAAACTGGCTTATGTCCCATCGTTCGCTGATACTCAAAGAGCCTGCTTATGTTCTCGTTTATCAATACTTGCTTGAGCTCATCGTATGAATTCACTTCGTTATTTATGATCGTACACGGAAAATCTATCTCGTCGATATCCAAGAGAGAAGTAATTCTCCCGCTACTCTCTGCGAGGTAAATTTTATCATAAGCTATAAAAAATCCCATTATTTACAATTTAAATGTTCAATGACTGCTTTGGCATCTTCTTCAGTTCTTACTTCTGGAGAGATGCCTTTTCTTACTTTGTATCCTACAATTGCAGATACGAAATCATACTTGTTTTGTATGCCTTGGAATGGGTCAACTCCTCGCTGTGATTTTATGTAATACATACCGAGGCATGTTTTGACAACTTCCAGATCTTTAGGATCATTTCCCTCCAGAGTATACCATGTCATGAAATTTCTAAAATGAAGATTGTCTATTGCACCCGATATACTCTCAAGCCACATATTCACCAAATTCTTCCGCATATAATTACAGAATGGATTTTTTATTTGGCCATAGTTGTACCCTATGTTGACTGATCTGATATCTTCTTTGTTAGTCAAATTGAAAAGTTGGCGATCGTTCCCTACCATGGAAGTTGAGCCAATGAATTTGTAATACTTCGACGAATACTTTAAAATACCCTGAAGCTTACGGACAAAGTCGATAGTGTTAATGTATGGATCGCCGTCTGTTTTATTGAATAGATACCGGATCAGAGCACTTGATCTAGGTACATTGATCCGCATTCCATCCTTTGTTCTATAACTCACAGCAAGGGCACACTTCACACCAAAAATAGATATAACATTCTCGATATAGGGACTGATTGATGCGAGCCTGTTTTCATCTTCTCGAATTGTTATCTCGTCTGACAACCTTCCAGTGAAGATTTCGACTTTCTCAGTTTCTATATCATAGACATGTAATCTATGATATGTTTTCAAATATATTTGAGTCATCTTTTAATTTCAAAATAAAATCTACTAAATCCTCTCTCGTTTTAAACTCCGGAAATACTCCCGTCGTGCGTTTGTCTGGATACTGTTGCTTGAAAAACTCCGCAATCTTATGACTAGTGTTTTCATCAAATCCACGCACGTAGAACTTTGACATTTTAGTTTCCTTGATCTCGAACTTCTCACCGTTGATGATAATGTTATCATCTTCGATTGAGAAAGTCAAGTCCTTATTTGGTATGTCAACATCTACGATGTTATAACACTTAGCGTTTACCTGGTTAATAAATTCCAGGATATCCTCGAGAGTCTCGCCTATGATCATTGACCCGTCCACGATTTGAACATTAGGCGGTGTTTCTCTTATCCCGTAACATTTCAGCATTCTAAGTATCATATCGTTGTGATCATCACATACTATTTGAAACCATCGTGGAGTTTCTATGATCTCAGCCATCACATGATGATCTCCAAAGCTCATGATAAACTGGCAATATTGAACAGGAACAAAGACACGACGCCTTACACGACAACGTAAATGTTCAAATAAGTCATAGACTGTAAAATCTATCTCTTCACAATCGTACAATGTTATCTTGTACTTTTTCCTTACTGTGTCGTATTCGAAATTTGGCATCAGTATCTTGTTGTCACCAATGATGCGAATAGGCGGATCTATTAGGAACCTATATTTGTAATATCGCATAGCAAAATCATTTGCCTCTTCCCAATGATCAGCGCGATTGACTAGTTTATATTCCCCAGTTACAAGATTAAATCGAAACCAAGTTCCAGCTCCAAACCTGAAGAATATATTGAAGCCGGTTATGTCACCTATCTTTTCTTTCAGAAAATCTTCTATCATCTTTTATTCTGCTAACAAATTTTAACAATTCTGTTTTTGTCTCAAATTCTGGGAATATTCCCATGAATCTTTTTCCAGGAAAAAGGGCGATGATATAGGACTTAAGAAGAACACGATGCTCAGCAGCAGGGAAATCTGCCAGGTAATACATACCTTTCTTTGTCTCGTACTGTTTACAACCAATTATGACTGCATCAGTAGAAGCAGAGTCCGACTTATAGTTCTCGTTTATGTAATTGATGATCTTGTAGACTGTCTCTTCATCAGGACAAAGAGGGAATACTATGTCGGTTTTATATTCTACAAACTGTGATATCTCCTCTTTTGTTACGTGGTAATAATTCCAGATGTTAGAAATCAAAATATGACTCATAGACATCAATGTCTGCATACCAAAGAAACCGGTAGTGGTTACACGCCCACTATCATTGCCAACCCAAAACCTGAAAATCTTACGAGAACCAGCCGGTACAAAAACTAGCTGGCGTATTCTCTCCACTATATACTCACCGAACCTTTCATCTGTCCATTCCCAACCAAAAAGCTTACGGGCAGAGCTAGGCACATTGTGCCAGATACTATTGAATATCTCGTTCCCTATCTTAACGTCTCCGTTTTTATTTATTGAGATAATAGGAGCTATGCCATAGTCATGTTGATAACTTGTAAAATTTCCCTTGTTTATAGCACTAAAAAGATCAAAATTAAAAGCACCGGCTACTCTATAACGAGCATTGAGATAGTCAATTCTGAGGTGTTTATTTGTATCAGATAGTGGGATGTAAAAATTACAGGTCACCATACTTTACGAGTTTTTGGTACTCGATCAAGACTTTTGCCTTTTCTATCATCTCGTCAGCAAATCCTGAGACTGCGTTATCCTTAGCATTCTCAGCCAGGCAAAGGAGACGATTAGCGAAATCTTCATCAAACACATACCTGGCATTATGAAATGGTGAAGCAAGAACAAGAGACACACACGGTTCCGTGATGTGCTTGTACAGCATGCGGTTCACCATAATGTCATAAGATGGATAGGTGCTTTGTTCAAATGTGCCATTGTGGTCCACTATGTACACGATGCCCTGCATCTTTTCACCATTAAGTTCAAAGGAGACAATGTCTCCATACTTATATTTTGCTTTCATTCTATTTTCCAATTAACAGATTCGAAACTATTATAACCATCATAAGTATCATGCACTATGTCCTGGATTGTCTTGATTTTGTTGAGTGTCTCGATTTCATTATCGACATACTCACCAAAAGAAATATAATCCTCGACATATTCTGTGTTGCTTTTTGCTAGTTCATGATACTTATGCAGTTGATCTTTATCTCTGGATATCTTAGCCTCCAGATTGCCAACAATCCCATCGATCTTTTCCTTAGTCAATTCGCCCTGGCTGTCTGTGATTCCCTCGTAAAGTTCATCATAGACTTCCGACACTCTTGAATAAGAAACGAGCGACAGGTCCCCCTCAGACCTTTTTGGCCTGAGGGAGATCGTAAAATAGCTACTCATGATATGACACCAGCTTTATATAGTGCAACATCAAAGCAAGACTGAGCTATACCATCAAGTTCTGATTCACTGATCACTTGCAGCTCTTCATATTCAGCGAAGGTCTTAATTGTCGACGCTTTCTTTGTGTCGAGAACCAATCGCCCGGTGTTTTTGTTAAGCTCGAATGAGACAATGATTCCATCGAGGACGACATCATCGGACTTGTCTTCTTTATTAAACGCACGTTTTACGCGCATATAACACAGAAGCTCTGCGAATTCCCCGTGGACTTCATAAAGTCTCACAAGCTTTCCATTGAATCTTTCCATTTCTTGTTTTTTTTATTCTATCGTTACTGTTTCTGTGTACCATCCATCGATAGATGAAAGGATAGCACTTCTGTTTTTATTATCCACGTCTTTTTCAACGTAGACCTTGAGCATATCCAACATATCCTGTATCGAATACTCGGAATTTGAATAGCTTTCTTCCAGACTCTCGCCTCTGTTCCATAGTGTGCAGTATTTAGTCATTACAGTAACCACTGCCACATCTACACTTTTAAAAGGTTCCTCTTTCTGGTTCCATGGAGCCTTGGGGTCGTCTGCAGTACCCATAGGGTAGTTGTCCGTCATATCCTAAAAATTTCATATTAGCAAAATATGATCTCGTTAGTCTATGATCTTCTCAATATGGCTTTTGTGTATCGCCTTATCTCGTGCATCTGCCGTTTGTGTCTTCCGATTACCTCTTTAACACTGCCAAGATACACGGCAACTTCTCCGTATACTAACGCCTTTTTGACGTTGGTATCATTGAAGGCTGTAGCGTCAATCATCAGCCATTTGTCACTGTTACAGGCAGGGTAATCACCAATGATAAACCCCTTGCCTTTAATCTCATATACGTTTTTCATCTCTCAATACCTGATTTTTGCCATTTGCTGGCTCGTAGAGCGACGATCTCGTCTTTCTGGTGTAATTGTTCACCAGAAGAATTTAACGCGCTCAGAACGCGCTAAAACGAGAAATGTATCTGTTAAGCTCTTCGGCTTCCTCTTTCAACATCTTCCCGTTCAAAACAATCATTTCCTGCATACTGTCTTTTGATATAACTTTTTAACAATTTTTTGACTTTCTCATTGGCTGCGTGGTATGTCTTGCAGTTTGGGCAAGACTCAGGTTTACAAGACCCGAATCTCAAATTACGGACACACCACTCAAACCAGGTTTGTGAGACTCTATCTCCTGTGCAATACTTCATGGCTTATAAAAATACTCATGATTGTTCTCCTGGATGATTTCGTCTTTGGTCCAGGCAATCCTGCCCTTATCAAGAAGAGTAAGGCGTCCGGAGTTTCCTGGTGGGAAAATCTCTTTCTTCCAAACTTTGATGTACTTTTTCTCTCCTGTCTCCTTGTCGATCCTTAGGATCTTATCCTTCCTTTTCATCCTTGCTATAGCAAAGACGATAGGATTGATGTCTCGACACTGGAGTGCGATCTCTTTAAGTATGTCTGCTGCCTTTTTGACAACCTCCAACTGTTCAGGTTTGGCGTATTCGAGTTCCTTATCTGCCTGATACCCTAGGTAGTCTATGATATGGTTAGATAAGTCGGTCGAATACTTACCGGGATAATACTTTGGCATCTTTCAAATATGTAATAATTTTATCCAAATCTTCTTTAGTGTTTACTTCGGGAGATATTCCTCTCTTCACAGGATAGCCGACAATCTCACTATACAGTTTATAGATATCGCTAGCGATCACGCGGGTTTGGCGAGGATCCACTTGCCATTCTTTAACTGTTTAGTCAGCACTTCACGGTAGTGCTCAGTTCTTGAATTCAGTATCTTGAGCAGAGCGTGGAGCTTATCCTCTCCTTTGCACGCTGGAATGATTCCATCATCCATAGGTTCAAGATCGAAGAGTTCGATAAGGCTATCGTATCCTCCTGGGATTTTGAAGTCAAGAGTAATGTAACCATTCGCTAGCTTACGTCCTAGTTATTGCACGCCCGTCTGCCTCTATCATATTCAAGCAGTAGAAAGTGCGTTCATCTGGCCAGTTTGTCTTCTGTGCTGTTATCGGGAGAGAAGCTTCTGTCGCTATGTTCTGTGCAGCCATCCAACAGGAAGGTCCCTGGATTCTACTTTTATAAGTATTACCATGTGAAATTTCATAATTATAGCCCCCAATGACTAACGTAGAAGTAAATAGGGCACAGTATCCTTTCAAGACATTTGACTTCTCTATTGTGTCGTAAAACTTCGGCGAAGCTTAACACATTCTGACACCAACGTCAGTCCTGTCGGTTATGTATGCCTTGTACATCTCGGTCTCATCCTGAGATAATAGATACAGCTTAAACATTATCTAAAAATCTTATGACCTTTTTGATGTCTTCAACATTTGACACTTCCGAAGAACCGATGACTCTTTCATACAGTCGCGAAAGCACGCGTTCTGTTATATCCCATTTGCCATTCTCGAATTTGTAATCTCGCATGTCTACGTCTTCGTAGTTATTGATGTTATGCAATACACGCAAGAGTTCAACCCTATTGTGGCAATATGGAATAAACCGACCGTCATTTTCCGGAATTTGGAATGTCATAAACTTAGTATAACATGGGAGAGACTTGGCGAGGTCAAAGTCGATGGTTTCATAAAACGATCCGTTTATGCATACCCTCTTTGCCGCCTTGACTTCCGAAGTGTCATCAACTACAAGTTGAAACATGTTATCGTTTGGGGTAATAGTAAACGGTCGTTTTTTCATCCAATTATTCAGGATATCACCCAACTTGGACCAAGGACCTATAAACTGTTTATCGTCTTGGTAGATGGTGCCGTCCTGGATGAAATAAGCATGACCTCCAAAATAGATTGTGGTTTCTATAACAGAAACAGGGCAAAGCATACCCTCAACGCATTCTCGCATCATTGAGTTGTTAGCCCTCACCTCATCTATTGTCATGCCTGTCGCGATAGTGTCGAGGCAACAAGTTTTCCCATTTTTCCATGTTATATCTAAAGCGTAGCAATTCATGCTATCTTTAGATAATAACAGGTACGTCATCATATCGTCCTCTGCTTGACTGATCCCGGACGAGTGAGAGCAGGCTTTTCTGATTCGGGCAATTTATCCCACCAATTTTGGGCCATTTTCAGTTTTTCAACAAGCTTCTTGTACTTCATATCATTTTTAATTTAGAAATATAATTTGGATCTTCTGCATATCCTATTCTCTCGAGAAAGGTGTAATAACATCCGCCTTTGTATCTGGACGAGATGAGGCGCTCGTAATCATCCACGCATTCCGTCCAGTGATCATAAGACCGATAGACTCCGTTTTTTCTCAAGCCAAATAGGTTGTTTGTTCTCTTGTATACTTTTGACTTGCCAAGTCTCGACTCAAGCTTTGCCTGTTTAAACACCACGTCATGGTGCGGCAATCTTGCGAGCTTCTCCTTTAGGTTATGCTCGTTAAGCTCTGGTCTCATGGCAACGATCGTGTCCCTTTTCACCTCGGTTTTTATCAGGACCTCTTGCTGTGTAGTCACAGAGTTGAAGGTACAGGTCCCGATAATACCGAGAATGGCCCCTACCATCAGGTAGAAGCCATTCTGATAAATCTCGCCTTTGTTCATACCTCATCGTTTGGATCTATTGCCATTGTTATAATCAACAGCAACAAACCGATCAAGTAGATCATTTTCCGGTCAAAGACTTGATATATCCTCTTTGAACTGGCAGCCGATGAAGGCATATCATGTCCAACGTATTTGTGATAATCTCCAAATGCCGCTTGGCTTCTCTCTGCATATTACGGATATCATTCCTGAACCGCATATATGCCTTATGCTCACAACGAGCACGAGCCAGGCGCTTACCTACTGTCTCATCAAAAGCATCATCTGTTTTTGCTATTGCGTGGACGTGGTAATTCTTGCCAGTCTGCCGGCAAATAAAATCACCAGAGCAAACCACGATCTTGGCCTCTTCCTTTACGGTGAAGCGCAACCCGTTGCACCTCAACTTCATACGTTCTAAACCTTTTAACATCGTTTTTTAATTTTTGGGGTTATTTACTTTTTACAACTTCCATATCTCCCTGATCGCTTACTTTGTACAACGTGGCAGATTCTGCCCTGTTATACATAGCATTGACTGCGTGGGGATCCTCGTAGACTTTATTGTCATTGCCCATTGCTAGTATGTAATACATCAGTACGTGGCATTTACGATGAATTCCTCAGACTCATAGGTCAGGTGCCCATGGTCTCCTGCTTTCACTTCTGACTTCTTGTTTAGCGTCTTGAAGTCTACCAGTCTTGTCACGGCATCCTGGATCATAGTTGCCAGGTTAATTCCGTTAGACTGGATGCTGATAGTCTCAGTGCGACCATCACTTTTTCGGAAACTTAAAACTGTGATCATCTTATTTTCTTTTTGAAATCTTCATATTGTTCTTTCGCAACAAAGAAAGGCCCAGAGTCTCCGAAAAACTCGCCATCTACTGTTACGATGATACCATCGATTTTTTCGATGTATTCCTCCCAAGGTAGAGCTGTAAACCCTGCGAAAAAATGGCTCGCTTCCTGGCAGATTATAACATCCGTTATAGGAGTATCTAATACGTGGATCGTGTCAAGGACATCATCGCCACGTTTGATTTCTGTAGTGTGAATCATCTTTCTTTTTTTTTAAAAAGGAGCCCTCCCGAAGGAGGGCATCCTTAGTTATGCCTCAGGAAAATAAACCAAAGGTGCGACGCTTGTTCCGGCCTCACCGAACAGTGTGCCTTCAGTAGTCCACAGGCGGGCACTCACACTAAGCTCATCAGCGATAAAATTCCTGATAGTTCTGAGCAAAGCAATCTCGTGATTGCTCACCAGCTTCCAGTATCTGAAGGCTGTATTGCGAGATGCTGCCTCACTAGATGTGCGCTCCTGGAGCAGATCCTTCTTACGAAGGTAGCCAACCAGGCCGGCGGAGTTGCTGATGGGCCAGCACTTGATCTCATTGCCATTGGGGTCTGATACAGTAGTCAAAGCACCGATAGTGTACTCTGCAGAATCAGGAACAGGTTGTTCTTCATCCTCTGGAACGGGCGCATCATCCTCTGACTCGTGGCTATTGATAGTCGTTGTATCAGGTCCAGGAGTTGGTGCGTACTCAAGAACCTCTGGTCTTGTGTCTCCAAACTCAAGATGGAACATGTTGTTCTTGACTCCGGCGCCCTTCAAGAAAAGGGTAAAGTCCCAGTAGCTGATACCAACCTCAAGGTTTTCGTCTACGCCTGCCAACAGGCTCTTCAAATCTCTTACTTCCATTTTAGTAATGTTTTTGAAATTAATGAATAAATGAATGAAATGAAATGAATGAAAATATGAAAACGGCAGTTTGCCGATTTTACTTTGCAAAATAAACAAGGGGAACAATGTCGTGATAAGTATTCCAATAATCCTCCTCTTCTTCATCGAATTCTGGATAGTCATCCATAGCGAAGTCATCCTCTAAAGTGAATAGAGTCTGAAATTCTTTTCTGTAGCTGTCATACTCTACAACGATTGCTTGGAGGAGCTGATCTTCATGACGTTCCAATATTTAAAACTTTTTGTCCTCGCATATCGATATGATATTTGTTTTGCGAAGATAACGACGGAATTATAGATTGGCCAACATTCAGGATCTGTTATGAATTTTGCATGGCCAAAAGTGTAGCTTCCACAAGTTGCGAAATTTGTTTTTGTGAGTCTCTTGATTTTTGGGAGCTTCTTGTTGGGAATCTCGATATCATCGTCAAGATATTCCAGGATAGGTTTTAATTCTTTAACTGTCATAAATCTCGATGTTTTAACATTTGCCTAAGCTTTCTTAAAGCTTTCGACTCAATACTCCGTATATTCGCACGTGTGCATCCCATACTCTCAGCAATGTCGCATTGGGTCCGGTTGTCTACATACCTTTTCCTGATGACATCCTGCTCTCTTTTCGTAAGCTTGGAAATCAACTGCTCGAAGGTGTACATAGTCCCTTTTTCTTCTTCATAGGAACCAATCATCCAATCCTCAAAGCCAACCTTTCTTGGGACACAAGAGTCATAAAGGAATTCATCTTCCTGACTTTTCTTTTCGAGCTCTCTATGTTCTATATTAAGAGCTCGCCACTGGCTGATAGGCATACTAACGATAGAATTTTTGACATTCGCCATGATAGCTTGCCTAATCCACCAGACAGCATAGCTGATGAACTTGAATCCACGAGTTGGATCCCATAGATCAGCAGCCTTGACAAGACCAATATTTGCGTATTGGATGAGGTCCTCAATAGGGATGTTTGTATAAGCGTACTGCTTGGCAACGCTAATAGCGAAGCGGAGGTTGTGCTCTATCAACTTATCTCTACTGAGGCTTACCTCTTCCTCTGCAGAAACCGGTTTGTATCTGTTAGACTCATGAAGCCACCAGTCATCACGAGCAAAGGAACGCATGTTCCCGATCTTTAACTTTCTCATTTTCTCAGTTCGTCCTCCATATTAATCAATAGGTAGAACCCCAGCAAAACAATTGCTATAACAAATGGAACGATCATATCTTCTGTTTCCTAAACCGATCATCAAGACGTAAACTTGTACTTCATAATTTTTCGATTGAATCTTTAATACTCAAAGGTGGAGTCGAGAACCAGGTGTCAATTGATTTGACGTAAACGTAAGTCTTACCTTGTAAGATTACACTTACGAAATTATTAGAATCAAACAAGGTTACATGCCTATTAATAGTGACAGGTAGGTCAAACTTCACGAATCCTTTGACAGTTACCTCTTCCAACTCGGCAGAGCCACCAATGAAAGCATAGTCCATAATGGTGCAATTCTGTCCGATTTTAGCAGAATCAGTAATGATAGCGTGATCACTGATTATTGCATAGCTGTGAACAAGAGCATTGCCACTTACTTCAGCATATCCTCCAATCTTTGCATGACCACGAACAATGGTATCACCACATACAATGGCATTATCACTGATTTTGGCGTTTGAACTGACAAGAGCATGATCACACACACGCGCACTGTTAGAAACTTCAGCGCAGTTTATGACCTTAGCATTTCCAGATATTATAGCGTCATTTTTTATGATAGTATAGCCAGAAACCTGGGCATTCTGACATACACAGGCATTACCCATAACCTTGGAACAACCCCTGACAATAGCATTGCCATAGACTTTGGCATTGTCACGAATAGTGCCGTTTTTAAATATCCTAGCATTGCCAGTAACAACAGCATCACCATAGACCATGCCATCATCATCTACCCATGCGTTCTCTTGAAGGTTTGACTCCTTCTCAATCCACCCACCTTTATCTCCAGGGTTAACGAAATAATCGCCAACACTGAAGCCTTCGGTGGCTTCGATCCTATGCAGTGTGAGATCACCCATCTTGAGAGTCTCATCAGTTATCTTGTATCTCATTATAAAAACACTTGATTGTAAAGATAAACAAATTGTCTACCAAACTGCCCCTTGAAACAAAGACCAGTTACCACAGAATTAAACTGTATACCATCCTTGCAACATTCAAAAAATGGATACCATGATTTGGATTTGCAAAATCGGGAACAAAATTATCCTCTTTATTCCATGCTTGCGCAATAGCTTGTTTAGAGCAATCAACGCTCCAATATGATCCATATTGAGCTCGGTATCCGAAAAACGGAACGAATCTCTTGCGAAAATAAAATTTGAGGAGCTGCTTCTTCGAAACTTCACTATCCTCTTCTTCAATAGCAACAACTTGATCTCTTGTTGTGATCCCTCGGCTTTCTTTCGTGTAGGCATTAAAGTCTGTTTACTGCCGTCTTTATATACGATAAAAAACTTTTTCATATCTAATATGTAACATTTGGATTTTCCTCGAAATCATATCTCACGTTTTTTGTTCATCTGGAAAGCGATGCCTCACTGGCATCAACACAAGATTGATAATCGTAAAACTCACGTTCTGCACTCTTCCAGATTATATTTTCCCTGTTGTTATCCTTTATAATAAGCGAAAGGGACACATGAGCGCCGTATCTATAACCAGAATTTCTTAAAGCCTTCATATTGTTTTTATTATCTTTTTAATTC